>Ga0163179_10002012_pt1 | contig 14264 bp, 18 predicted proteins | sample AtlANTMetagenome_FD_109643 | JGI IMG/M metagenome (GOLD analysis project Ga0163179, IMG submission 109643) | Marine eukaryotic phytoplankton communities from the Atlantic Ocean - Atlantic ANT 2 Metagenome | ecosystem: Environmental > Aquatic > Marine > Oceanic | place: North Atlantic Ocean...
ATACTCCCAGTAGGTGCATTTGAAAAAGAGGTGGTAAAAGACAATGGAAGAAGTGCAATACAGATTAACATCACTGGTGTCGGAAGCACAGAAATTCTTGGAGGCACTGAAGACGGAAGCACAATTGAGGGTGAACTCGTTGAGGAGTAAACTTTCAGGCTGTGACTGCGGTTGTCAAGAGTGTCAAGAGGAAAATTCTTGAAATACTTCACTAAAGAAGAGTTTAACTGTCAACATACTGGTGAGAACCGTATGGAGGACGAGTTTTTACTAAAGTTAGACACTCTCAGGGACAACTGCGGTTTCCCTTTTGTTATCACCAGCGGCTACAGAAGCCCTAGCCACCCCATAGAAGCTAAAAAAGACGTACCGGGAACCCACGCGCAAGGCATAGCAGCAGACATAAAAACAACAAACGCTGCACATCGGTACACGTTAATAAGAGAAGCTTTATCTATGGGATTTACTGGCATAGGGGTCGCTGGTGACTTTATTCACGTAGACACACGGGGAACTGTCCCTGTAATCTGGACGTATTCCTAATGTTATTTACAAAAAGCGTAACGCTAACGTCAACGAGCACAACAACTGTTTTTGAAGTGCCTGAGGGTTACTCTGCACACATAAACTACTTGTTTTTGAGTAACCACGGCGGCTCTACAAACAACATGACAGCCTTTGTAGAGAACGATACTGACGGAGATGGCTCATATACTGCCAAGTTTTACATTTTTAACGCTAAACCACTAACCTCCAAAGATTACTTAGAGCTTTCAGACGGTGCTATGTTTATTTTACACCCTACAGACAGATTAAGAGTAGCCAGTTCAGCAGGAGGTGATGTCACTGCGTTAATAACTTTTGATTTAATCTACACTGGACTTACGTTTAATACGTCAACCACATGATTACTATAGTCGGTGCTGATTGGTGTCCTGCTTGTCGTAGAGCCAAGAAGTTAGCAAAAGAACACGAACTAAAGTACAAGTACGTACATATACCTCCGGGTCAAGCCGGTTGGGACTTAGTAGAAGCCATGAGTGGCAAGAGGAGTATTCCTCAGATATTTTACCACTTTGGTGGTTCAAAAGAGTTTAGAGAAGCCCTAAATAGCGTAGGAGAACTTATACAATGAAGTCTATCAACGAAATGATCCTCGGTTTTGCAACCGTATTCCTCATGTCACTGGTTGCTGTGGGAGCTAAAGCAGAAACTGTTGTCAACTACGACGACGGATCTACTTACACCCTGTCAGAGAACCAAGAGATCTACATCAGCACACCCAGTAGTTCTCTGTTCAAGAGACAACTGATGGGTAACAAAGACACGTTCTTTCGTGTACAGAAGCCGTGGACTAAGCGTGACTACGTACCAGTAGCAGCAGACGACTACACAGTAGGATCACACCAATGGTGTAAAGCTTACGTACCGTGGTCTGAAGGCTTATCGTTTGACATGATTACGTGGCAACGATCCTGTGACACAGACAACGACGGTAAGTACGGATGTGGTGACTCTCAGTTTGATAACTCAGAAGACGCTGGAGTTTGTAACTAAAAATAGTGACAGACTTAAACGTACAACTGTTGCCGTGGCAGCAGGAAGTCTACTCTGATCCTACACGGTTCAAGGTAGTAGCCGCAGGACGGAGAACAGGGAAGTCCCGTCTGGCTGCTTGGATGTTAATTATTAACGCACTACAATCTGACAGAGGCCAAGTTTTTTACGTTGCGCCTACGCAGGGCCAAGCAAGAGACATCATGTGGCAAACCCTGCTAGAGCTAGGACACCCTGTTATCTCAGGTTCGCACATAAACAACCTGCAGATCAAGCTGGTCAACGGGGCCATGATTAGTCTCAAGGGAGCCGATAGGCCGGAGACAATGCGTGGTGTGTCCTTGAAGTTTCTCGTGATGGACGAGTACGCAGACATGAAGCCTGACGTATGGGAACAGATACTCCGTCCAGCACTAGCAGACCAAAAGGGTTCTGCAATGTTCATAGGTACGCCTATGGGACGTAATCACTTCTACGAGTTGTACAAGTACGCGGAGTTAGGAGACGATGAAACTTACCGGGGCTGGCATTTCACCAGCTACGACAACCCAATCTTGGACTCCTCTGAAATCGACATGGCGAAGAAATCAATGTCGAGTTACGCCTTTAGACAAGAGTTCATGGCCTCATTTGAAGCCAGAGGCTCAGAGATGTTCAGAGAAGGGTGGGTACACTTTGGAGACGAACCAGACGAAGGCGACTACTATATTGCTGTGGATCTAGCTGGTTTTGAAGACGTAAACAAAAAGAGAGCTAAGAACAGTAAACTAGATGAAACCGCAATCGCTGTTGTTAAAGTTAGTCCTGATGGTTGGTACGTTAATAACATTATACATGGGAGGTGGGATCTTAACGAGACTGCCACCAAGATTTTTCAGGCCGTTAGAGACTACAAGCCCGTTAGTGTTGGTATTGAACGAGGAATCGCAAAGCAAGCCGTCATGTCTCCTCTGAACGATCTGATGAAGCGCTACGGCACGTTCTTCAGGGTCGAGGAGTTAACTCACGGTAACAAGAAAAAGACGGACAGGGTGATGTGGGCGCTACAGGGACGGTTTGAGAACGGCTACGTAGCACTGAGCAAAGGAGAATGGAACAACAGATTTTTAGACCAGTTGTTTCAGTTTCCAGATTCCCTAACACACGACGACCTAGTTGACGCACTAGCGTACATAGATCAACTAGCTAACGTAGCTTACCACTATGATTTTGAAATAGACGATCACGAAATACTAGACGTAATAGCAGGATACTAAAGTGACCAACAAAGTTTTTAGACCGTTTAACACCTATGGCATCTACGCTATTTCTGCCGTAGTGTTCTTTACACTGGGTTACAGCGTAGCAATAATTTAAGGAAAGTACTATGGCAGAAGATATCTATAGCCCAGACCCTCTGATGGTTGAAGAGTCAATTGAAGAGTGGGTAATGACCAAGTGTGAAAACTGGCGTGACTACTACGAGTCAAACTACGAAGCAAAGTTTGATGAATACTACAGGCTTTGGAGAGGACAGTGGGATCCAGCAGACTCTGAGAGAACCACAGAGCGTTCTAGGATTATCTCACCAGCACTCCAACAGGCTGTAGAGTCTAGTGTAGCAGAACTAGAAGAAGCTACGTTTGGCAGAGGTAAGTTTTTTGATATTGAAGACGACTTAAATGATCAAGAGAGGCAGGACATTATGTACCTGCGTAAAAAACTTTCTGAAGACTTTGAAAAAAGTAAGATACGTAAAGCAGTAGCGGAGTGCTTGATTAATTCTGCAGTTTTTGGCACAGGCATGGCAGAAATTGTACTGTCCGAAGAAAAAGAGATGGCTCCAGCAACACAGCCAATTTTAGACGGGCAGCTTACTGCTGTTGGTGTTAACATAAAAGACAGAGTTATGGTTAAGCTAAAGCCTGTCATGCCACAGAACTTTTTGATTGATCCGGTAGCTACTTCTGTAGAAGACGCTTACGGAGTGGCTATTGACGAGTTTGTGAGCAAGCACGGCGTACACTTGCTACAAGAACAAGGCGTGTACAGAGAAGGTTTGATTGAGTCTGCTGCTGCTGACACAGACCTAGAGCCTGACCAAGACCTGACGATTTACAACGACGACAAAGTTCGTCTAACGAAGTACTACGGCCTCGTGCCTCGTGAGTTGCTTGAGGCTGAAGACGTAGAAGTAGAAGACGACTCTATGTACGTTGAGGCTATCGTTGTTATTGCTAACGGTGGTACGTTACTAAAAGCTGAAGCTAACCCGTACATGATGAAAGACCGTCCTGTGGTAGCATTTCCTTGGGACGTAGTACCCGGAAGATTCTGGGGACGAGGTGTGTGTGAGAAGGGTTACAACTCCCAGAAAGCTCTTGACACTGAGCTACGCGCACGTATCGACGCACTGAGTCTCACGATTCATCCTATGCTTGCTATTGACGCAACACGCTTGCCGCGAGGAGCTAAACCTGAAGTACGTCCGGGCAAAATGATTCTTACTAACGGAGATCCGCGTGAAGTTCTACAGCCGTTTAACTTTGGGCAAGTTGGTCAGATTACTTTCGCACAGGCACAAGCGCTTCAGCAGATGGTTCAGCAGGCTACAGGAGCAGTTGATTCAGCAGGACTCTCAGGCCAAGTTAATAGCGAGGCTACTGCTGCTGGGATCAGTATGTCTCTTGGTGCTCTTATCAAACGTCATAAACGCACTCTTATAAACTTTCAGCAGTCGTTCTTGTTACCCTTTGTAACTAAAGCTGCTCACAGATACATGCAATTTGACCCAGATAACTACCCTGTTTCTGACTACAAGTTTATTGCTACATCAACTTTAGGCATTATTGCGCGTGAGTACGAAGTAACTCAGTTGGTGCAACTTCTGCAGACCATGAAGCAAGATAGCCCTGTTTATCCGTTGTTAATCAAGAGCATTATTGACAACATGAATCTCTCTAACCGCGAAGAACTGTTAGCCAGTATGCAGCAATCTTCACAGCCTGATCCTCAAGCACAACAAATGGCTATGCAGGCGCAAGAGTCACAGATGGCGTTTCAACAGGCTCAAACCGCAGCACTGCAGGGACAAGCCTCTGAATCTCAAGCCCGTGCTCAGAAGTACCAAATTGAGACACAGCTTGCGCCTCAAGAGTTGGAGATTGAAAAAATTGAAGCAATTACGCGAAACATCAAAGAAGGTGACGCAGACGACAAAGAGTTTGAGCGCCGCTTAAAAATTGCTGAAGTTGCACTAAAAGAGAAAGGATTAACAGACAAAGTTGAAGGAGTAGCCCGTCGTGCTAATGACACAAACCGAAATCAACAACTTCCTGAGCCAAATCAACGTAGCGTTCAAAGACCAACTGGACCGCCTGCAGAAGCTAGAAACCAAACTCGTGGCCCTAGAGGACCAAATGTCGGACCTGCGCCAGAAGGAGGACTCTAACAGTGCCAAAGGAAAAAGACCCAAGACTAGCAAGAGCAGGAGTGTCGGGGTACAACAAGCCAAAGAGGACGCCTAGTCACCCTACGAAGTCACACGTAGTTGTGGCTAAATGTGACGACGGTAAAGTTAAGACTATCCGGTTTGGACAACAAGGAGTATCAGGTGCTGGCAAGAGTCCTAAGACTGATAAGGAAAAAGCGAGGCGTAAGTCCTTTAAGGCTCGTCACGCTAAAAACATAGCCAAAGGAAAGTGTTCTGCGGCTTATTGGGCAAACAAGGTAAAATGGTGAACGTTATGAAAGTACCTGCGCCAAAAGGTTATCACTGGATGAAAAGTGGTAATAGTTACAAATTAATGAAAAACCCAGCAGACGGATACAAGCCACACAAAGGCGCGTCTAAGACTGCAAACTTTGAAGTTCAGAAAGCCCACAAAAAGTAAGGAGATAGCTATGCTTGGATATATGTCTACAACACCTAAGAAGAAAAAGAAAAAAGTAAAGAAGCCGGGGTACTAAAATGGCTAGAGGACTGTACAGCAACATACACGCTAAACGTAAGCGTATCAAGGCTGGATCAGGTGAAACTATGCGTAAACCGGGATCAAAAGGCGCTCCTAAGGCTTCTGCCTTTAAGAAAGCTAAGAAAACAGCCAAGAAACGGTAAAATTTACATAAAATAGTACTTGACTTTTAGTCAAAAGTATGGTATAATATAGGTGTACTTAGGTACACTTAATACAAAAGAGACAACCCAAGAGGCCTCAAGATGGATCAAGAAACACAGCAGTACTACGACGCATACTTTAGTCTTTTTATTACTGATGGCTGGAAGCAACTTGTGCAAGACTTTGGCAACAATGCTTTACAGATTAACAGTATAGAAGCAACTAAAGATGTTAACGATATGTTTTTTCGTAAGGGACAACTAAACATATTAGCCCACTTAATCAACATGGAAACTATCGTTACGACTAATTACGAAGAGGCATCTAAGCCTCCTGAAGAAAATGATTAAAGTATTTGATTTTCGTTGTACTAACGGACATATTTTTGAAGAATTTGTAGAATCAGGTACTACATCCAGTAGGTGCGGATGTGGTGCTAATGCTACAAAGATTGTTTCAGCAACTCATCACATGCTCGACGGTTCCTCTGGGGATTTTCCCGGCAGGCACATGAAGTGGGTACGTGAACATGAAGAAGCTGGACGAAGAGGACGGGAAGCTCAACGCGAGGAGAGTCAATCCTGATTTAATCTCCACAACCTAATAAAAATAATAGGCGGGGTAAGTTTTAAATGTCACGAGCACAATTAATAGATGAGCGTCCAGAAGAGGAAGCCACCAGCACAACTTCAGAGCTAGAGCAGGATACCATAGAGACTCCCGAAGAGGAACAACCTCAGGAATCCGACATTCCAGAAAAGTACAAAGGTAAATCTGTTGAAGATCTCGTACAGATGCACCAAGAACTTGAGAAGTTTTCAGGTAAACAGAGTACGGAAGTAGGAGAGCTTAGATCAGTTGTAGATGGCTACATTCAGACACAACTCGACCAGCAACAAGCACCTGTACAACAGCAAGAAGACGAAGACGTAGATTTCTTTGTTGATCCTAAAGACGCTGTTAACCGGGCTATTGATAATCACCCTAAGATACGCCAAGCAGAAGAATATGCTGCTGCTCACAAAAAACAGGCAACCTTGTCACAGCTTAAATCAGATCATCCTGATTTGGAGCGAGTGTTACAAGATCCTAAGTTTGCGGAGTGGATCAAAGGGTCGAAAATCAGGACACAGTTATTTGTACAAGCAGACCAAGGTTATGATTACGATGCTGCTCACGAGTTGTTTAGTCTCTGGAAAGAACGTAACAACGTAGCAAAACAAACAGTTTCTGTTGAAAAACAGGCGCGTAAGAATACACTAAAGTCTGCCTCTACAGGTAACGCCCGTGGAACAGCGGAAGGGTCGCGTAGAAAAGTTTATCGTCGTGCTGACATTATTAAACTTATGAAGACTGACCCAGACCGTTATAATGCTATGTCAGATGAAATACTGAGAGCTTATGCGGAGGGTCGAGTTAAATAGCCTAGTATTTAAGGAGATTTATCATGGCTACAGCAACTTATCCCGGAGCGGGTGGTAATACCGCATTAACAGAAGCAGCAACATTTGTACCAGAAATTTGGTCAGATGAAATTATTGCTGCCTATCAAAAGAACTTGAAAATGGCTCCCCTTGTCAAGCGCATTGCTATGACAGGCAAGAAGGGTGACGTTATTCACATTCCTAAGCCCACTCGTGGTGATGCTAACGCTAAGGCGGCTGACACTGCGGTAACTATCATTGCCAACACTGAGTCAGAGTTGACGGTCACTATCAACCGACACTTTGAGTACTCTCGTCTGATTGAGGACATCGTAGAAGTACAGGCTCTGTCTTCTCTGCGACAGTTCTACACTGAAGACGCTGGTTACGCTCTGGCTGTTCAGGTTGACAATGACCTTCACGTAGCTGGTACTGGTTTTGGTGATGGTGGTGCTGTTGTATTCAGCCCTGCTGCTACTGACTACCAACACACTGGTTGTTTCTTTAACGATAACGGAACTACCACTCAGTACACTGACGACACTCTGGTAGCTGGTGACGAGTTTACGGATGCGTTTTTTCGTGACATGATCCAAAAAATGGATGACAACAATGTACCGATGGAAAATCGTTACTTGATTATCCCGCCCGCAACGCGCAACGCGATTATGGGTATTGACCGATACGTGTCTTCTGACTTTGTATCTGGAGGCACTGTCAACAACGGTTTGATTGGTAACCTCTACGGCGTAGACGTATACGTGTCTGCTAACTGCAGAACCATTGAAGCTGCAGGCGACAATACAGCATCAAGCGTAGACACTCGCGCTGCGTTGTTGTTCCACAAAGACGCTGTTGTGATGGCAGAGCAACTGGCTGTACGTTCTCAGACTCAGTACAAGCAAGAGTACCTTTCTACTCTGTACACTGCTGACACCCTCTACGGTGTTCAGGTGTATCGTCCTGAAGCTGGTTTTGTTTTGGCAGTACCATCTGCTTAATCTACACAGGGGTCAGCAATGGCCCCTTTTCCTTTTGTTTGTTTTCTTAGGAGTAGTCTATGCCTATATTTAGAGGCACAGGTGGTTCAGGTAACGCCTCTACAGATGCTTATGCGTCTGAAATATCTATTCACGCCCAGACTGCTACTACAAAAGCAAACGAAGCTTCAACCAGCGCAACTGCTGCTGCAACAAGTGCTACTGCTTCTGCATCAAGTGCTACTGCTTCTGCATCAAGCGCAACAGCGGCTGCTTCATCTGCTACGGCTGCTGCAGCTACCAAAGACTCTATTGATGAGTTTTATCTAGGCGCTCAATCAAGCAACCCAACTGTTGATAATAACGGAGATTCTGTTACAGCAGGTGATTGGTACTTTAACACAGGAAGTAACACTACTAGAATTTATGATGGTTCTGCTTGGCAAACTATTAATCCAGACCTAGTAGGCGACACATCGCCACAGTTAGGTGGTAACTTAGACCTCAACAGTAAAGACATTACTGGCACAGGTAACGTAAATATCACAGGCAACATAAGCCTTAGTGGTACTGTAGATGGTCGTGACGTTGCAGCAGACGGAACTAAGTTAAACGGCATTGAGGCTAGTGCAGATGTGACTGACGCAACTAATGTTGCTTCTGCTGGTGCTGTTATGGACGGAGACTTTAGTTCTAACGGTTTTATGAAGCGTACTGGTGCAGGAGCTTATACCGTAGACACAAACACGTACATCACAGGCAACCAAACGATCACACTGTCCGGTGCAGTCACTGGCTCTGGTACAACTTCTATTTCTACAACACTGTCAACTGTTGACGGAGGAACTTATTAATGACTACAATTAAGCTAAAGAACGGTTCAGGCGCACCAGCGACAAGTGATCTTGTTCAGGGCGAACCTGCGCTGGATCTTACTAATAAGCGCCTCTACACAGAAAACGCAAGTGGTGCTGTAATTGAAATAGGTACTAGCCCTAGTACTATTGATATTAATGCAGGTACTATTGATGGCACTGCTATTGGAGGCTCTACAGCCGCCGCAGGCACTTTTACCACACTGACAGCATCCTCTAATGTTTCGTTTGATGGCGGCACTATTAAGCTAGAAGGAAGTTATCCTGTTGGCACTCAAAATACCGTATTGGGTGAAACTGCATTTGATTCTGCCCAAAGTGGTGCTGGCTACAACACTGCTGTGGGTTATAGCGCCCTTACTGCTAATACTACTGCCAGCTACGGCACTGCTGTTGGTTATGCTGCCGCATATGCTACTACTACAGGTGCGTATAATCATGCCTTTGGGTATACGGCTCTGTATTCAAATATAACAGGGCAATACAACACTGCACTTGGTCATGCCGCCTTATATAAAAATACTGTAGACGCTAACGTAGGGATTGGTCACAACGCTTGTTATAACAACATAACAGGCACTCATCTTACTGGCGTTGGATACGGTGCTTTGCAAAGTACAACCGCAGCAGGTAATACGGCATTGGGATACCTAGCTGGTTATGCAAACACAACAGGATATTACAACGTAGCAATTGGAGATTTCGCGCTTTACGACAACACTACAGGCACAAACTCTGTGGCTGTGGGTCACTACGCTGGATTTGAGAACATCACGGGAGATTCAATTACTGCCGTTGGCTCAACAGCACTGCAAAACAACACTACAGGAAACTATAACACTGGTATCGGGCGTCAGGCTGGACAGGTTAATACCACAGGAGCCTTAAATACTTTTGTTGGATTTCAATCAGGTGTTACTAATACTACAGGAGGTGCTCACACCGTTGTTGGTGCTCAAGCTCTTTTTTCAAACACAACCGGAAACTATAACACAGCCGTTGGCTATCCTGCGCTGTATGCAAATACAACAGGAGACTACGGCGTAGCCGTTGGATATACCACTCTAGACGCTAACACCACAGGGCCAAGAAACTGTGCCGTTGGCGCCTTCGCGATGACCACTAACACAACTGGAGGCTACAGTACGGCACTAGGGTCGTATGCTCTTTTCAGCCAAACCACGCCAAACTTTAATGTAGCTGTGGGCTATCAGGCTGGGTATACAACTAGCACGGGCTTTGATAATACCTATCTGGGAACCTATGCTGGCTACACAGGTACTACCGCCGAAAGAAATGTTTATGTCGGATATACGGCTGGTTACAATGGCACGGGCAGTAATAACGTAGCGGTTGGAAACTCTGCGGGTGACGGTATAACATCAGGAAGCAACCTCACCTGTCTTGGGTACGAGGCTGATCCATCAAGTGGTACAGCAACTAACGAGGTAACGCTAGGAAACTCAAGTATTGCAACACTGCGCTGTCAAGTAGCTTTAACGGTGCTGTCTGATGAGCGAGATAAGAAAAACATTGAAAGCCTTGGCAATGCGTCTGACTTTATCAAAGCCTTGCGACCTGTTTCGTTTGATTGGAATCAACGAGACGGCGAAAGAATGGGTCAATCAGATCACGGGTTTATTGCTCAAGAGCTAAAAACAGCACAGGAAGAAACAAACTGGCACGTTCCGCGTTTAGTTTACGAAAGCAACCCTGACAAGCTAGAAGCGTCCTACGCAACGCTGTTGCCCTCTGTGGTTTCTGCGCTTCAAGAGGCGCTTGCAGAAATTGAAATATTAAAAGCGCAAGTCGCTGAATTAAGTGGAGAGTAAAAATGACTGATGAAACTTTGACCGCAGAAGAAATACAAGCACACTACGATGCCGCTATGGATTCTGTAACTTTGTTAAACGCTGGCAAGTCAGAAGAGATGTCTAATGATGAATGGACTGACTGTAAGGCGCGCAACGTCGGTCATTTAGAAATCACGGTCGCCAAAGACTACTGGACTGACGCGCAGGATGTTTCTGTGCTTCAAGCCGCTATTGACGCAAACTCGTAAGCTAATGAATGGATCCTCTTTCTTTAATTGCTATGGCGTCTACAACCTTCAAAGGCATACAGACGCTAGTAAACAGAGGTGCTGAGATTGAGCACGTTGCTCAGAAGTTAGGGCAATGGTACAGCTTTGCGTCTGACATAAAACAAGCAGAAAAAGAAGCTGAGAGTCCCGGTGTATTCAAGAAGTTATTTGATGGTAACACCGTAGAGCAACAGGCACTCAACAGTGTCATAGCTAAGAAAAAACTAGAGGAACAGGAGAGGCAGATAAGAGAACTCATTGTGTGGTCATACGGCGTTGAGACGTATCAAGAGATGATAATGTTGAGACGTAAGATTAAAGCACAAAGAGAAGAGGTAATCTACAAACAACGCAAGAGGCAACGTATGCTACTAGATAGTTTCTTGTTGTCTATAGCCGCTGTCGTATCAGCAGGTATTATTTACGGTACGATAACTATCATCAAAGGTGCATAAGGATGGCAGATCAAGGTATGAAAGAGGTAATGGATACGGTTTCTGTAGCAACTGGTGTTGGTGCCTTGGCTGGCGTACTGCCTTCCTTAGCTGCGTTGTTGACACTCGTGTGGACAGGTATACGCATATGGGAAACAGACACGGTGCAAGGCTGGCGTAACAGAGGTAAGTCGTAAGTGTGGCAAGCACTCATTAGTCCTATCGCTGGACTCGCTAAGACTTGGATGAGCAATCGTCACGAGCAATCACAAGCTAAACATGTAGCTAAGATGCAAGTGATAGAAAACACAGCGTCTTGGGAACAGCACATGGCACAGGCTAGTGCTAACTCGTGGAAAGACGAGTGGTTCACAGTAGTCCTGAGTGCGCCTGTGATAGCTATTATGTGGGGCGTAGGTATGAACGATCTTGATATTATTGGTCGCGTAGGTGTGGCCTTTGCAGAACTAGGGAAGCTACCTGAGTGGTATCAATATCTTTTGTACGTTGCAGTCACAGCCAGCTTTGGCATACGTGGTGCTGACAAGCTGATGCAGCTTAAAGGCGGTAAGTAAGCTATGGATGACACAGTAGAAGGGATGCCCTATAGAGACTGGCTCTGTGAAAATGTCTCCCAGAAGTACTGTAACGATGAGAGCAACGTCCCAACCTTTTCTGGGTCTGGTCCTACCGGCGTTGGCGCAGTTATACCACCGTCACAAGCACCTGAAGGCTCTGTATCTCCGGGACAACTAAAGGCGCTTCAAGAGTGGCAAAGACTCCTAGACGCCTATGGTCGCGGCGAGGCGTCCTTGTTAGAGCTTAGAGACTTTGACTCTGACCCTTTATCTGGTATTGAAGGCTGGTCAGATTACTACTATGGATTTATAAACGAAGCTAACGATTCTACTACATGGGACGATGTTTATCAAACTCTAATTCAGGACGGAATGTCTCCAGAAGATGCTAAACAGCTTATTTTAGATACTGTTGCAAACAGAACTAACCAAAACGCAGTAACTATTGAAGGTATTTTAAACCGCTACGGTATTAATGTCGATATAATGGAGCTTCCGGGAGAAGCTGCGGGCGTTTACGCTATAGATGCTGACGGTGACGGTGTTGATGACACGCTTGTTCGTGGGATAGGAAATAACACGCAAGTAATTTTTGGTGCTGAAATTGATCCTAACGATCCTATAGTACAAGGCCAAATAGAAGCCAAGCAAAAATACGAGGACATAATTAACGGAACTTACGGAGATGATGATGACCGTGAGTGGGAAGACCTAGAAGAGTGGGAAAAAAATCAAGTATTAGACCAAAACGGTATACTGGATTGTAGTGACAGAGGCAAAGAACTAGGGAGGTGTTACGGAGAAGGAACAGCAGTAGATCCTAATGCCCCAGACTGCACAGTTGTTACTCAAGAAAACGCAGAAGATTGTGGTTTTACAATTGATGACTCCGGAAATTTAGTAGATAAAGACAGAGGTGACGAAGACGGTATAGCTCCTTTTTACACTAACTGTGGTGGAGGAATTTGGTCAGACCCGAATACTGAGTGTCCTGACGTTGGCGGTGTTACAGACTGTAATTTGGAAGAAAACAAAGATCTTCCAGAGTGTCAACCAGACCCAACTGACGAGTTCCAAGGACTCTACGACGAGTACGGAAAAGAAATTGTAGACAAAGTAAAAGGACTCTACGATAAGATCAAAAACAAGTGGGATAGGTGTACTGACCCAGAGAACGCTGTTGAGTGCGTTGGTGAGCTAGTAAGAACTATTCTTCCGGGACTTAGTGAGTCGTGTAAAGCAGGAGACGAACCCGGAGACACTTGGGTGCGAGACTGTGTAACCGTTGGTGTTATTATAGCTATTCCCGGCATAGACTTTCCTCTTCCGGGAGGCATCGGCGCAGATGCTACAATAGGTGAAATTGAAGACGCTCTTAAGGACTCTGGTAAGTCTATTGAAGATTTTCTTGAAGACCCCGTTGGTGTAATTTCAGAAGTTTTTGGAAACATCTGGGACAAAATTAAAGGCGCATGGGAAGACACTACAGACAAAACTTGGGGCAACTTAATAAAGATACTTACAGACGCTGGCTTTGGCTATATCGTAGGAATCTTAGGCGAAAGAATAAAAGACGAGATTGTAGTAGACTCAGGCAACCCGTTTTTACCTCTTGACGTCGTTAGGTGTGAAGAGGATGATTACTACGCAGCAAATCAAGATGCCTGTTTTGAAGAAGGGTACGTAAACTGTACTGACGGTGAAAACTCAAGTGGTCAAGAAACAACAGGAGGCATAATTCAAGGAACACTTGACGATTGTCCTGTAATACAAGACCCACGGTGTAACGGCATAGGAAAATATAATGAGGAGACCGAGAAGTGTGACTGTCCTCCGGGGTACGATAACGAAGTAGAAGACGAATCTGGAGACTGCGGTGATCAGGTTGACCCACCAGTAGACCCTTGTGACGAAGACCCAAAAAGTGAGTTGTGCGAAGGAAGTGACGCCTTCTGTGCTAAGGAAGAAAACAAAGATCTACCAGCGTGTAAAAAAGAAGTAGACTGTAAGGCTAATGATGGAATAACGCCTAGTGGAGCTATACCGGATCTGTGCGAAAAGTGTCCAGAAGGTCAAGACTTTAATAACGAAGGTGTATGTGTTAGTAAAGCAGGTCCGGGTGGTATAACGTGTGAAGACGATTATCCAGAAGAAGGTGCTCTAACTTTTGCTCTTCAAGAGCAACAAATATGGTGGGACGTTAACTGTGGCGGCGGTGGAGGAGGTGTTGATCCAC
>Ga0163179_10002013_pt1 | contig 14257 bp, 10 predicted proteins | sample AtlANTMetagenome_FD_109643 | JGI IMG/M metagenome (GOLD analysis project Ga0163179, IMG submission 109643) | Marine eukaryotic phytoplankton communities from the Atlantic Ocean - Atlantic ANT 2 Metagenome | ecosystem: Environmental > Aquatic > Marine > Oceanic | place: North Atlantic Ocean...
CATTTATATCTGAAGCTGAACCGAATATTATTTGACTGGTTTTACCTGAAGATTCCGCGGACAAAAGTTGAATACCGCACCGATCATTGTTCCTTATTACTAACTCCTCTGTATCGCCATCAGGCGTTCCTGCAACAGTTCCGTTGGAGCCTACAATTTCCAACTTGCCTGCTGGTGAAGTAGTCCCGATGCCGACTTTGCCATCTTCTAATATTCGTACTAATTCTGTGCCGCCTCCACTTGCTCCATTTGCATAAAATCCAAAATATCTATTGGTATCATCGTTATCAGTATCGATGTTAAAAGTCATCAACTCATAAGAATTAATATGAGCTGAGCTGCTGTTTGCAGTTCCTATATTGACTATCCCGTACTTTATATCTAAAGTACCGTTAGCCTGTATCCGCATCGCTTCAGTAACAGAAGTTCCGTTATTGGTTGTTAAAAAGGATAGGTACCCACTAACCGCACTATTGGTATTAGACTGAACTCCCCCTCGAACTTCAGAGTGAACTATGCCAGCAGTACCATCGTTATCTTTCCCCAAAAACTGAAGGTATCCCAACGCCGCATCGTCAGCGGGAGAAGCGTTATTATTATATAGTTGTAAGGCTACTGCATTATTGGTTCGCTCAAATCTCATCGCATCTCCAAGGACATGGAGCTTCTGTACTGGACTTGCCGTGCCGATGCCAAGCCCCGTATTGGTCAGGTTCATCATCAGCGTAGAACCAGAACCAAACTCCATCGTTGAGGTGTCATGGCGATATTTAACCCAGCCCCGCCATGTAGTGTGGGCTTGCTCGGTAAATGCTAAAGTTCCTTGGTTTGGCGAGTCTAATGTGATGCCAACATCCGCACTTCCTCCGTCTATTACTAAATTGTCTGCGCTGCCGTTGTATGAGCTAATTGCTGAAGTGCCGATGGCGACACTACCTGCAGCGTTAATACGCATTCGCTCAGCCCCTCCAGCGTAAAGCTCCATTACATTAGACCTTGCTCCAATATAAACTCCCCCTCCGCCAGTATCCTGAAAACGTATAAACGAACCAGTTCCTGATGACTTATTTATGTGCAACATCTCTGTTGGAGCAGTTGTTCCTATACCAACATTGCCGTCATGGTTAATAACCATTCTTACAGGCATAGCTGCATATCCAGTTGAACCGGCAGTACCCGATTCAAACGCTAATCCAGTTTGTTCATGTCCAAAACAATATGACCTAATCCCTCCCATGTTTCTATCGGCATCACCCACGAATGATATTCTTGGGCCACATCCGACAGTCCATGCTGAAATGCCTTGATGGATAGTCAATGTATCAACACCAGTAGTCTGCCCGCTTGAACCAGTTGCTTCTTTTAAATTTAAAACTGAATGAGGCGCAGAAGTGCCTATGCCAACACTGCCTCCAGAAATAATACGCATTCTCTCTACGCCATCAGTATAAAACCTTAAGTAGTCACCACCACTAGAACCATCTATTTTTGCAGCAGTTCCGCCCCACCTAACGCTTTGTCCATCATCAAGGAAAGAGTCTCCTGAATTTATTCGAACGGTGCCGTTAACTTGTAACTTGAAGGACGGCGCAGTGCTTCCTATACCAACATTACCCTCATCAAAAGTCGTAGCCATATCGCCACCGTCATAGCGAAACGCAATCGGCTTTTTGGTGATCGTCGTACCGTTGGCTTTTTTCATTTCCGCACCAATGCACAAACCATCTGTCGTGCTCCAACTTGGAGATGCAGAGTTTAAGGTAGAAAGTCTAATCACCTCGGGGATTTCATTATCCCCTACGGCACTTTTAGTAATATGTAGAGGTACGGCTGGACTTACTGTTCCTATACCAACGTTAGAACCCGTAATAACCATTCGAGACGCAAAGGAGCCATTATCTTGAGTATAGAATTTTAAAGCTGCTCCTTCAGAGCCGCTCACTACAGAAGTGATTTCAGCTTCTATATCAGCATATATTACTTTGTTTTCCCCGTACCCTGTATCGGTCCCATTATTTTTCCCACGAAAACGTATAATGCCCAAGTCGTCGGAATTTGCAGGGCTAGGAGAGTTACGGTAAAGAACCAAATCCGGAGCGTCACCGGCGGCTGCATTTGTAGACTCTACTAAGAGGTGGTCCCCTGCAGCATCACCAGCGTAAATATGTAATTCCGCTTGAGGAGATGCCGTTGAAATACCTACCTTAGTTGCATTATCGTAAATAATCCCCGAAGTTAAAGTATCTTCATCAGACCATCTAGCTACATAATTAGCAACGCCGGAACCTCCAACGCCGGATAAAACAGATTCAATACTTTTCCAGTTAACTCCAGTTGTTCCTTCGTTGGTGAGAACCATTCCGCCTTCACCGATATAATTATTAGAATCGTAAATGTTGCCAGAGATGCCGAGCTTATTAACATTAAGGCGGTTGCCGTTTGTAAAAGTTAAATCTGCATCCCCGCCGAAAGCTCCTGCATTATTAAACTGAACTTGAGTGTTAGCTCCACCGGGAGTGCCTCCCCCTCCTCCACCGCCTGCTAATTGCGCCCATTGGGAAGTTCCTCCTACGTTTCTCCTTACCCACTGAGTCAAGTTTCCTGTATCGATTAGATACGCACCATCCAAAACACCTGTCGGCTTGGTGTCCGAAGTTTTTATTGTAAATCTATCTCCTGCGTATCTTGTAATTGCCATAACTATGAAAAAGTAAATTTAAATCCATAAAAAGCCCCACTACTATAAGTTCCATCCATTGTTGAAGCGTTTATCCTTATTTGGTAAGTTCCTGCTCCTAAAGGAGTGCTCGTCCCTTTGTTAGAGAACACACCGGTTCCATTGTTGTTTATGTAAACAGTTCTGTCATCTTGATCCACGAGAGCGTTTGGAGTATTTCTAACTGCTCCTTTTTCTGTATCAGCCGTCCCTCCATTCTTCCCTTGGTAGTTGATTATAGTATTTAAGTTGTTGCCTGAATAAAGCTTAGATTGCTGCATGTCCCATCTACCTATAGCGGGAGTCGTGTTATCTTTGAATCTTTCGTCTTCAGGAGCTTTTCCCGAACATAATAAAGTAGAAGTCTCGGCCGCTACGTCGTAAATCTCCAAAGTCATTGAATCATAATAATCAGCCCAACTCGCAGGCCATGTAGAATCTCTGCCTAATCCTGAAACTTGGACTGTCATGGCGGTTGGGGACCCTAATGTGAAAGTCCCTGTAGCAGATCCACTTTGAATAAAACTATTCCATTTAGTGATAGCATCTTCCCAAAGGAGGTCTTCATCTCTATCTATAGCTGAATCTCCATCCGCTTCAAAATTCAAACTTACATATAAACCGTTTTGTTCTACAGTCCATGGCTCAGCCCTGTGGGGAGCCTCCACCTCCACTCCTTGTGAATTTATTCCCCCCGTTAAATACCAACCATAAAAAACTCTATCGGAAGGAAATCCGTTGGCAGCAGTAGGAGTTAAACCTTCGGTTATTAATGTAGTAGTAGAGCTGTAGTAAGAGAAGTACTCATCATCAAAATTATCAGGGTCTATATTAACTATAAAAGGATAACTGCTATGTTGTTGAATAGGAAAAGGTTCAGTAACTCCTACAGAGGAGCTGTTCCCAGCAGGGTCATGACTCCAGTACAAACCGGTGCTCCAAGAAATGGTAGCGTCTGAGTCACTAGCTACTGTTGACTCCTGCTTCCAAAAAGCTGTTGGAAAATTTAATGACATTATGTGTACTCATATCCTGTTATTGCAGAAGCGAAAACTCCAGTCCCTATACATACAAAAGTATACATATTAGTACGATGGGCGTCTATATGAGGAGGTCCCCCTGTACCACCCCAAATAACATCACTTGCACCACTTGCGGGAGGAGTATTAAAAGTGGGAATATAAGAGGCGGAGGCGGCAGCATTCTCTACGTACATGGTTAAAGTTTGTCCGGGTTTAGCGCCATTGAAGATATACCCTGAGGAGCCATCATAAACAGTAGCAAATTGTATGTTAGATTCATTCCAATAAATATCTGCATCGCCGTAATCGTCAGTATGCGCGTTTATATCAATTGGTATATGAAGCGAAGCGCCCTCTATACTTATAGCGGCTTTATCAGTAGATGCATCTGTCGCGGTTATTTCGTTTACTATTAATTTGTTTCCCGGATCAATTTCTAGATTACCTCCAGTAACCGTAAGATTCCCCGAAATAGGAGTGCTTGCTAAATCCAAAGCTTGACCACTTACGCTTACATGTCTTACCCCGGATAAGCTTAAGTCGTTACCCGCTTTAATAAGAAGATCTTGGACATTTGTTTGTCTAGAGATTGTAGAATTAGAACTTTTAAATAAAATATCATCTAAATTATTTATATCATTCCCCTGCATATCTATAGAAGATGCAGCGCTATAATCCCAAGGAACAGTCGTAGAATCAAAAGCTACGCCGCTTCCAGTCACTAATAATCCATCACTTACCCTTACTTGTAGAAAAGGGAAGCTTTCCACATTTTGGTCTGAAGCATTAGTCCAATTATTTTTCTTTAAATAAAGTTCGTTATTTCCAGTGAAGCCGACTTGGCTGATCGCTGAAGGAATTGGACTAAGCATGTAAGTCGCTACAGTTTCTGTTTCAGCTTTTTTAGTGGTAAAGTTGCTGCCTCCAGCAGCAACGGCTACCGGGAAATAATCACCAACCCCTACATTAGCAGCAGTTGTAAGTTGAGATATCTTTTTATTTGCCATTTTTCCTTAAACCTTAATAATATATACACTGTTTTAATACGGCGGAATAAGATTTGTTACCATTAAAGCGTTACTTTCTTGCTGTAAATAGTAACCGTCATCATTGCCGCCCTCCAATAGGACAAAATCTTCCACCTTCTCCATGCCCAAAACCCCACTTATAAAAAGCCCATGAGTTTGATCGTCTGGGTTTATCTCCACATTAAAAGAAGCACTAAAGGTTTTGTTCGAACCTATAGCGCTATTATAACCAAAATTATTACATTTAGCCCCTTTGAACGTATACCTTAAAGCTTCGTCCTCTTTATGTATTGGAATAGCTCCAGCATTAATTGGAGCTAGTATACTTTTTTGACATTCATTAGGTGGGTCAACTTTTATTGTGAAATCATACCCGCTATTTAAAGACACTAAGTCTACTAATGAACCACTATTGCCCGACTCCACTATCCCCTCAATTGATAAATTTGCAAAAACTGGAGAGTTTGGAACAGTATCTACTGGAAACTTATACCCCATATTGGTAAGAGGCTCACGGTTTAAATCAATCGAAATATCGTAATTTTGTATGTGAAGCTTATTAAAATCTACTCCCAAACCAGAAAAAGAATCAGTTGTAATAGTAATATCTCCGGGCCGAAGCGCTGAGTACCCTTCTTCAGCCAAAACCCTCGGAATCACTACATCTTTGTCAGGACTTATAGTCCCGCTTTTAGTCTCTATCCCCGGGGCTTGAAAACCACTGCCGCTCATAGTAAAAGTAGTATTATAGCAGGTATAATTAACTGATGCGCTAGGTAATCCCCCTACCGCTCCTCTAGTATTGTAAGATCTTAAATAGGAGTTACCGAAGCCTATAACGTGATAATCGGGAGAATTTGGATCTATTGACTGTTGAGTGTCGGGGTTAGTGAAGTCTTCTTTGTAGTAAAATTTATCAATATCATTTCCTTCTTGGTTCACTACCACATATATATTTTTACAATCCCTATATTCACTTAAAGGAAAATCTTGCCAAGGTTTTTTGAGTTTTTTATTTTTGTTTTTTTCAAAGAATCCAGACAATAAAGAAGTATTTTCATTATTAGTATAAAAAGATTCACCACTATAAGGATAATTAAATAAAGGATAGTTGACATTTAAACCTAATCGGGCCTCATTTTTAGTGCCACATAAAAGGTAATTGAAACTTAAATCAACAGTAGGGTAATTTATGATCGGCCTATCTACTATCCCGCGTTGATTTAGCTGCAAAACGTCAGTATGGGGAATGTTAATATTGTAACTTACCGACTGAATACGGTCTATAGGATTAAGCCTATTGATTTTCTGAACTAAATCTGAATAGCTGTTTGTTGGATTGGGGCTATCGTAATTATAAAAGTTATAATCAGTTTCTGGAGCAGGTCCTACAAACAAGGCCTGACAATTGTAAATTACTCTTGGCTGGGCCATTACTTTTCTCCTTCATAAACACTTGAATATAATATCCCAGCTAAAAAATCATCAACCTGATGCTCCAGTGCAACGTCTTGAATTTTTTTAACTCTTTCGTGGTCTCTATCAGTAGGCTCGGCCGCATACCTTCCTGCTTTCGCTAGCCAGTTAGGGGGATCTTCATTGGCTATGACGATGTTAGTAATTTCCCTAGCTACTTCTTTCTGTTGTTTACTTAACCTTTTCCTGTTGTGGATCTTCCTTAAAGATGCTTCCACCTCTAAATTAAGCTTGTCTGAAAGGTTTAAGTTTTCTTGAATCTTAGATAAACTAAAATTTAAAGTCGCCTTAGTGCCTATTGGAGTTTTCGTGTCAGTTTCTTTAGGAGCGGCAACCCCAGCAGGTCTTCCATTTACTTTAGGAGCTTTTGCGCCTCCTATGACGGGCTCGTAAAGACCTTGGTTTCTAAGCTCTTTAAATCTTTTTTGCGATTCTACTGACTCTTCCGGTGTTGGAAAACGGCCTGATTCTATAGCCTGCATGCCTTCCTCTGCTGTAAGTACCCCTAATTCAATCAAGCGGCTGTAAATACGAGAGTAAACAGAGGTGTCTCTCAAATCTACATCTTCAAAATGAGCAGTTGGATAGTTTTTAAATCCTAGCTCCTTTGAAATACGTCTTATTTCAGGCATTAGAAAATTCTCTAGAAATACTCGACGCCCCTGTTTAAGCCTTTCCATAAATACTTGCACTTTAATACTAGTATTGGCGAACTTCTCATCACTAAGAAGAATATTATTAAGGCCCATTTGTATATCTTGGTTAACAACGTCGTACTTTTTAGGGTCAAGAATATTTCCTATATCGGGAATTACAAACTTAGCGTCTGTAGTATAATCTGAAATTAATACGCGCCCTACAGACTCATTCTCAAAAAGCTTCTGCATGGCCATTAGGTTTCTCTGGTTTACTCCACCTTTAGAGGGCTCAGTTCCCATTGTAACTAACAGTATGGCTTGATTAGTTGTTCGAGCTACAGCCATGTCCATTTGCTTCATTTCTTGTTTCCAGTTAATATCTTCTAAAACTGGGAAGCCCATGGGAACCGCGAATGGTTCGTAGTCTTGCTTTTTATAAAAAACTGCAGAAAGTTTATCTGTTTCTAAGGGGATTATGATAGCTGACATTCCAGCTTTTTTAGTCTCTTGGATTAACTTTTTAGTTTCTTCGGGTAAATTTTCATAAACTTCCTTGTCTTCTTCAGTTTGAGGATGGCGTAATCTTTGTAGCTCGTAATCAGTGACAACTTTATAGTAAACTCCAGTGCTAAAAGAAATACTTCCCTGAAGCTGTATGTCAGAGGGGTTAAGGATTATATACTTCGCGGGTATATTTAAATCTTCTGCCGCTTGGCTTATACCAAAGGTTTGGTTGATTTTAAAAACATCAGATTTATCCATTTTGGCGTTAAACCGGTAAATGAAGACATTTCCTGATCGGTAATACTCTCTAAAGAAACGGCTTTGTAAATCATCTATATTAATTTTAGTGAAAAGGGTTTCAAAGAACTCTCTCGATTTTTTGCTTCCTCCTGTATAATAAAGGTCGCTGATAGAGAATTCCGTCATCAAGTCTATAGTATTTCTAAAGACTGAAAAGTTATAATATGCTTTTTGGCAGAGGATTATTGTATCTCTGATGTCTATGTTAGAATTATTTGAGACTCCAGCGGAATACTTGAATGGGATCATACCATTACTTATATTCCTAAACCTGTCCGTCCGCGGTATGTCTGCGGCAGCGTTACGGCGAGTCCTCGTCTCAGCAGCCTTAGCTTCATGCATAGCCATTAATGGTTCCGCACCTTGTTCCGTTTTCTTCCTTACAGCCATAATTTACTTTAAATTTACACTTAACCAAGCATTCTGGGAGTAAATGTATGGTTAATTTGTTGCACTTCTGTATTTTTAAGATCATTATAGGCTTTAACGGCCCAATTTCCTAACATTAAAGTGGTGTAATTATCCTTACGAGCACGATTAGCTGAAGTACTTCTTTTAAGGTGCTGAGGCAGGTCAAAGGTTTGAATTCCTTTAGCTGTAGTTTTAACCTCAACTAACGCACATTGCTTTCTAGTTTGATAAATAATGTCATCTTGGAACTCTATCAAATCACCTTTATTTTCGTAAGGCATTAGTTTCATAGGAACCGCTTGAGCTGATACTTTATCGAAAAAGCTTCCGCACGCAGCAGTACGCGAAGCGAACCATATCCTCTTATGGTCAATGGAAGCTTGTAAAGATTCATTAGCCTCCCGGAGAAAAGTGCTAGAAAATAACTGTTTGAAACAAATCATATTTTCTTTCACGTTATATTGAGTCTTTGCCTTAAGTAACATTTGTTGATAATCGTTACCAGTTTTATCACTGTTAAAATCAAAAAACTTTAAATTAATGCGCGAATCCCGAAACAGTTCTGATTCATTAGCTCCATCAATAAACTGATATCCCGCGTTATCTATAATTAAGAGAACGATATTAAAGCTAGTAACTAGATAATGAAGATATTTGATATGATCTTTTAAATCCCCTCCCGCGACTGCATAAGCATGCACTAAGGTAGATTCATTACCTTTTTCTTCATCAAGTTCTAAAACCGACATTGCAAAATAATCGGAACTTGGACTGTTACTAAAACTAGGGTCAATAGCTAATATATATTCTTTATCTGGCTCTCCTTTAACTAAGGTATGCTGTTTCTCCCCATCTGGTATAGTGCAGTCATGCATTTTCTTAGCACTAAAATAACTGTCACTTCCATCGGTAAACTGAGCACAATATTCTCGCTGAAAAGAGGAATTAGAAGAGCCTCCAGACTGAGCTTCTTCTATAACTGTACTGTCTATCATATCAGAAGGAATAGAGTCAAAAGCCATCTGTGATATAAAATAATTAGATTGTTGAATGTCTTCCGAATAGATATTATTCATCCATTCTTTGTACGTTTTAAAAAGGTTTTCAAAACTGAAGCTGGCTGAAGAGAGCGCTATCATTTTAGAGTTGTTCTCGAAAACAATTCGGTCTTTTTCTTGCATCTGGCCTTTTTGGATAAGGTCATCTTCCATTTCTCTTATTTTTATCCTCTCAGCCATATCTTGGGGAGCTACCAAGAAAGGCATAAGAACTGTCTTGATGGTATCCTCAGGCAGGAGTAAAAACTCATCAAGCACTAGAATGTTTGCGCGGAAACCACGAATCTTTTCTCCGCTTAGGGGGATAGCGGTTATAGTCCCTTCGTTTATCTTCCATTCGAATTGATCATTACGTTTAGATTTAGCTCCGAAAGCATGAGCTAGCATTTGAGCTTCTTTAGATTCGACTATCTTCTCCAAGTTATTAAAAATAAATCGAGCTGTACGAAAAGTAGGTCCAGCAATTAAGATTTTTGTACGAGGCTCAAAAATACATTGAAGAAAACAATAAACAGCCGCTATAAAACTTTTACCACAACCACGGCCCCAAACACACATACTAAAGTTTCGGTTAAAAAAAGCTTTGAGAGTTATTTCTTGATATAAAGCTAATTTAATTCCCGAAAGCAATTCTGTAGTAAAACCTAAATTAGACCGCATGAATTTGGCCAAAGTTATTTTTGCTTGGCGGTCAGGGAGTTCTCCTTTTAAATCAAGAAAGTCTTCATTTAAATTTGGTAACGGTTTTTTATATTTATCGGGGCAATACCACATTAGTCTAAATAGGCTATTAGAATTATTAAAAATAGTATAATTACCGCTTGTTCATAAGTTAAAATAATTTTACCTCTCATAACAATTTTAAATCATAAGCTAACTGTAAGTCATACTTCTCTTTCAAAGCATCGGATAATAAAAGTTTTTTTACTATCCTTACGCACTCCTTCCTCCCATTTACAAAAAGAAATTGAATGTCTGGAAACTCTTGAATCAAGTCTCTAACATTATGAAAAATAAAATCTGGGGTAACCCGAGTATTTTTTTTATAAACATGCTTGAGCCTGTTGAAGGCTAAACAGTCAGAAAGATTCCTTTCCACTAAAACTACCATGTAAGCTTTTTCTTCCGCCGCTCTATTTATTTCATTTTTAAATCTTTCAAGACCAGAGCTCAGAGTCCCTATGAGATCAGGGACAGATTTTCTTTCTATGTAGGTGTTCTGAGTTTTTTCTTTATCGTTTAAACAATAATCCCCAAATTTTAACCCCTTCACTTCAGTAGGAAAATCATCTATATCTAGAGGATTTTGTTCTCGCGAATCTATATAAATAAGATGATCTTTTGAAAAAGTTTCTTTATAATCTTTTTTTATAGGCGTTTTTTTAAATTTGTTTTTGTACCCTATATCTTCACATAGCTTATAATAATCACCAAATAATTCTTGATAAAAAGGTATGGGAGGCATCGGCAAGGTTCTCAATTCAACTTCACTGGGGGAATAAACTAAGCCTTTTTCCTCCTTTCTTTTCAGCAATAAATCTTTACAATATTTCTGAGCCTCAGAAGTGGGAATGTTTTTTAACCAAGTTTTTAAATTCCTTTTATTATTAAAGTCAGAAGAAAAATACTGTTCTTTATTTTTGAACTTGATTAATTCATTCGTGTGTTTATCTCTACGAGGGTAATACTTATGATAATACTGGCCAATAGATAATTTATGGGCTTTGATATGAAGGTGAAGCCCCCTATCTTTATCAAATTCCTTTCCGCATTCTTGACACTTAACCATTAAGAACCTCTTCTTCGCTTATGCCCATAATACGAGATTTAATATCCTCCATAGAGCTTAGTCTTTCTATTTCGGCCGATACGTTTTTCTTTCTTATTTCGGCTATCTTAATCATTTTAGTTCGAGACTCTTCGTCTTTCCAAAGTTCCACGAGGTTTAAAATGGAGGCCGATTCTTGAAGAACTTTACTCATTCGCTGGCTTCTCTTTTCTTTGAGCTCGTTAAGGAGTTTTGTTTGACGATTAACACACTGGTTATACTCAGTTTGCGCCGTGTTGATAGCTTCCACTAAGCTCATTGCCATTCTCCGACCTTCGGTATCTTCGGCGTTTTGGTCAAGGAGCTGCTGCAATCTTTCTACGCGTCTTTGGATATTAGAAGCTATTACTACTTCTGCGGATAAAACTATATACTGATCTACCTCTTCTTGAGAAAGGTCAGATTTGTCCCATGTGTAACGAACAAAACTACTCTCGAAAAGCTCACGATCCGTTTCAACAGAGTAAGTGCTGATTTGATGGAGGAAACGAAATGTATGCATGTATCCAATAAGGGTAGATAAATTCTTTTTTATTTTCGTTGTAATTTTTTCTTTATCGATTCCGTTATGAACATACTTATTAACTCGAACTACTGCCCGAGATTCGGACTTAGGAGGAGCATATCCTCCCTCAACTGCTACCTCATCGTTAGTTTCAGAATATTTAACTTGATTGGGTATACTGTTTATAAATTCTGCGACAACTTTATACCTTAAATCCAAAGCAGAAATTTTATTATCATCAAATATCAACCTAGTCATATCCATGGGTTTCATGGCCCCGCAATTATTAGAGATATATTCTTTTTGGTCGTCGGTAAGTTGTACTTTCTCTTTGGGGTAATATTTGTGAGAGACTTTAGCTTCAAGACTTTTTTCCGCTAAGAACTTTTTAACAGCCCTGCCATATTTGCTTCTTCCGTCTTTCATCTCTTCGGGGATGTCAGAAAAAACTAGTTCTATCAATTCTTTTAAATGAGGGGCGCCATCATTACGTTTGTTCCACTCCTCTAAGATGGCTAACTGCTGATCTTCATTTAATTCTATATTTTTCTCTTTCATAGAATTTCTATCTCTCCATTAGCAATAATTTTTTTTACTTTTTGAATTATTGACTTTTTTACATTTTTAATTTGTTTATATCCGGGTACTCGGTTTTTTTCGTTAGTTTTATAACCCATTAAAGAAGCAGCTTTTTCTTCAGAAAGATTATCTATATAAAGAGCTTTATAGATTTTCCATTCGGCAGGTTTTAATGATTGATGCATTTTCTCGTTTAATCTTTTCATTAACATAACAATGTCGATATCTTTATATTCAGCCATGTTAATTTCGTTAGAATGCTCATTTATAGAAACAGGCAACTTAGCATCATAAGCTTGCTTCTTGGTTTTCACCCAGTTCGCGAAAAGAGGACACGCTTCACATTGTTTTCCATAAATGTAACAAAGATCTCCGGATTCGGCCGCCGCGCATTTCAGGCAAGGCCTGCAGTAATTGCCATAATTATTACGAATTAAATTTTTTATCTGATTAGATATAATCCTATTAATCCATGGATTAAGGGGTTTTTTAGTATCATAGAGATGCCATTTTTTAAATATATGGATTCTTAGAATTTGAGAAACATCGTCAAAGTCCATCCAAGCTAAAGCTGTTAAGTTCCACTTAGACTTTCTTTTTTTTATCTCAATATCTATTTGTTCAATATAATCTTCAAATTGAGGTTTACGTTTCGGCATTGTCGCGGCGAGATGAACCAGCGTCCTTTAAAAAATCCTGAGTGATAGTCTCTTTAGAGTAACTGGTGTCTACCTCCCTCTGATAGCCGTCGCCTAACCCTTCTGGATGTGACCCTACAATATCTTGGATCTTGTGAGAGCTTAAAGCTGTAGGACCTTCTAGTACAAAATCCAATTTCCCAATATTAGGCTCCTCGAAATATTCCTCCTCGTCTTCTTTCTCCGTTTCTACAACTTTAGATTTTGTAATAGATTTAGTCTTAAAAACTGTTTTAGCTTGACTTTTCCCCATAGAATTAAAAGAAGCACCACATGACCCACAGAACAGGGGCTTTTTTAAAGAGTATTCTGTTCCCGCTCCACAAGTTGGGCAATATTGTTTCATATTAGGTATTACACTAAATATATTATTAAAAAATATAGGTTTTTCAAAAAAAGTGTATATCTATATGGATATGGAAAATGTCAAATTCAAAACCTCAGATGGGATAGAGTATGAATTAATATGGAAAAAACCTCACCACACTTATAATGCTGATGGTTTGTGTTATTCTCCAGAGGCTGATAATCCTAAAATTCTTGTTGACCCCAAACTTAAAAAAAGACGCAAGATGAGCACTCTCATAGAAGAGGTAACTCACGCCTTTTTTTGGGACAAGACAGAAAAAGAAGTAAGAAAATTCTCTTCTGTACTCGCAGGGTTAATTAACAAGCAGATTAAATAGTATCACATTCAGCTAGTTTAGAGACAATAAACTTGGTCAATTCTGACCGAACGATATCTTCTTCATTAAATTCGAAAGTATGGATGCCCATATCACGACTCTCTTTATTATTAAAAACGTCATAAAGCTTTATGAATCCCCCTCTATTTCCGTTTTTTAAATCGGTCTGCATTGGGTCAGCCATTATAATGCATCTTGAATATTTTCCTATTCTCGTTAGCACAGTTACTATTTCCCTGAATGAGCTATTTTGAGCCTCGTCCATTAGGATAGCTTTACCGTTCCAACTCATACCTCTAGCGAAGTTAACTGGGTGGATAGAGACCCTTTTTTCTTTTTGTAATTTTTTAACAGTATCTTCACTCAACAACTCATCTAATTTGTCCATAAAAGGCAAATTATAATAATGAAGTTTTTCATCTGCGTCCCCGGGGAGAAAACCTAATCGGGAATCAGAACTTTCTACAGCGGAACGCATGTATATAACATCTGACACTTTGGAAGTGTTTAATAAATTTAAAGCTGAATAAACCGCAGTTAGAGTTTTAGAGCTTCCGGCTGGGCCTTTGCATAAAATAAGCCTCGTCCCTTTATTTTGTGAAATTTCTATAAATCGTTTTTGCTTTTCTGTCCAAGGCAGCTCTTCTATATAAAAGTTGTCCTTAGGTTTAATTGGGTCTCGTTGGTGAATCTTAACCCTTCCGTCCGTAACTTCGAGGGATTCAAAATCCCCCGTGCTCTTTACTTTTGGCATCACTATCATTTTACACTCAAAAAAGTGTAATATATAAAAGAAAGTTATGAACGA
>Ga0163179_10002015_pt1 | contig 14254 bp, 22 predicted proteins | sample AtlANTMetagenome_FD_109643 | JGI IMG/M metagenome (GOLD analysis project Ga0163179, IMG submission 109643) | Marine eukaryotic phytoplankton communities from the Atlantic Ocean - Atlantic ANT 2 Metagenome | ecosystem: Environmental > Aquatic > Marine > Oceanic | place: North Atlantic Ocean...
GAGTATGCTGAGTGGGAGCCAGATGCGTTCATAGTGGAGAAGAAGTCATCGGGCACCGCGCTGTACCAAGAGATGAGACGTATGGGGTTGCCTGTGTCAGAGTATACTCCCCACAGAGGGTCAGGTGATAAGCTAGCTCGCTTGAACTCAGTATCTGATATTGTAGCAAGTGGGATATGTTGGGTGCCCCCCACACGGTGGGCAGAAGAGGTTATAGAGGAGATTGCTGGATTTCCGTTTATGAGCCATGATGACTTAGTTGACTCAACGGTTATGGCATTAATGAGATTCAGACAAGGTGGGTTTATTAGATTACCTACGGACGAGCCTGAAGAACAACGGTATTTTAAGAGGCGCGGAAGCGGCTACTACTAGAGACGTATTATGGCTATTGAAAAAGGTTTGTACGCTGCCCCCGAAGGCATCGAAGCAGAAGCTGTAGAAGAAAGTGCGCTTGAGATTGAGATTGTTAACCCAGACGCGGTGACTCTGGATGATGGCAGCATGGAGATCACACTGATCCCCGGCGGTGACGAAACAGATATTATTGATTTCGGAGACAATATCGCAGACGCGATGGAGGATAGCGACCTCATTGCCTTAGCTGAAGAACTCGTTGGTCTTGTAGATTCAGATATAGCCAGCCGCAAAGATTGGGCGGACAGCTTCGTCAAAGGTCTTGATGTTCTTGGTTTTAAATACGAGGAGCGCAACGAGCCGTGGGAAGGCGCGTGTGGCGTGTACTCCACAGTCCTCGCTGAAGCAGCCATACGGTTTCAAGCGGAAACTATGTCTGAGACATTTCCCGCCGCTGGCCCTGTAAAGGTAAAAGTCCTTGGAGAAGAAACTAAGGACAAGGAAGAAGCTGCACAGCGCGTAAAAGCTGATATGAATTACGAACTCACCGAGCGCATGGTGGAGTACAGACCCGAACATGAACGTTTGCTGTACAGCCTTGGCTTGGCTGGTAGTGCGTTTAAGAAGGTGTATTTTGATCCGAACATAGGCCGTCAAACGGCTGTATACATACCAGCAGAAGATGTGGTGGTGCCATACGGCGCATCGCATGTAGAAAGTGCAGAACGTGTTACGCACATCATGCGTAAGACTAAGAACGAGCTGAAGAAGTTACAGTCTGTAGGGTTTTACAAGGACGTAGAATTAGGCGATCCAACGCCGTATCACACAGATATAGAAGAGCGTAAGGCTGAAGAGGGTGGCTACTCACTTACTGACGATGACCGCTTCACATTATATGAGATACACGCTGACTTAGTTATAGACGGTGTGGATGAAGAAGATGGTGATGAAGAAGATCAGATAGCGAAGCCCTACGTCGTGACACTAGAGCGTGGCAACAACAAAGTTTTGGGTATTCGCCGTAACTGGAGTGAAGAAGATGAGTTGATGCTGAAGCGTCAGCACTTCGTACACTATGTATACGTGCCCGGATTTGGGTTCTATGGTCTAGGGCTGATTCACATAATCGGTGGGTACGCTAAAGCAGGTACTTCTATTATACGGCAGCTTGTGGATGCCGGTACGCTGTCTAACCTGCCCGGAGGTCTCAAGTCTCGCGGGTTACGTATTAAGGGTGATGACACTCCCATAGAACCGGGGGAGTTCAAGGATGTAGATGTGCCGTCAGGCAGCATCCGCGACAACATTATGCCGCTTCCTTATAAGGAGCCGAGTCAGACCCTACTAGCTTTACTCAACCAGATCACCACAGAAGGCCGTAGGCTGGGTGCTATCAGCGACATGAACATTTCGGACATGTCAGCAAATGCTCCTGTAGGAACTACTCTGGCGCTCCTAGAGCGTACCTTGAAGCCAATGGCGGCGGTACAGGCGCGTGTTCATTACGCCATGAAGCAAGAGTTTAAGATGCTCAAAGCGATCATGGCTGAGAATGCACCGGAGCAGTACGATTACCAACCGTACCGAGGCGCGGTATCTGCCCGTGTAGCAGATTACATGATGGTGGACGTAATCCCTGTCAGTGATCCGAACAGTTCTACGATGGCCCAGCGTGTTGTGCAGTACCAAGCGGTGTTGCAGATGTCACAGTCTGCGCCTCAGATATACGACCTGCCGCAGTTGCACAGGCAGATGATCGAAGTGTTGGGTGTTAAGAACGCAGACAAACTTGTTCCTACAGAGGACGACGCAAAACCGACCGATCCGGTCAGCGAGAACATGGATGCTCTTGTTGGTAAGCCAATGAAAGCGTTTATATACCAAGATCACGATGCTCATATAGCTACGCACATGGCGTTTATGCAAGACCCGATGATTATGCAGTCTATTGGGCAAAACCCCCAAGCGAAGCCAATTATGGCGGCGCTACAGGCACACATTGCAGAACACCTTGGTTTCCGTTACCGCAAGCAGGTAGAAGAGAAACTAGGCGCACCGCTACCACCTCCCGGCGAGCAGTTGCCAGAGCAGGTGGAAGTAAACTTGGCAAGGCTGGTAGCAGATGCAGGCAAACAGCTTACTCAACAACACCAACAACAAGCCGCACAGCAGCAAGCGCAGCAGAAAGCTCAAGATCCTGTTATTCAGATGCAACAAGCCGAGCTACAGATCAAGCAGCAAGAAGTGCAGCGTAAGACAGCTAAAGATCAGATGGACGCGCAGGTTAAACAAGCAGAGTTAGAACTAAAAGCTCGTGACCAGATGCAAGACGCGCAGATAGATCAGGCTGAGTTAGCTCTTAAAGAACAAGAGTTAATGCTAGAAGCTAAGAAAGATGGCGTAAAGATGGCTGCTGAACGACGTAAGAATAATGCAAAAGCAGACGTTGACTTGCTCAAAGCAATGAAGGATTCCAATAACAACAGAGGCCAATAATGGCTAAAACCGTCTTTGACGTGCTAAGAGAAAAAATCGAGTCCGATAGGGACTCTGCACTACAATTTCTAAGCAGCGGAGGAGCAAAAGACTTCTCTATGTATAAGGAAACCACAGGTTTAATTCGGGGTCTCGAAACCTGTCTGGGCTATGTAGAAGACCTCTCGCGCAATTTGGAGTATGGAGATGACTGACATTGCAGAAGCAATAGTCTCGGAAGAAGAGGTAGAAGCACAACTACCTGTGCCTGTGGGGTATAGGGTGTTGATTGCATTACCGCAAGTCGAAGAAACCTTTGACGGTACTAACTTACTGAAGACGGATACGCAAAGAAACCAAGAACACGTTATGTCCATTATTGGACTTGTAGTGGATATGGGTGACCAAGCCTACAGCGATGCTGAACGATTCCCCACTGGCCCTTGGTGTAAGCAAGGTGACTATGTGATGTTTCGTGCTAATTCTGGCACAAGGTTTAGGGTTGATGGTTTAGAGTATCGTTTAATGAATGATGACTCTATTGAAGCCGTTGTAGCAGATCCCCGTGGCGTATCACGAGTATAAGGAGTAAGTTATGCCGTTCCAAAAAGTAGAGTTTAATTTCCCTAATGAGGAAGAACAAGAATTGGTGGTAGAAGTAGAAGACTCCGGTGCAATGGAGATTGATTTATCTGGTAAAAAGACAGCCGAAGACTATAAAGAAGCAGAGGCTGAAGTTGAGGTTGAGGTTGAAGCTGAACCGGAAGCAGAAGATGAGTTTGACATTGAGATCGTTGATGATACTCCTGTAGCAGACCGTAATCGCAAGCCTTCTGAGCCGCCCAGTGATGTTACTGAAGAGGAATTAGAGAACTATTCTAAGAAAGTTCAGAATCGCCTCAAGCACTTTAGTAAAAGCTACCATGATGAACGCCGAGCTAAAGAAGCAGCCGAACGCGAGCGTCAAGAGCTAGAACGGTTAGCGCAAAAACTCGTTGATGAAAACAAAGAGTTAAAGGGCAATGTAGCTAAAAACCAAGAAGCGTTGCTTGAGCAGGCAAAGAAAAATGCCAGTTCTGAGATAGAGTCTGCGAAACAGGCATATAAGGTTGCTTACGAAGAAGGCAATTCTGAGGCGGTTGTTGACGCACAGGAAAGTCTAACTTCTGCTAAGTTAAAGTCAGAACGCCTAAATAACTTCAGAATACCTGCTTTACAGGAAGAGGAAAGTCCTGTACAAGACACTGAATCAACGAATATTCAAGAGGTTTACCGCGATACTAGGGCCGAAGAGTGGAAAGCAAACAACTCTTGGTTTGATACAGACCCTGAAATGCAAAGTTTTGCTCTAGGTGTGCATCAAAAGCTAGTGAACGATGGGGTAGACCCCCGAAGTAACGAATACTACGAGCGCATTGACGTTCGTATGCGACAAGTATTTCCAGATCAATTTGAGGAGGAAGTTCCCAAGCAGACAGTAAAACGAAGTTCAAATGTGGTGGCACCCGCTACGCGGAGCACAAGCCCTAAGAAGGTAAGATTATCGCCAACACAAGTAGCTTTGTCCAAACGTCTTGGTATAACTCCACAAGAATACGCCAAACAGATGGCTGCATTAGAAAGAGGAAATGAATAATGGCGGAAAATAGAATCAAGAGAGATAGCGAAACCCGCGAGACAACTACTCGTAAGCGTTCGTGGCAACGGCCAGAGGTATTACCTTCGCCAGAACCACAGGATGGCTATGAGTTTCGTTGGGTGCGTGTATCTACTCAAGGTCAAACAGACGCTACCAATGTTTCCTCAAAACTACGTGAAGGTTGGGAGCCAGTTAAAGCTGAAGATCACCCAGAGTTTGCATTAACCGACAAAGACGAAAGATTTGAAGGTAATATATTGCAAGGTGGGTTACTTCTTTGTAAGGCTCCAACAGAGCTAGTTAAGGAGCGTAATGATTATTACGAAAACCAAACTAGATCGCAGATGCATTCTGTAGACAACAACCTCATGCGCGAAAACGACCCTCGTATGCCTTTGTTCAACGAGCGCAGTACAAAAGTTACCAATTTTGGTAAAGGTAATTAAACTTTTTGTTAAGAGGTTAACATCATGGCTTATCCAACAGTCGATGCCCCTTATGGGCTAAAGCCGGTAAAGCTGCTTAGTGGTGTTCCATACGTAGGTACTACTCGTCAATACAGTATAGCTAGTGGCTATGCTACGAGTATCTTCTACGGGGATGCTGTTAAGCTAGTTACCGGAGGCACCGTTGAGCGTGATACGTTCGATGCTGCCATGACTCCAATTGGGGTCTTCATGGGTGTAACTTACACCGATCCTAGTACGGAACAGTTGACTTTCAAGCAATACTATCCGGCTAGCACCGTTGCTTCAGATATTAAAGCATACGTGTGTGACGCTACTGACGTATTGTTCAAAGTTGCTGTTGTGTCGTCTGGCACCACTATTGCTGATTTAGCTATCACTGATATTGGCGCAAACGCCACTGGAGTAGACAACACTGGAAGCACCGTAACAGGTAATTCCGCATGTGCTATTTCAGATTCGTCTGCTACCACTAACACACTTCCTCTCCGCATCGTTGCCTTGGTTGAAGAAACCAAGAACTCTTCTGGCGGATTTACTGAAGCATATGTTAAGTGGAACGCAGGTCACCAATTTGATAATACCACTGGCGTATAAGGAGTAAGGTAAAATGGCTATTTCAAGAGCGCAATTACTTAAAGAACTCCTGCCCGGACTGAACGCTTTGTTCGGAATGGAGTACGCTAAGTATGGTGAAGAGCACTCGGAGATTTTTGAATCAGAAACCTCTGACCGTTCTTTTGAAGAAGAAACTAAGTTGTCAGGATTCTCTGCTGCCCCCGTCAAAGACGAAGGCGCTGCAATTGAATACGACAACGCACAAGAAGCATTCACTGCTCGTTATACGCACGAGACCGTGGCTATGGGCTTCAGTATTACCGAGGAAGCAATCGAAGATAATCTCTACGATTCGCTCTCTGCACGTTATACGAAGGCTCTGGCACGCGCTATGGCGTACACCAAGCAAGTGAAGGCGGCGACTATCCTTAACAATGCGTTTGCATCAGGCACTACTTATGGTGATGGCAAAGTATTGTGTGCAACGGATCACCCGCTTGTTTCTGGTGGCACCAACTCAAACCGTCCCGCTGTTGCGGCTGACCTTAACGAAACTTCTTTAGAAGCGGCTGTTATTCAGATTGCAGGTTGGACTGATGAGCGTGGTTTGCTGATTGCAGCACGTCCCACCAAGCTGATTATCCCACCGAACCTACAGTTCGTAGCAACTCGTTTGCTTGAGACTGAAGGTCGCGTAGGAACGGCTGACAACGATTTGAACGCATTGCGTAACAATGGGTCTATTCCCGGCGGTTACTCAATCAATCATTATCTTACCGATACTGATGCGTTCTTCTTGATGACTGACGTGCCAAATGGCTTGAAGCACTTTGTTCGTTCTCCGATGGCTACATCTATGGATGCAGACTTCGATACGGGCAACTCGCGCTATAAAGCCCGCGAGCGTTATTCTTTCGGCGTATCTGACCCACTTGGGATTTTCGGATCACCCGGAGCGTAAAACGCTACATAAGAAGGGGGCACATGTTGCCCCTTTTCTTTTTCTGCTGTATAAGTATTTAATCCCTGACAGGTGTAATCCCGCATCTGACACTAGCCACGACAGGAGATCCATATGGCTAATACGACGTTTAACGGCCCCGTCCGTTCGGAAAACGGCTTTACTGTAGTCTCAAAGAATGCCACAACAGGCGCTATTACAGACGTTGCAAGTATTGCCTCTACAGGCATTGTTACCGATAAATACATCAAGCATGTAGGTTTTGCTACAGGTGTAACGGTCAATACCACTGCTGGCGATAGTCCTTCTATTGGCGAGTTTACCCAACCAGCAAACACAATTATCACAGACATTAAAATTTTCTGTGACACCTCCCCAGTTATTGGCACAGGTGACATTGGCTATGAGGTTGGTACTTCGTCTTCTGGCGCACAAATTGTTGCAGCAGTGACTGATGAGATTCTTGATGGTGGTACAACGGTTGTTGAACACAATGTAACTTTGACCACTTTGGTTGTTCAAACACAAAGCGGCACTACCGCCCCTGCTTCTGTTCAGTACACAGACACTGCAAGAACAATCTATTGCAATATCACTAATACAGTTGACGCAACCACCGCTGGCTCTTTTACGTTTATTATTGAGTACGTTCAGATAGCGTAATAGGAGGCAGTTATGGGTATGTCTGATGTAATTGCGGTATTTAAGACCGCAGGTGTCGTTGCAGACGACGATGGTATATCCGAAAATGCCGCTGTTGGTAATAATGCGGCGTTAACCATTGGGGGCGCTTTAGCTTCTGGTGGTTCAGTTACTCTGAACTCAGGGCAACTCGTTACGATTACCTCTGCTGGAGACGACGACGAGATATCGTTTACTGTAGTAGGCACAGATATTTTTGGTGACGCACTAACTGAGTCAGTTACCGGCGCAAATGCAGGTGTTGCTACTAGCAGTAACTTCTTTAAGACCATTGCGTCTATAACCGCTGTGGGTGACCCAGCGGGCAACGTAAAGGCTGGAGTTAGCGCAAGTTGTGCGGACAATATTTTTGCTGGCCCTGCTAGGCTAAAAGGTGCATACATAGTCAACTCAGCTACGGCGGGCACTATAAAGTTCAGAACCACCTCTGTTTCGGGTACAACCTTAATGGAAGTTGGGACTGTTGCTAGTGCGACTGTAACGCGAGACGTAACTATACCCGAAGAAGGCATACGCTTTCCGAGCGGTATAATTATCACCTACACAGGTGGTACTTTTACGTCTATGACGGCGTTTCATGCGTAACTACTACAAAAAGAAAGCCGTAAGCTGCCCGACGTTCAAGAAGGGTGGCATGGCTGGAATGTCTGTAAAGAGTGGGGACAAGCGCCCTACTAAGTCTGGCGCTGGCATGACAGCAAAAGGCGTTGCGAAATACAGACGACAGAACCCCGGAAGCAAATTGCAAACGGCGGTTACTGAGAAAAGTCCTACGGGCAAACGAGCGAGTCGCAGAAAATCTTTCTGTGCGCGTTCAGCGGGTCAAATGAAAAAATTCCCTAAAGCAGCGAAAGACCCTAACTCAAGGCTGCGACAGGCGCGAAAAAGATGGAGATGCTAACTTGGCATACTTACAAAGCAACATCCCGCACTTTAAGTGTTGGGTGCGGCGGGAGTATACCCATAACCACGAGAAGTACCACGGCGAGTTTATTCACGCTATGGCTATCGCGGTTACGACTATACCCTGCAGGTGTTTGAGTTTTCAGGTAATTTTTACTGGAGCAGAGAGTTACGATGACGAGAATGAACCCAACGTACACGGCGGCGCTATGTGGGCACGTATGCCTATAACAGCGTTATGCGGTGACACTCCGTATGATGAGTGGCCGATGCCTATGGATGTATGGGCAGCACAGCCTTGGGACTGTAGTTCTCGCACGCACGCTGTTTATGTACTTGATAGGGCAACACCATGTCCTTGGTTGGCAAAGATAGACGGTGAAATGTATCCAGCAAAGTACATGTTTACGGTGGACTACACAGATTCAGAAATAGGCGATGACCCCGCACAGCATAAGCAGAGTCACGTTATGGAACTTTTAGATGCTGGTGAGTGGACAGGGAACATAGTAGCCCTACCCAATAACAGAGTACGTGTTACTCATCCAGCATGGTTTGAAACGGGCGAGGGGGCACCAGACTTTAGACCCTCTCAGTACGTGCATTACAGTAAGTCTGATTTGGACTACACGTTAGATACCAACCAGATATTTAACAACTTATACGCGGAGTAGATTATGGCAATTCTTGGTTTTGGTAGGGGAACGAAAGACAAACCTGTAAAAAGGGCTACTGGTCGAGGCCGTGGAGCAGGACGCACGCGCAACACTCGTATGGATGACCTACAGGATGCAAGAGATAAGAGAAAACCTCAAGGTGTCACCTCCCCAATAAAAGACGCTGCAAAGCCCGCGAAGCCGCCTACAGCCGCACCGCGCCCACCAAAAGCTGACAAGCAGTCTACAACAGCAGTTGAACGACCCAAAGCACCTAAAGCAGAAGTTAAGCCTACAGTTGTTCGTCGGGCTTACAATAACCCAGCTATGAATAAAAAGTTGGTGGATAAAGAAAACGCACAGAAAAAAGCTGCTGCCAAGGATGCAAAAAAGACACCAGCGAAGTCTAAATCTCCTGTTGTAACGCCAAAAATGATTAAAGACGCTGGGTTTACTACCCTGCGCGATTATTTGAACGCTAAACAGGGCAAAACCCGTGTTAAAGGCGCTCCTACTGTAACAGGTAAGAATGGCCGTAATGTAGGTAAAGGCGATAATAAAAAAGCTAATGTTACTCGTGAACAATTAGTGGCTGCTGGACTAACTACTGGGCCTAAAGGATTAAAAACCTACCTAGATAAATATGACAAGCTAGGTAGACGACCTAAGCCTTCTGATTTCAAAAAACCCGCTGAGAAGAAAAACAAACCAACATCCCCTGCAAGTGCGGAAGGCCGAGGTATTGTAAGAAAAGCTAAAGGAGGGATGATGAAGTCTAAGATGAAGGCCAAGGGTATGAAAGCTGGTGGCAAGATGAAGACTAAAGGTTACATGGCTGGAGGGTTAAAAGACGCACCAGAAGGTAACAAAGGTCTTAAGAAGCTGCCTAAGCAAGTGCGTAACAAGATGGGGTTCAAGGCCAAAGGCGGCATGATGAAGACCAAAGGCTACGCTAAGGGCGGTATGAAGACCAAGGGCTATATGGCTGGTGGTAAGATGAAAGCCAAAGGTATGGCTAAAGGCGGCAAGGTTCGCGGTGCCGGTATCGCTCGTAAGGGTGTACGTCCAGTGAAGATGCGATGAGGCATTACTATAAGAAAGGCGGAAAGGTTAAATCAGGGGGCAAGATATGCCCTTCTGGTAAAGCGTGGGCTAAACGTACCTTCGATACCTACCCGTCTGCCTACGCAAACATGGCGGCATCTAAGTATTGCAAAGACCCTAGCTACGCTAAAGGTAGCAAGAAAAAGAAGAAGTAATGGGACAGCTTAAACAGTGGCGTAACCAGCAGTGGGTTCGTATTGGCACCGATGGCAAGATCAAGGGGCCGTGCGGTACGTCAAAGGATAAAAAGAACCCAGACCGTTGCTTGCCAAGGTCTAAGGCGCAGTCGTTAAGCCAGTCTGAGCGTGCTACTACGGCCCGTAAAAAGAAAAAAGCTGGGTCAAAAGGTAAGACGGTGGTTTCTAATACACCTAAAGCTAAGGTAAGAACCGCAAAAGAAGGCGGTATGATTCGTGATAACCACAAGGGTTGCGGGGCTGTAATGGGCAACCGTAGAAAGAAAACTTTGTACGTAAGAGGTACTAAGAATGGCTAAATTAGAGGTTTTTCAAAACGGTAATTTTTCCGATGGTCGGCCTGTGTTTCAAGTTGGGAGCAAGAACGAAGACGGTACGTATACCATTGTCAACGCCAACTTAATGAGCGAAGAAGAGGCCAATGCGGTGTTAGCTGAATTACAGCCTGCACCAAAGAAAGAAGAGGCACCTAAAAAAGAAGTAGCACCTAAGAAAGCTCCAGCTAAGAAAGCAGCTAAGAAGAAGTAGATGGCTACCTCTGGAACAACTGCGTTTGATATGGACTTCACGGAGATCGCTGAAGAAGCGTGGGAACGTGCGGGTCGTGAAATGCGTTCTGGATATGACCTTCGTACCGCACGTAGGTCTATGAATTTGTTGACTATTGAGTGGCAGAATCGCGGTATCAATTTATGGACAATTGATGAAGGCACAGTAAGTCTTGTACAGGGTACTTCTCAATATGACTTACCTGCAGATACGATTGATTTACTAGAACAAGTTCTACGTACAAATAGTGGAGATCAATATACACAGTCTGATCTAACCATAAACAGGGTAAGTGTAAGTACCTACGCATCTATACCAAACAAGCTAACTCAGGGTAGACCGATACAAGTTTACATAGAAAGGCTGGTGGCTAACCCAAAGATAAATGTGTGGCCTGTTCCAGATAAAAGCGATACATACATATTTAAGTATTACCGTATGCGTAGGATACAGGATGCTGGTAGCGGTGTAGAAACTGCAGACATGAACTTTAGGTTTTTGCCATGTTTAGTTGCAGGATTAGCTTATTACATCGCAATGAAAGACCCAGAGCTAGCACCTCGCATACCTATGTTGAAAGATATGTACGAAGAGCAGTTTCGACTAGCTGCTGAAGAAGATAGGGTAAAGGCACCCGCTCGCTTTGTGCCTAAGATAGGCTATGTCTAATCGTTTTGCTTCTACAAAACGCGCTATTGCGGAATGTGATATTTGCGGGTTTCAGTACAAACTACGAGAGCTAAAGAACTTAGTACGTAAAGGACGTGACACAAATCTAAAAGCATGTCCTACATGTTGGAATCCTGACCATCCACAGCTAAAGCTAGGAGAGTTTCCTGTTAATGATCCGCAAGCTATACGTGACCCAAGACCTGATAGAAGTCTTGGTAGAACAGGTGCAAACAGCAGTAGACAGATACAATATGGATTTAACCCAGTTGGTGTGGGTAGAGATCCGTTTGGTTTAACACCTAATAACCTTGTTGCTACAGGGGAAGTAGGTACAGTAACGGTAACGACAACTTAGGTGATCTTATGAAAAATACGAGCACAGTAAAGCCGGTTAAGAATGCCCCCAAGACAGACATGAAGAATGTAAAAACTACGGGCATAAAGATTCGTGGCACAGGTGCAGCTACAAAAGGAACTATGGCCCGTGGGCCTATGGCATAAACCATGAGTATGACCTACTCACAGCTAACGGCGAACATACAAGACATTTGTGAAACTACATTTACAAGTGACCAGCTTGCTATGTTCGTGCAGCAGACAGAGCAGTTCATATACAACACTGTTCAGCTTCCGTCGTTAAGAAAAAATGTATCAGGCACTATAACGCTAGGTAACAAGTATCTAGCTGTGCCATCGGACTATCTGTACACCTACAGCTTGGCTGTGATTAACAGTGATGGGTCTTTCGACTTCTTACTCAACAAAGATGTTAACTTCATTCGTGAAGCATACCCCACGCCTACATCCACAGGCACTCCAAAACACTACGCTAATTTTAATGACGAGACCTTTATCCTTGGGCCTACACCTAGTGCTAGCTTGACTGTAGAGCTTCATTACGGGTACTACCCAGAATCTATTGTTACTGCTAGCACGCTACCGTGGCTTGGTGAAAACTTTGATTCTGCATTGTTAAATGGCTCTTTGGTTGAAGCGATACGGTTTATGAAAGGTGAGCCTGATTTAGTTGCTATGTACGATAAGATGTTCGGTCAATCGCTAACTTTGTTGAAAGCACTAGGCGATGGCAAGCTACGTGGGGATACATACAGAGAAGGCCAGTATACGCAGGCGGTTACGTAACATGTTTATGGAAGTACCAAAAATAGAAATAGGACAGGTTACGGTAGCCACCACCGAATACAAAGGGCATGACCCAGAGTATTGGGCTGAACAAGCTACCAAGCGTATTGTGAGTGTCGGTGGCAATTGCCACCCCGCCATAGCTCAACAAGCAGAAGCGTTTAAAGAAATGGTACAGACTTTAGTTTGTCTATATATAAAAGAAGCTATACGTAGCGACAGAACTACGCTGATCGCAGAATTATCGAAACAAGGCCATGAGGATATGGCTGAAATACTTAGGAGAGTCTAATGGCTATATCAACCGCTATGTGTACGTCGTTCAAGCAAGAGTTGCTTGTTGGCACACACAACTTTACTGCTACTTCTGGTAACTCGTTTAAGTTGGCTTTGTACACAAGTTCAGCATCTTTAGGTGCCGGTACAACAGCGTATACAACATCCAATGAAGTGTCTGGCACAGGATACACAGCAGCGGGTGCAGCACTCACGAGTGTAACGCCGACCACATCAGGCACTACAGCGTTCTGTGATTTCAGCGATTTGACCTTCTCCAGTAGCACCATAACGGCGAATGGGGCACTTATATATAATGACACGCAAAGCGATAAAGCTGTGTGTGCGTTAGCGTTTGGTGGAGATAAAACCAGCACGGCTGGAGACTTTACGATTACGTTCCCTACAGCAGACGCTTCAAACGCGATAATAAGAATCGCTTGATATGCTGTGGCTCAACAAGCTCAACAGAGGCGAATGACCGAAGAAGAGTATTTAGAATGGGTCAAGCAGCAACAAGATCAAAGTCATAATCAGTAGGGCTTAACGTGTGGCAGATATTACTGGATGGGGTAGAGGCACTTGGGGCGAAGATGCGTGGGGTGAACCCGATCTCGTCGATGTTACAGGTGTATCTGCAACTGGAGCCATCGGTTCAGTCACGGTTACGGCAGGCGCAAGCACCTCTGTCACAGGCGTTTCTGCAACAAGCGCAGTCGGGTCAGTCACTGTATCAGCAGGCGCTAATGTCTCGCCTACAGGCGTTGCTGGGACAGGGGCTGTTGGGTCTGTATCGGCTGCGGGAACAGCTAATGTTACGTCACCTAGTGTCGCGGGCACTGGCGCAGTCGGCTCGGTTTCCGTTAGCGCGGATGCAAGCACTTCAGTCACCGGAGTATCTGCGACGGGAGCGGTGGGATCTGTTTCTGTTGCCGCTTCTGCGAGTATCAGTCCTACTGGCGTTGCTGGTACTTCAGCCATTGGCTCGGTTACGGTCACAGGTGCAGCAAACACTTCAGTCACAGGTGTTAGCGGAACTAGTGCTGTTGGCTCTGTTACTGCCACTGGCGCTGCTGGCGTTACTGCCACTGGGGTTAGCAGCACTGGTGCAATTGGTTCGGTATCTATTACTGGTGATTCATCAGTTACCCCAACAGGCGTTGCAGGTACCGGCGCGGCTGGCACAGTATCTATCGAACTGGGCATCACAGTCAGTCCAACAGGAGTATCAGGAACAGGGCAGACAGGAAGCGTATCAACCACAGCCGATGGAAACGTCACACTCACAGGAGTCAGCGCCACCGGAGAAGTTGGCCCAGTAACTGTATGGGGGCTAATAGATGATGCACAAACACCAAACTGGAGTAATATAGATGCTTCACAAACGCCTAGTTGGTCAAGTGTGTCAACGAGTCAGACCCCAGAATGGGAAGAGGTTGCATAATGGTTCGTAAAGTTAATAAAGTAATTAAAGGTTTAGAGAAAGCCTCTAAGACTCACAAGAAGCAAGCAGAGACGCTCAAGAAGCACGTAGCTTCAGTGAAGAAACCAAAGGCTAAAAGTCGGAGAAAGTAGATGGCAACTTATGTAAA
>Ga0163179_10002016_pt1 | contig 14249 bp, 7 predicted proteins | sample AtlANTMetagenome_FD_109643 | JGI IMG/M metagenome (GOLD analysis project Ga0163179, IMG submission 109643) | Marine eukaryotic phytoplankton communities from the Atlantic Ocean - Atlantic ANT 2 Metagenome | ecosystem: Environmental > Aquatic > Marine > Oceanic | place: North Atlantic Ocean...
TAATTATAAACTCTGGGTCATCATATGCTAGAGCATCCGCTGTAAGTGTAATAGCAATTTCATTTTGAAGAGCAGAGGAAGAATTATAATTAAGAAATGCAACATTTGAATCAATAATAAGAGTGCGAAGTCCTTGTAAATTAGGATCTATTGACCAGTTTAATCTTTTATGTGTATAAGTACTTCCACTTAGGGATATTTGTGCGATAACTGCATCATTTGCATAGTCATGCCGTAAAGTTGCTCGTGCTACAGCTTTTGTTTCATCTACACTAACAATTTCACTGCTTGTACTATTTAGACGCATATCTGTGTATAAAGTATCATTATCTTCAATATACGCGACTCTCGCAGCAAAATAAGTATCAGTTGCTGTTTTTATACGAATAATGTCTCCCACTTGAAAACGAGACTCAAATGCAGTAGTTCCTTCTGATTTTTCAACTTTATTACTGTACGCAGCTACTTTTACTCTGGCATCAGCGCTATTTGTACAATCTGTCCATATATTTTCAGAGTTAGCGACAAATTGATCATAATCATACCAATGAGTTAAGGAAGTATTTTGAAAATTAGATCGAGTATGATGTACTAATTTTAAGTAATCAGTAGTATCGTCTGCATCAAAATAAATAAAAGCATTCGTTAATTCTTTACCATTTGTCGCCATTGCAGTAAGCACTTGTTGGTAAGTTGCAGCAGTACTTTGATTAGCATTATTTATTACAGTTCCTGGCGCTCCGAGCGACCTTATCGCAAAGTCTTTAGTATCAAAACTAAATGTGCTTCCATCATCAGAACATTCTGTATTTGCAAAAATGCCGCTAGGAACTCCTTCTTTAGTACGTGCGCATTGTACTTTAAAAGGATCATTAATTTCTCTTGCTTGCCATTTAATTTTTGATCTATAATTATTTCCTGCTGAAAAAGTCTGAACCCCAAAACGATAAGTTCCGTCAGGAATTCTATTAATAGCGCACTGTGTTCTTTGACCCCGAATAGGAATCATCTCTAGCTCTTCGCCTCCTACACCAGGAATAGGAGGATCAATATATACATTATACCCCCTGACTCCTTTATAACGAGTGCCGTCATTATTTCTAGGATAATCCCATTGTATCATTACTTCTTCATCAGGGCGCTTATGATCTGATCTAGATAATATATAAATTGCTTCAGGAGCAGGAATAACATTTGATTCTGGTGGATTAACAGGATCTTGAGAAGCTAAGTTAAAGTCCTTATCAATAGTATCAAATTTTGAGTTATAAAATTCTACACAAGTTAAAGCATATGTCTTATCTTTCTCTTCTTTTATACCTAATATTTTATACTCTTTATAAGAAGGAGTAGTATTACGTCCTTTATAAGTTTCCCGAATTGCCCAAATTGTACTATCAGGAATCTCTCCAGAAAATGCGCTAGAAATGGCTATCTGAGTTACTCCGCTAACCACTGATACGTTACTAGATGTAAATGATTTTGTTTCTACAGTAGTAGAATTTCTAAACTCTACAAGCATATCATTGCCCGCATCATCCTGAATGTTAGAAATATTTTTTTGTACCTGTTCATCAGAATCAGAAGTACCTATTAAAGCGGTTGAAGTTCCTGCAATTTTTGCATATTCAACTTCGTCTCCTCGATTATAAGTATATGCAGTACCTGAATGTGTAACAACTGCAGCAGTATCTTGAACAAGAATTACACTTCTAGTAAGAACTAGTAGAGCGAGGGTATAACTGTAATCTCCAGAACTTCCAAAACTAAAACTTTCCACCGCTCCTCCGTCTATTTGAGGCTCGCTCGAAAGAGTGACAATGTCTCTATCAAGAGTAATGGCTGAATTACTAGAATTTGTTATTCTGCCACTAAAAGCAACTCCTGTATCGTCTTCCTGTTGAACATTAACTATATCTCCTGGAGTAAGAAAAGAAGCATTAATAGCGGTTTTAAAATTAAGAACTTCTGTTTGATTAATTGCAGTCCAAGTTTTCCAGCGGCCGTATCTAATCGCTTGTCCTTCTGATGTACAACCAAAAGCAGTCGCTTTTTTAGGTATAATTCTTCCGGTATCTATTATATTTTGTTTGTCTTCAAGTATAATAGGTTCTTGCCGATATCCAGAATCTGGGTTATTCCATAAAACAGTATATTGATTTGCACGAGTTTTACTCCCAGTAGATTGTATATTTATACTATCTTCAAGAATATTTGATTTGGAAAAATTATAAATTGGAGATGCAGGAGAATCTTGAACAAGTAACATTTCTCCATCTAACCAGTACATAATGGAACGAAATACAGTGGCCATGTCCTTTAAAACTTTGTAAGCTTCTGTAGATTTAGTAAGGTATAAATTTGTTGTAAATCTAGGCTCTGTTCCTCCATTAGCTGCAGGAACTAATTCATCACAATACTTTGCAATTTTATATAATTGAAACTTATTAATATCTTGAGCTTCTAAAAAATCTCCTAATCCGTAACGATTATTAACTAATATATCATAAAAACACCAAGCAGGATTATCTGTATAATATACATCATTATCAAGTCCACTAGCATTAGTTGTACCTTCATTACTAAACTCACCATTCCACATTCCTGTATAAGTAGCAACTCCTGTAGTACTTAAATGTCTAGGAGTATAATTAGAGGGAATTTTTACTTTTAGACCTCGCATATGATAGGAACGTTTAGGAGGTTGTGGAAAACTTTGAGAACTAAATTCTAAATGTGCACATGAAGTAAAAGGATAATTAACTCGTTCATTTATTGTACATATAACTTGAGAAATTTTAACAGAATCAATTACTGCTGCTATCTCTGAGATTTGGTTACGTACTAAATAATCACCTCCTGGGCCTCCTAATTTGCCCGTATGTAAATTAGAGTTTGATTGACCATCTGGAGTGATCCTTGTCATCTCTAGTTTCATGTTTCTAATATTTCGGAATGTATGTACAGGTATTTTAATTACATGAGATGTTGCAGTTTTCTTCATCCCAAACCTATACCAATAATCAAACGCTCCTGCAGTAATATCTATACCCCAATCTGTAGTATTATTACTATTACTTTCAGAACCTAATAAGCGAATATGAAAAGCTGCTCCGCTTGGTTTATCATTATTTTCTTCATCTGTCGCAAAAAAACCTTGCGGCCACTCTATATGAATTCTTACTTCATCAACTTCGGCTATTTGAGCGCCTGATAAAGTCTCCCCAAATACTATAGTTTTACGAATTGCTCGTAAATCTGGATTGGAATCATTAACTAAAGCATCTACCTCTGCTTGGGAGGGATAATTTGCTGAAACAGATGTGGGCCAAGGACACTTACTTTGAAAAGTTTCTAATTGGGCACCAGTAAGAGTAATTGGAAAAGATACTGTACCCACTCCCCCTAATTGATCAAAAGGTTCTTGATTTAAAGTACCTGTTCTAAATTCAAGACTAGCGCCAGGGAATTTTCCCTGTGCTTGGGATCCTCCTGCCTTTCCTTTCTTAAAAACTTCCGAACTTAAAGAAAAAGGTTTAGCAGTTACATCAACAATAGTCCAAGAGGGAATATAAATTCTATTTCCGGAACCTGTAGTTTCAATATCACATCTAACTGTACGATCCATAAAAATTTTAGATACTGCACCTCTATCGGAAACATTAGCATTTTGTGCCCATACATCATCATCAGAAATAGCATTTGATGACATATACCAAACTTTAACTATCGCCCTCTTTGCTAGTCCAGAGCTATCAGCATTTGTGTAGTCTCCATCTCCTAAGAAAGTTATACTACCCCAAATACTTTCTCCGGTAGTACCAGACTTTATTCTGACTATGGGCTTTAAATTATACATCGCTGGGGTAGCTTTATCAGCAGCTACTTTCTGACTTTGAAAAAAGAAATCTTGTGTAGCTATGCTACTAGGGTCAATTACACAAACTCTTAGATCTCCAGAGACCGTACCATTATTTAAATTAGTAACAATATTATTTTCTTCTATTACTATAGAGGCGGAATATAGGTTATGAAGCGATAACCATCGCCAAGCTTTATCGTCTGTTTTCGTCTCATTTAAATCATTTAAAAATACCTCAGTACCCGCCTTATCTTTAATAATAGCGTAATCTGGACCAGTACTACTAGTATTATTAGTATCAATAGTAGCGGTATAACCCGTAGAAGAAGTATATAATCCTGCTGATCCACTTTCTACTAATTGATCTCCAGCTAAATAAACAGAGGCTTCACCATTAACTAATCCCTCTACTGGCCCTTCTGAGAGTGCGTCAGTAATAGTTACGGTTTGTACATCAGTTCCAAGCCGTTCTAAATTAGCTTCGCTCTGGCCCGTATTAGGTAACTGATAAGGATAACTCATTATGCTGGATCCACAAACATGCCAATAGGCTTATTTATATTGCCTTGACCATCGCTTAAGCCACCAACTCGGTTAGCGTTTCCTTGTCCATAATTAGTTTGTCCAGAATAATCGTTTTCTAAGTTAAAAGATATTGGTTGTCCAGGGACTCGTAATTCTCCGTATAATACAGGCACAGGTGCCCCCTCTGCAACAGAATGTTCAGCACCTTGAAATATATACCCTTCTTCCATGCCTTCCACATCATTATCAACCGACGGGTCGGGTGCCATCATTTCCATTAAACCTTGCATTACTAAACTTAATCCTACGCCCACCGCTATCTTGGCCAATAATGTTGAGCCTAAAAGACCGGCACTACCTGCTGCCATTAACGGCCATGCATATATAACTATAATTGCTCCAATAATTATTTTTAAAGCCCCTTTCGAGCCGACAGGGGTAGGAGTAATAATTATGTCTCCTTTATCCAAAGGAAGAATTAGTTCTCGATCATCGTCTATGTACTGATCAGCAATTCTTACAGTAAATCCGATATCTTTTTCAGTTGAATCAAGAAGGTATTTTTTTACGCCTGTATAATTAGCATCTAAATAATGCATAACGTCCTTAACAGTTTCTGCTTTTACTTCAGCAACTCTACCAAATTTCTCGCCCATTTCTCCATTTAAATATACTTTACGCAACATACCTATAGCCTCCTACTAAATATTGGTGCCAGAATGGATATAAGTTTTCTCTACATGACAGTCTATTAACTGCATGATGATAAAAAATATCGTTTCCTAAATACACTCCACAATGGTTGTTTATTTCTTCTTGCACTCTAAAAATTAGTACGTCATTTTCTTGTAAATTTGACAATTCAACTTCTTGTCCTCCCCAGTTTTTAATTACATCAGGGCAAAAATAATCAATTCCTTTTTTATACCAATTATCCTCAAAAGCGGCTCTAGCGGGTATAGTAATACTTTTTGTTACTAAATAATCTCTCATTGCCTCAAAGCAATCACGAACTCCAAATTTATACTCTCGTCCATATAAATCTACTGCATTTGTTTCTGGCTGTACTATTGTTAAATCCATATTAGGATAACTAAATATATAATATGGAATACCCATTGCGTTGCAGTAGTCTTTATCTGTTTGTCCAGGCTCGGAACTATCTCCGATATGATTATGTACGATTCCAACAATATCTGTAGTAATTAATAATTTTATATATTCTTCTGAATCCATTATAAAATCATCTGGATTCTCTGCAATATTTGTAACAGGAAACCACTTCTTTTTTCCTTTAACTACTGAAAGCACTCCACATCCTTCTCTAGGAAATTCTTTTTCAAAATGTTCGCGTATTTCTTCTATATATTCCATTACATATGCCTTCTACTACCGGGGAACCCTCCGAAAGGGAGAATATTTTGATTAACTGTATCTGTTGAAGGAATCGTGTAATGTCCCTGACCTAATGAACCTGTATTAAATTGAAAACGTATTTTACAAGATGTTAGTAACTTTCCACATTGATCAGCACGAACCCAATGGTTAGAACTATCTGCAGGAGTTTGATCACTATTAGTAACGGTAACTCTATAAACTGTAGTTGTATTAGAGAAAGTAAAAGTAGTATCGTCTTTACTGGTTGCACCAGTAACTGGATGAATTACCATTTCACTTCTTCGCGCATCACTACTATTTGTAGAATATGTTTGTCCAGATATAAAAGGTTCATAGACTCGTACTTGTTGCCAAGAACTCTCAGAACTACTAGGAACAGTAGTATTACTAGCAACATTTGATCTCCAATAGGTAAAGCCTCCGCTTCCATCCGATAATCCTACAAGTGCATCTAAAGCGAAGGAGCCCGAAGTATCTCCCGGATGTGTATTTGCACCGTTTAAACCAGTTGGAGAACCATGAATTAAATATTTCCAGACTATAGGCTCATCTTGGTCAGTAAAATATACCCGATATCCCTTGGTACTAGAGTCCGAAGTTTGATATTGTGTAAATTTACCTGCTTTATGCCAAGTACATGCTCCCGTTGGTGTAGTAAATGATCTTCCAGTATAGATCCATGGGCAATATTTTCCGATTACCTGCCTGTTGGGAAGTTTAATGCCTTCTAAATCAAAAGGACTAGCAAGTTCAAAAGATACAAAAGAACTAGTTTTTGTTTTAATTGCGTCAATAATATAGACTTTTTTAGGATACTCAACAACTGATTTTGTACTTACTGTTGAAGGATCTAAAGTTAAATATTTTTCTAAGGTTTGTCGCTGGGTTACTCTTTTCCCCACTAATTTATCTATAGTAAAGTTTCCTAGTCCGTTTGTTCCTCCATCATCCGCATTTTGAAAAACTGAACTGCTTCTAATGATTGATTCTGCGTTAGCAACTGTTAGAACTGGTCTATTTTGCGATCCATCATTTTTAATATCAATATTGCTCATACTTATAGGCATTGCGTAATAAGTATTGCCATCAAAAACAATCGGAGAATAGTCAGTGCCAGAAACTCCAGCTCCTGTAACCGTCATACCTACAGTTAAATTTGTGGAACTTGCAACAGCAACGGTTGTACTATTTGATACATCAGAACTTGTGGTAGTAGTACGTGTAGTAGTAGATCCAGTACTATCGGCCGCATATCCTACAAAAGTTAATGTGATACCACTCGTAAGTGTTTGTGCAACATTTAATGTAAGATTATTACCGTTAATTGCCGTAATTCTTACATCCGTGCTCATTCCTGGGTGAAAATGTAGTGTAGTCGCTGTATCCCACACAAGATCGTATAGGGTAACAAGCCCACTCTCAACTTCCAGACTTTGTACATCTGCTACAATTAAATTTTTATTGCTCATATCCCGTAGATTCTTTTAAATTTTGCATTTACATTATAATAGTCACCACTAACATACTGTATGCTATAGGTGTCACAAACTACTCTTACTGTTTTTTCATCTCCAGATGAATTAGTATCAGGTATTGTAAAGGGAAAAGAAGTAATTCCTGCTTTATCCTCAAAAAACTTAATAATATCATCTGCTGTAGCTTTCTCTCTGTTTTTCATATTTATATTGTAAATTTCAGAGATTGAATTAATTCCATCTTTTGAGCGTTGTTCATACCCATCCCCAAACCTTGCTGTTCTAATCTTTGCCTTATGCTGAGCTTTTAAATCATTATCTGGTCGAATAGTGGCAGTAGTAATACCTGTTCCTGAAATTTGAAAACCGATTGCCATTATGCTACTCCATAGGGGCTTAACATACCCCCTGCTCGTTTCTGATTTAACAATTCTTGTTGAACAGCAAACGCCACTCTTTCACCCAACTCTTGTGCTTCTTGTGCATCAGATTCTGTAGTAGTATCAACCCCGCCTTCACTATCTATATTTACGGTAACTCCTACATGATTTGTTTGTCCAGCACCCGGGCCGCCCCCTCTAGGGAATGTTACTGGTATGTCCTTGCCATTAGGTAAAGGAACTACTGCTTCATTTCCATGCAGAACTGCGGGGTAACCGGACATTGGTCCTTTTGCAATTCCTCCTCCTGCATATCCTAGAGGAGGGTATAAACCTGTTTTACTAAGAGGTCCTGTAGCAACATCGGCAGCAACAACCGTCGTCAAAGCAGTAAGTGCTGCGGTGTTTGCGCTCTCGGAAACCAACTCCTTAGCTCCAAACAACTTTTCCCAAAGGAGTTTTCCTTTTTCCCATATGGTTTTTCCCATCTCAAATAGGTAAAAGGCTGCCATTATTTTTTGTAGTGCTTGTCCTGCCTTACTATTTCCTAACAAAGCTGTAACAGCCATTCCTAATCCGGCAACTTCTTTCATAGTTATCTTATTTGACTCTTTCATTGTATCGTTTAATTTAGCAACAGGACTTTTTTCATCTCCTGCTGTAGTACCACCACTCAAGTCATCTTCTCGTCTCTGTGCAGTAACTTCTACCTCTTGAAGTTGATCCATTCCTCCTGCTGCAGGCTTTGCTTCTCCTGTTACGGGATCTAATGCTGGAGTACTACCATTTTGGCCTACACCTCCCCCGGTTCTATCTGTCCACCAACTACCATCTCCTGTACCTGTTCCTGTACCAGTACCGCCTCCTTCCCCAGGTTTACAAACACAAGATGCACAAGCTTCACGGATTGCATCCGCGAGCCTAGTAATAGTTTCATCTAGTGCTATTGTAAGCTCTGTAGCTCCCTCGGTCATAGCGGTTTTGACTGCTTCTCCCGCAGCTACTACACTCTCTTTTACTTCTGTGGCTATCGCGGGAGCTGTACTAGTTTTAAGTTTCTCATCTAATACTAGAGTACCATTTTTTATTCCTTCCTCGACTTTTATTCTCATTGCCTCTGCAGCTCTTTGCTCCTCAGTCTGCATGTTCATAGCATTCATTATATCTTGAGTTATTGATTTAGCAACACTATCTATCATTGTATCAACTATACCTTTTGCCATCCCTGCTAAAGCTTCTTTAATATTAGCGTCGCCTTTTAAAACATCGGATATTCCTTTTTGGAGTCCAGTTTCAAAACCCGTTTTCATATCTTCTACAAGAAGGGCTCGTAATTGGCCTTGTCTTTCGAGTTCTGCGTTTTGAGCTTTTATATGCTCTACTTGATTTAATAAATTGTTTTCTAGTTCTGGGTCCATACCTTTTAGTTCCGCTTTGGCGAAATTAATTTGGTTTTGTATATCAAGAATTTTCAGATTATTATCTGTCATTTTCTCAGCACGAGCTAATTCCTCCATCTGTAATGGAGTAGCCCCGCTTCTTGCTTTAGTAAAGGCGGTCTGAAGTATTAATTTATTATTTGCTAAGTCTAATTCCATCTGTCTAACTTTATTCAGAACACGAAGATATTCTTGGATATCGTCCAAGTCTTTTGCAACTAGTTCTGTTTGTGCCATACCTTTTAATTTTGTCTCTAACTTCTCTAAATCAGTAATTAAATCACTGTTCGCTGTTTTATGCTTAGTTAGACCCGAAATAACTTTATTATATGACGTTCCGTATGCAGATACTTCTTGAGCGGTTAGAGCAGCTTTAGATCCTACCTTCTCAATACTATCCCCTAATTCTTTAAATGTTTTTGCATCCTCCTTCGTTAATTTTCCTTCTTTTGAAAGTATTTCTAACAAAGCTATATAAGATTGTTGATTTTTGGTCAAATCACCTTGTGCTATGTTGCCATAATGTAATAAGGCCTTATCTGCTGCTAACTTATTAACGTCCATTAACTCTTTAGTTTTGGTCGTTAATTGTTTAACGGACTCATTAGCATTGCTTAATCTTGTGCTTGCCTGCATAGCAGCGTCTTCAATAGCCTTGAATCGTGCAATTTCGTCCTCTCTGGCTTGGCCTTTTAAAGGACCTACATATTCATAGTTACCCAGATGAGTACCTCCTCCCAGAGGAATATCTGTTTTGTTTTGTTTCCAGTTAGGATCATCCCGAGCCTTTCCAAGCGCAACCTCTGCTGCACTCATTTGTTTTGATATATCAACAAACTCTTTAACATTAAATGCTGCGGCTACTTTACCTCGCATATCAGTTAGTGCGTCATTAGCAGCTAATATATTTTTTGTCAGAGAAGCTACCATTTCGCCTTCTGCTTTCAGTGCATTATAACTATCATGCATTACTTTAGGATTTTCAGCAGCGGCATCTTTTAATGTTTGTTGAATTTTTGCAAAATCTTTATACTCCTCATTTAACTGCTCTACACTTTCACGAAAACCATCATATTGTGCTAGTAATTTGACTAATTCTTTATTTTCTGCTATTAGTCCTAGGTATATTGCTGCCTCTTTTAATAAATCCTTCAACATTAGGGCTACTCCAACTAAGCCCATGCCTTTAAATAATAAGTCAACACCTCTTGTCATCTTTGCTGTTGCAGCCTGCATACCTGCCATGGCTGCTCTCCAGCTAGCGACCATTTTTTTATTTGCAATATCCATTCGAGAACCCATATTATTATACCCAAGAACTATTTTATCCCAAGTGGAGTACGCCCCTTTAAGTCTAGCCTTTAAATGAATTCTATAAGTAGATAGCTGTCTTCTGTCCATATGCTCAAGTTTTTTATTAGTTTTATTTGCATGTCTTAATAAGGCTGCAGCTTCTGCCTTCTTTAGTTTACTTATATCTCCGCCTGTTCTTTGTAGGCCTTTACTTGGGTCTTTTATCCCCGCAGTAACGGGCTTACCCGCAGCCATATCTTTCTGTTGCTGATCTAGTTCTTCTAACTCTTCCTTTGCCTCTCGATAAGCGTTAGAGGCTTCCTCTGCTGCTTCTTTTGATTTTTTCTTCCAATCTTCCATGCCAGGAAGAATTGAGCGTATAATAGGTATAGCTAACAGTGCTAGAGCGGCTGTTAAAGAAACAATATTTTTTGTAAAAAATTCCGCAGTAGGTTCTGCAATTTTTGCAGTAAATTCTTTTACTTTTTTCATTATCCTATCAAAAGCAACTCCTAAACGTGCGACAGCGTTTGCTTGAACTCCTGTTGCCTTTGCAACTGCATTATATTTTGCTTCTAATTGTCCTTGTACTTCAGCATGCACCGCTTGTTTCTTTTCATATGTTGTTAGATCTTTTGCCGATTTTCCTAAAGTTGCAGCATAATTTTCTTGAGCATCAGCAAGACGTAGTGTAATACCTAATTCATCTAATAGTTCTGGTTCTGCTTTTGTTACACCTCTAACCAAACGATTAAAAGAATCTGTAACATCTCTACCCAGTATTTTTGAAAGATTTCCTGCTCCTTCTGCTAACCCTTCAAGTTGTCCTGAGCTTAACCCAGAGGCAATACCAATAGAAGCAGCTTCTGATGCCGATTGGAAATCTAACATTGCTCCGGAGGCTGCTTGTATATTTGCAGTAAGACTTTGCATGCCCACACCCGTTGCACCTGTGAAGGCAACTTGAGATTCTTGCATAACACGGAAGTCTGCTGCTTTCTTTAAGAACTGAAAAGCCGCAGTGATTGCAAATACATTAGAAGCAAGAATAGCATATGCAGGTACAAGAGTACCCGTCATACCTTGTGCCATCTTTGAGAAGTTTTTTGTAGTATTAGAAGATTGCTTAGATAAGCCTTTTAGGTTTCTATCCGCATCTTTGGTAGATTTGCTGCCTTTTTTATGAGCAGCATCTACTTCATCTAGTGCGACTCCTAATTTTTTAGAATCGACAGCAACACGTCTAGTTGTGCCTTTGTCATCAACTATAATATCAATATATACTTTATCTTTTCCGGCCATTAACCCTGCACATTATGAGTGTATGTCTTACCACTGCTGTGCTGACGCTTTCTTTCGTCAGCTTTACGTTTTCGTTCCTGCTCTTCTGATTTATGAGTTACTACTATACTTTCCCACATTTTCAGAAAGTAAAGAATTACTTTTCTATCCTCTATTTCAAACAGCTCAAAAAGATGGTTTATTGTACTCCAGTCCTTTCCCATATAGGTTCCAGACATACCATCCCATCTATCGGATAAATACCCAGATACTAAAAATGCCACTTGAACTTCATCTGGAAACTCAGACGGTTCAAGCGGCATTCTTTTGGGGTCGGGTTCCTCTCCTAATTGTTCACAAATTTTTAGGTATTTTTCCCAATCAATTTGAGAGGTGGATTCTTTTACGTATTTCTCAAGTAACTTTTTAACTTCTGTTACTTGTTCCCAGTAAAATTTTCTAGATCACCTACTGTTTCAGTAACCCAAGTATCAAAGTCACTCGCATTTTTCATAAGCAATTCTGCATTATCTTGAGTATAAGGTAAACAATCTTCAGGATCTAAGTCTCCAACATCTACCAAAAGAAGCTCTTCTAGGTAACGATATTTTAAGCCTTTCCATCCTTTGATTACGCCTTTGCAATATTCAACAAGAAACTTATCTTCGTTTAATTCTTCTTCCGGTTGCCGAGTCTTTTTATTCCATTTAGTAGTTAAACACTTCTTACGAAGTCTTACTAACTCTTCACGGGCTAAATAGCATAAATCTACTTTCATTTCCGCGAATCCAGGAAAGTCAATGGATACTGTTTTACTAGGAGTCATTAGACTCGATAGTGATACGGGTTCTTTCTTTTCTACTTTAGTCTCGGGCATGGTTCTAAGTCCTTATTAAATTTTATAGAGATAGTATAATTCAAAAGACACTAAATGTCAAGAATTATTTTTGGAGGGTGATAAGTGAAGGGGCCTAAGCCCCTTACTTATTATGAATACGTGGCTGGTGCGTAGTATTCGATGTTGGTTAGTTCGTTTGCAGTACCAAAGTCTGATGGTAATGCGTGGAAGTTACTTTCAAGTGAGATTACATCTTCAACAGAGTGTGAAGGAACTTCAAAGTGAACATTCGGCATTGTAATTACCAACGAAGGTGTTCCTGCTTGCGCAGATCCACCAATCTTTAGTGTAACAGCAAACTTATTTACAACCTGCGACATAGCAGACGTAGATACAAGATCATTAAAGAACTGTCGAGAAGTTCCTGAAGTCTTATCTGAGTCACTCAATGTTAAATAGCAAGTTGCTGAGCCAGTAACATTACGTGCTCCTGTTACGTGCTCCAACGGCTTGTTTACAAATCCTAATTCATCAGGTACAAGATACGTGATATTATTAGAGAGTGTAAAACTTCCGCCTGTCATTGTAAGACTGTACTTTCCGTCTCCGTTTGTAACCATTCCACCTGGGAATACTGTCTTATTATCGGCAGTAATGTCAATGGAGGTCAAACGATTTCGAATAAAGGTATTGGTACTTGTTACAGCTTCATCAATTGCTTGGACAAGTGTAAGGTTTCCAGAGCCTGGTACAGTTTTAACCATATGAACAGCAGTACCTGAAGCATTATCACTCTGGAAGTAAAAATCTCCAGCAGTCAATAAGTCAGTATCAGTACCGTCTTGGGTACGTTTTGGAGTTGTAGCATTTCCAGTTTGCCCAACTGTTAAAGTAGTACCTGTTCCTCTTCTAAAGTTTACGGACCTATCCTCAATTTCTTTTGCCATTCCTGACCAGTTCAAAGTAGCAATACCTTCTACATCAAAGTCAATACTTACTTCATTTATAACCGCTTCCGCGCACTTATAGATAACGGGATTATCAACATCTGTTTCAATTACAAAGTACATATGCATTGGGTGTAAAGCTGATCTATTTGACTCAGTTAGTACAATCGTGCTATTGTCAGCACCAGGAGTAATAACAGGACCAGATACTTTATTTACAGCTCTTCGAAAGCCTTTTGCTCCAGTAGTTAAAGTTGCTACGTCAAACCCTAAATCGGTACCGCCTACAGCATCTCCTATTTTCTCGCTTTGAATAGTAATTGTATCGTTTACTGCATATCCGTCACCAGGCGAAGCAACTGCAATACTTGCAACACCGCTACCGTTTACTGTAATTGTAAAAGATGCGCCTGATCCACTACCGCCAGCAGTATAATCACTTTCTGTAATTGTATATGTGCCTGCAGTACGGTCAGTATCTGTACCGCCTGTGGTACTGTCAACAGTTGCAATACCTGTTGAACTATCATAGACGTCTGCACCTGCCAGTGCTGCCCAGAGAACTTCTTCTACTGAGTGAACGTCTACTCCTGACCCTGCTTCCGCACCAGCAACACCCTGATTAGCAGAGTCAAGTGCAGTTTGCCCTTTTGACTTAAAGGGTCGAATATAAGTGCTAAATGACCACTCTGCAGGAGCAAGAGAGTCTGTAAATAAACGTCTACCTCTACGAGATACGCCTACTGTACTTTCCATTTCCGAGAGTAGTATTTCAGAAGTATTTGTAGTCTGAGAGAAACTATATCCATCA
>Ga0163179_10002017_pt1 | contig 14248 bp, 12 predicted proteins | sample AtlANTMetagenome_FD_109643 | JGI IMG/M metagenome (GOLD analysis project Ga0163179, IMG submission 109643) | Marine eukaryotic phytoplankton communities from the Atlantic Ocean - Atlantic ANT 2 Metagenome | ecosystem: Environmental > Aquatic > Marine > Oceanic | place: North Atlantic Ocean...
CACAAACGCTAAAGTCCACACCATCCAACGCCTCCAACAACTTCCTCATCTCGTAGTCATTGAGCCTCTGGTTCGCGCGGACTGAATTGTGGCACGCCATTGTGGCGAGAATGTGCTCGGTAATGTCTCGACCTGCCATCCCACGTTCACCGGCCGCCAGACTATCCGCGACATCATGTAGCAGGCTCTCGACCTCCACCTTGGCCAACAACGGCGGGACACCACGCACCGCGAAAGAGCCACCACCGTAAGGCTCCACTTCAAATTGAAGTTCGGTCAAGAGGTGCAGATGATCCTCCAGCAACTTTGCCTTGTGTAGTGGCAAATCCACGACACACGGGGTCAACAGGCGCTGCGCAGCCCCAAGCCTCTCCCGTACGTTTTTCATCAAATGGTGCAACATCACACGCTCATGTGCGGCATGCTGATCAATCAGGATCAACTCCAATCCACCTTGGCAAACCAGATACGTGCCGAGCAACTGCCCAATCACCTCGAGATCTTGGAATCGTGGGACTGGTAAGAGGTCCGATTCGGAAGCCAGCACTTCCAGGACGTGGTGGTCGTTCACATCACCAACGGGCATTGCTGGACTAGGGCTCGCAGGTGTCTGTGATGGCGCTGAAAATACCGAAACATCCCGTTCAGGAACCTCAAACGCGGGCATCACTTGCCCGCTGTTTTTTGGAGCTAAACCCAAGGAAGCCTGATGGGCGAATGGTGCGGATTCAGTCGGTAGATCTGCACGAATATCCCGCACAGGACGTCGAATACCATGTGCTTCAAGCGCTGCTCTCAAGCCCTGAGATACCGCCTGAACCATGTCACGCCCATGGCGGAAGCGTACCTCCGTCTTGGACGGATGAATATTCACATCCACATCCTCCGGGGGGACACGGACCTCTAAGACCACGACCGGATAGCGTCCTTTGGGCACAATGTGCCGATAGGCTTCACGAACTGCGCTACGCACCAGTGCATCGCGCACGTAGCGACCATTCACAAACAAATACATCGAGCCCTTTGCCGCGGCTTGATGAACGCCTACCGGGCTCAATAAAGCCTCAACTTCCAAGCTCCCTGCCTGAAACGACACTGGAAACAGCGCACGGCCATGTCCTTTCAGCAAATCGGCAGCCCGCGACTTGCGGTCCTCTGCCACCGGTGCGCGGAGCAATACCTGTCCATTGTGCTCGAGAGTCCAATCTACCTCGGGCCGGATTAAGGCCTGGGAGATGATCGCTTCGGTACAGTGTCCCAATTCCGTCGGAACTGTCCGTAAAAACTTGCGACGAACAGGCACGTTGTAGAAAAGACTTCGAACGCTAATTTGTGTGCCTTCTGGGCAACCTGCGGGCTCACGACCTTTAAGCCGGCCCCCATCCACTACGACACGCTGACCTTCTCGTGCTGCCGGTGTTCGAGTCAGTAGCTCAAAACGACTCACGGATGCGATGGAGGGCAAGGCTTCGCCACGAAATCCAAGGCTATGCACTTTAAAGAGGTCTTCCTCGGCGCGGATTTTAGAGGTTCCATGACGCTCGAGGCACATCAATGCATCCGCATCATCCATGCCACGGCCGTTGTCCTCCACACGAATGAGCTTTCGTCCGCCGGCTTCCAGCTGCACCCGAATCCGAGTCGCCCCCGCATCTAAACTGTTTTCGAGAAGTTCTTTTAGCGCAGCTGCAGGCCGTTCGATCACCTCTCCTGCCGCAATCTGGTTGACCAACTTGTCTTCAAGAATGCGTATCTCGCCCATCAGTCCTCACTCTTTGCCTCGCCTGGTCTACGCTTCCGCAAATAGCGCATCCGTATCGGCGTACCTTCGAAACCATAAATCTCTCGCATCCGGTTGACCAGAAAACGTTTGTAGGATTCCTGGACACCCTCTGGATTATTGCACCACACATTGAAGGTAGGCGGGCGAACGCGTACTTGAGACATGTAATTGAGGCGAACGGGTCGGTTGTGACTCTGCGGAGGGGAATGCGCTACCAGCGCCGCCTCCAAAAACCGGTTGCATTCCGCCGTGCTCAATCGCTTGTCGAACTGCTCATACACCTCGTGCACGCGTTCGAGAATCTTGCCAACGCCCTTACCGGTTAGGGCCGAAATATAGAGTGGTGGAGCCCATTTGGCATGCGGCATCTGGCGCTCCATCTCTTCCATAAGCACGCGCACATTGCGCTCTGGATCCGCCCGAACCAAATCCCATTTGTTGATACATATAATCAACGCGCGGCCGCGGTCTGCTGCCAGATACGCCAGTCGAGCGTCCTGATCCGTCGGACCTTCGGTGCCATCAATCAGTAGCAAGGTGACGTGACAGCGCTCAATCGTGCGAATCGCCCGTGACACAGCGAAACCTTCCACCTTATCGGAGATCCGAGATCGTCTACGAACACCAGCTGTATCGACAATGGTGTACTTCTTGCCATCGACCTCAAAACTCGCATCCACTGCGTCCATGGTGGTCCCTGGCGCATCGTGTACAACCTGTCGCTCTTCTCCAACCATGCGATTGACCAAGGTGGACTTCCCGATATTCGGGCGACCAAGGACAGCCATACGGATCTCTCCGTCCTCGGACTCCAACAGGCTGTCGTTCTTGTAGAAAGGAGGAAGAACGTCATACGCCTCCGCCATCAATTCGCCCAAACCACGGCTGTGTTCGGCAGAAACCGGAATCATCTTCTCGAAACCGAGATTGTAAAACTCATGGATCAGGTCTTCGTGCTCATGGGTATCCATTTTATTGACGACCAAAAGCACCGGTTTGTCCGCTTTACGCAACAATCCGGCGACCTCGCTATCCAGCGGTGTCTCCCCCGCACGACCATCCACCACAAACAAGACAACGTCCGCTTCCTCAATCGCAATGAGCGCCTGTGTGCGCATCTTCGCGTAAAGGCCATCCTCTGGATTGGGTTCCAACCCACCGGTGTCCACCAAAAGGACTTCCGGCCCATAGCGTGTAAGGCTCTCAAATTGCCGGTCCCTCGTAACCCCGGGACGGTCGTCAACAATTGCCTTTCGTTCTCCAACCAAACGGTTGAACAGCGTGGATTTACCGACATTCGGGCGACCAACAATGGCGATCATAGGAATCATTCGGCGTTTCTAACACCTCCGAGCCATCCGGAACATCACAACCCGCGCAATTGCGATAAGCTATGCTCCCAGCGGCAGCTTCACGAGGTACTCATGTTTCTTTCTTTGCTTCTCATCATGACCACAACGCAAGCGTCTGCACAGAGCCCATCGGCGGAAGCTGTTCGAAAAGTCGGCACCTGTCCTTCTGGCTATTCCACCTCAGGAAACTACTGCCGACCAGGGAGTTCTGCTCGCTTTGCAGTCGAGAAAGTAGGGACCTGTCCTTCTGGCTACTCGACCTCCGGCGCCTACTGCTTAGCGGGTTCAAGCGCCCGCCACGCCACACCAAAGTCCGGCACCTGTCCATCCGGATATTCTACCTCGGGTGCTTACTGCCTTAAGGGTTCCAGTAGCTCCTCTTCATCCAGTGGAAAAACGACACCTCGAGCCCTACGCAAAGTCGGAAGCTGTCCATCCGGGTACTCCACATCGGGTGCCTACTGCAATCCTTCGAGTAGTGCGCGTTACGCAGTCGAGAAAGTCGGTACGTGTCCATCCGGGTATTCCACGTCCGGTGCCTATTGCCTTGCGAGTTCCAACGCCCGGCACGCCACACCGAAGTCCGGTTCTTGCCCATCTGGCTACTCCACATCCGGCGCCTACTGCCTTTCCTATTAGTCTACCGCTGCACCATGGCCATCGAACTCATCGTTCCTGACGACACCGAAGGTGTACGAATCGATCGCTTTGCTTGCGACAACTTCAGCCTTGTTTCCTCTCGAAACCAAGCGCGAAAAGCCCTGAAGCGCGGCGAACTTCTCCTCAATGGAGAAGTGGTGGAATCCTCCCGATTTGTCCAAGCCGGCGACGTGGTTCGTCTTACCAAGCCCCCACCCTCCAACCACAAGGTCTTCGAGTGTTCCATCGACGTGGTCTACGAAGATGAGTACATCGCTGTCCTCGACAAACCTACAGGCTTGGTGGTCAGCGGTAACCGATACCGAACACTTCAAAACGCGCTGCGTCACAACCTCAAACCGTCCACCGCCCCTGACGCTCTTCCCCTGCCTCGCCCTTGTCACCGCCTCGATGCTCCCACAGGTGGCCTAATCGTGGTCGCAAAGACCTCTGCGGCGATGGTGAGCATGGGACATCACTTCGAACACCGCCGTGTCCAGAAGCGTTACCGAGCCATTCTTGTGGGTAAGCTGGAGAACGATGGGGAGATCACACATCCCATCGAAGGCAGAGAAGCAGTGAGTCGATATGCTGTCGTCGCTCATAATCGCGCCCTGAAATCAGATTGGCAGACCACAGTCGACCTGTGGCCCCTGACCGGCCGAACACACCAACTGCGCGTTCACATGGCCCACTTGGGACATCCCATTCTCGGGGACGGTCTCTACGGCACGGAAGGACTCGTCCTCAAAGGCAAAGGCTTGTTCTTGCGCTCACTCGGCCTCCAGTTTCCACACCCTGTCACCGGTACCGACATCCAGTTGGCACTTCAAGAACCCACAAAGTTCGAAAACCAACGCCAGCGGGAATCTCGGCGCTGGCACCAATTTCGCGAGGCTACTCCAAGCCCAAGGACTTGAGGACACGCGGATTCTTCGTCCAGTCCTTGTCGATGGTGACATGCAAGCGCAAATGGACTTTGCAGCCGAGCAACTTCTGGATTTCCTTGCGGGCGTCCGTGCCAATTCCTTTGAGCATGCTTCCGCCTTTCCCAATGACAATCCCGCGCTGAGATTTCCTTTCCACCAAGATGCGAGCACCGATTTCCACTCGTGGCTTATCGGATTTACGCCTCGTCTCATCGAACGACTCAATCACCACAGCAGTGGAATAAGGCAGCTCCTTCGACAAACGCTCAAAGAGCTTCTCACGAATGATTTCCGAGCATACAAAGCGCTCGGTACCATCCATGATCTGGTCTTTGGGGAAAAACGGTGGGTGGACAGGCAGACGCACTCCCACCGCTTCCATCAAGGTATCCACTGCCTCACCGTTCAACGCAGAAATCGGCAGAATGAGCGCAAAGTCGTGCAATGAGGACCATCCATCGATGACCGGAAGCGCCCACTCCGGAGAGATTGCATCCATCTTGTTGATACAGAGAACGCACGGCACTCCTGTCTTCTGAATCCGCTCCAACAGGATTTCATGCCCTTTGGAATACACCGGCTTCTCAGCCTTGGCCTGACGTACAGCGGGTATCGCATCCACAATCAGAACCACGACATCGACATCGGCAAGCGCCCCTTCTGCCGCACGCACCAGTGACGCGTTGAGGGGACTCCAGGCTTCGTGATGCCCGGGGGTATCCACAAGTACAACTTGGGCCTCCGGTGAATTGTGAATGCCCACCACACGATTTCTCGTGGTCTGCGGTTTATGCGACACAATACTGACTTTCTCACCCAAAATCTGGTTGAGCAAGGTGGACTTCCCCGCATTCGGTCGTCCCATGATCGCGACATAACCACAGCGATGATTCTCTGGAATATTCATTCTTCCCCCGTATGCTCGAGCACCTGTTCCAGTGCCGCGGCCGCTGCTTCTCTTTGTGCATTGCGCTTGGAGCGCCCCTGCCCTGTCGCTTTTGCGATCCCCGGCACCTCCACCGCAATCGTATAGGTGCGCTCATGCGGTGGTCCAGTCACATCCGTCTCGGTGTACACCGGCATGACACGGGCCAAAGCCATCGACTCTTCTTGGAGAGCGCTCTTGGGATCGCGCCCAAAGTTTGCCGGGTTTTGAATGCTTTGGATAGTTTTTAGGAATGCTCCGTGAATGACTGATTCACAGTGTGCTAGGCCACCATCGATGTAGAGCGCCCCGAGAATTGCTTCAACTCCCCCCGCAAGCACCGTATCTTTATCGCCCCCACCCGTACCCGCTTCACCACGCCCCAACTGAAGCGCTTCACCCAACTGCCAAGTACGCCCAAGTTCCGCCAAGGACTCTGTACGGACTAAAGCCGCTCGAATGCGAGAGAGTTGCCCCTCCGTAGCGGAAGGAAAAGCCACCATCAAGCTGTGAGTGATGACCAACTCCAGTACCGCATCGCCCAGAAACTCAAGGCGTTCGTTGTTGTATCCGCCACGCTCCACCGAGTGACTCTTGTGGGTCAGGGCTTCTTCCAACAATGCATCGTCCGTAAAGACGTGTCCGAGTAGCTCCGATATGCGTTGCTGTTCGGTCATGCCGACTCACCGATCGCCGAGCGAATCCATCCCCCACCCAGCACAGTATCGTTACGGTAAATCACCACCGCTTGCCCTGGCGCCACAGCCCAGGCTGGTTCAACAAAATTAACCCGAAAATTATTCTCTCCGTCGGCGACAACACGGCAAGGGACGCGTTGTCCGCGGTGACGGATCCGAGCCTCCACAATCTCATCTTCCTCAGGAAGAGAGGTCCACACCCAGCCACCAGCAATCAAACCATCATGCCAAAGTGATTCCGCACCGGCCAAAGTGACCTTGGCCGTATCCGGATCGATGGCTGTCACATACACTGGCTTGCCCATCGCCACACCTAAGCCGCGTCGTTGGCCAATCGTGAAGCGCCAATACCCATCATGCTGCCCCACTACCCGGCCATTGCTGTCGACAATCTCGCCGGAGCCATCACGATCGGGCGCGTATTCTGACACCACACGCGCATGATCCTGGTCCGGTACAAAGCAAATGTCTTGGGACTCCGGCTTGGAGGCTGTCACCAAACCGAACCGGGCCGCTTCTGCGCGCACCTCCGGCTTGGTCATGCCCCCCAAAGGAAAAAGTGTCCGTTTCAGAGCTTCTTTTTTCATGGGGAACAAAAAGTAGGACTGATCCTTCTTTGGATCCACTGCCTGCATCAGGCAAGGCCCATCGCCGATTCGCGCATAATGACCGGTCGCCAAATACTCTGCGCCCAGTGCAATGGCCCGCTTCAGCAAGACATCAAACTTCAAGACACCATTGCACTGAATGCACGGGTTCGGCGTACCACCCGCAAGATAGGTCTTGGTGAAGTTCTCGATCACAGCCTTCCTGAAGGCTTGTCTCAAATCCATCACATGAAAAGGTATGCCCAAACGGTCCGCTACGCGACGGGCATCCAGTGCATCATCCAGCCCACAGCAATGACCTGCCTTATCCGGATCGGCATCGTGCAATTTCATGTGCACACCAATCACCTCGTGCCCCTGCTCGAGCAAAAGACCGGCGACAACAGAGGAGTCTACACCCCCGCTCATGGCTGCTACGACACGACTCACAATACCTCCAAGGCATCTCGGTGCGCCGCTACTACCCTGTTTAAGGCCTCTGTGGCAGCCTCAACGTCCGCTTTCGTGCTGTTCCACCCCAAAGAAAGTCGCAAACCACTGCGACCATCCATGCCCATTGCTTCTAAAACATGGCTCGGATTCGACGCACCAGAAGAGCACGCGGAACCCGTTGAGGCACACACCCCATTAAGATCTAAGCCCATTACCAAGGCATCACCTGGAAGCCCTTCAAAGCGAACATGCAAGGTATTGCTAAGTCGCGGTGCACCCAAACCACTGACTTTAGCGCCCAACGCCACCGCACTCTCTTGAAGCGCATCACGCAACTCCGACAAGTCTGGCCAGACCTCACATACAGCTTCCACCATCGCCACAATGGGAGCAACATCCACCGTGCCCGCACGCCGACCTCTCTCTTGGTCACCCCCCAACTGCTGTGCCTGCAGTGGTAAGCCTTGTCGAATCAGTAGTGCGCCAGCCCCCTTGAGACCTCCGGCTTTATGACCCGAAATCGTCATCAGGTCCCAGTCGTGTACAAGTGGCATGCGACCCGCATACTGGGCCGCATCGACATGAAGAAGCGCTCCAGCGGCATGAGTCCGCGCATGAATTTCGGAGAGCGGTTGAATCACACCTGTCTCATTATTGGCTGCCATAACCGACACCAAGCCCACGCCCGCGTCCAGAGCCGCATCCAATGCATCGAGCTCAAGGATACCGCGACTATCTACCCCCATCACCACTGCACCAAGCTCACCGGCTGGAACCAATACAGATGGATGCTCCACCGCACTGACAGCCAACCCGTCTCTGCCATCTGGACGGCATCCTCGCAATGCAAGATGATTCGCTTCCGTCGCTCCAGAGGTAAACACCACATCACGCGACCTCACACCACCCCATTCCGCGAGACGAACTCTCGCCTCTTCGAGCGCGGCTGCAGGCCTCCTGGCACCTGAATGAGTCGATGCCGGATTGGCCCAGTGATCACGAAAAAACGGCAGCGCGGCCTCCAAAACCTGAGGTCGCGGCGCAGACGTTGCGTTGTGGTCGAAGTAGATCACCGGGTCTCCCGATTGCCCACTTATCCTCCCTACGGCAAAACCGGCGGCTTCACGCTGAGATAGGGCGAAATCTGACCGAGTGTATGCGGTCCAATACCCGGTACATTCAAGAGCTCATCCAGCGTACTAAAGTCACCGTTTTCCAGCCGATAGCCCACGATCGCCTGCGCTTTCTTACGGCCGATCCCCGGCAAGGCAGCCAGTGATTCTACGTCGGCAAGATTAAGGACCAGGGGCAAGGAAAAGACCAGAAGATCCGCGGTCGGCATGATCTTAATCTGACCATTGACCTCCACATTCAGTGTCCAACCATCTGCGATGGGTGCATTCTCGAATCCTGCAACAGACATTCCTGCCGCCGACAAAGCGTGATGTACATCGGCATGTTCTAAACGGTACCAACCCGGTCGTGGCACCTCACCGCGCACCTGAACCAATGCGCCATCTGCGACCCTGGAGCCGGACCAGCAACTCTTGGTGGCCAGTAAAACACACACGAGCAATAGCAGCACCGACATCGCAACAAGGCGACGGGAATCGCTTTTTCTCCTCTCGATAGTATCCCGAAACGCCAAGCCTTCAGGATCCATCGGCAATTGCCTCCAAAAGCGCCTCTGCTTTGGGTCCACCCGCCGTAAATCGAAAACGACGTGTAGACGGGTCCACCTCTTCAAGATCGATCCGAAGATGGTCGGCAGGCAAACTGTCGGGAAAGCGGTCGGCCCATTCAATCAAGGCAATCCCTTCCCGACCAAGCACCTCATCCAAACCCAACTCAACAAGCTCACTCTCATCCCCCAAGCGATAATAATCGGCGTGGAAAAAGGGAAGGCGTGCATCCGGATAGGTCGCCATCAAGACAAATGTGGGCGAGGTGATCGGCCCTTCAATCCCAAGGCCCCTGCCCACGCCCTGCGCAAAGCAGGTCTTGCCGGCGCCCAGCGGACCATTCAGGCAAAGTACCGTACCCGGCACAGCATGCTGGCCCAGACTACGCCCGAGCGCCTGTGTGGCTTCTGGTGATCGGAGGATTCGTGTACTCATCGGCCCCTAAGTGCTCCCCATTTTGCCATTCGTCAAGGGCCAAAAAGTGGGTTTAAGCGCAACACATCGCATCGCTGAGCCACTGTCACCATGGCTTCACCGATTACTGCATTGAGTTCCCCCGCCGCCAAATGCGGGCGTCCAACACTCTCCGCCGCCCAACCATGAACAAACGCGCCCAAAGTGAGCGCTTCCGCAGGTTCAACCCCACCGGCCAGATATGCCCCTACAATCCCAGTGAGCACATCGCCCGAGCCAGCTGTTGCCAGGGCCGAACTGCCCGTCGGATTGATTCGAACGGGCCCTGTACTTGCTGAAATCAGACTATGCCGTCCCTTCAGTAAGGTCGGAACCACCGCTCCGAGACGCCGAGCTGCAACATAGCGATTTGCTTGAATCTCGCTCGAACTCCACCCGAGAAGACGCGCGGCCTCACCCGGATGCGGTGTCACACACCGTGGAAACGCGGCCGTTCTAAAATCACTGGACAACGCAGTTAGGCCATCCGCATCAAAGACCGCAGGAATCGGCAGCTTCTCCCACAAGTTTCTGAGCGTGATGCGATGGGATTCTTCCGTACCGAATCCAGGCCCGACTGCGACGGCTTGGAAATTGGCAAAGTCTTCTTCTCCTACGTGTTCCGTTGGCTTGACCATAATTTCCGGTCCAAGTTGACCCAACCGGTCGACTGCGCTCGGGTGAATCATCAAGGTGACCAAGCCGCAACCGCTGGCCATTGCCGCATTGCACGTCAACACAGCCGCACCCGCCTGCTGAACACTGCCCGCAACCACTGCGAGATGCCCATGCTGCTTCTTGTGGGACGATGCGGTTCGTTTAGGAAGGCGTTCTGCAACCCAGGCACCATCGACTATCTCCGCCGCGTACTCGACCTCACCCACAAGTCCGATATCCGCCACAACTACATCACCCACCCAATCTGCCGCAGGCTCCAAAAACGCACCGAGTTTTGCACGCCCAATACACACCGTAAGTGCGGCAAGAACCGCGGATCCAAGCAGGGCTCCACTGTCACCACACACACCCGTCGGCAGATCCACTGCGATCACCGGGAGTCCCCATGCGTTGACCGCGCCCACCCAATCCGAAATGGGAGCTCGGAGCGCACTCGTGAGTCCCGTTCCTACCATCGCATCCACCACCAAGCCTGATGTGCCCTTCTCCAGGGTGTGCTCAATAGGAATTCCGATGGATGCTGCCGCCTGGTGGTTCTGTCTGCAATCGGGTGTCATCTCACCAGGAAGTGCGCAGACACGCACCGGATAGCCTCTCGCAAAAAGCATCCGAGCGATCACATAGCCATCTCCCCCGTTGTTGCCGCGTCCAGCTACAACCAACACGCCGCTTTTCGCCTGACGTTCGAAACGCCCAACAATCTCCTCACAGACTGCTCTTCCCGCCAACTCCATCAGGGCCATCGATGAAATTCCCACAGTATCGATACTGTAGGCATCAAGGGCCCGGACCTCGGCCGATGTGGAGACTGGAATCGGAGTGCTCATTCCAAAATCTTGTCCCAGCTATCGAATCTGTGCAACCAAATCCCGAACAGCCTGCTCCAATCCGACGAATACCGACCGTGAAATAATGGAGTGCCCGATGTTGTACTCGACAATGGAGGGTACCGCCTCGACAAGTGCAGGCAGATTCAAATGCGTCAGACCATGTCCAGCAGCGACCTCTAAGCCGAGCGTCTCTCCCAACTCCGTTGCTCGAGCAAGTCTTTTGAGTTCTTCCTTGGGGTCCTCCTCAGCGTAACGGGCCGTATTCAACTCAATCATGTCGACGCCTTTGATGGCAGCGGCGCGCACCTGTTCTACCTCCGGATCGATAAAGAGCGATACAGAAATCCCCGCTTCCGAGAGCTCTCGGACCGCGTCTCGAATCTCAGAACCGACCTGTCGAAGATTCAAACCGCCTTCGGTCGTGACTTCATCGGGGCGCTCCGGAACGAGGGTGACGCGATGAGGTCGAATATCCAGCATGATGTCGAGCATCTCCCGAGTAGCAGCACACTCGACATTCAAATCTGTGGTCACCGTCAGCCGAAGAATCCGTAAATCCCGTTCATTGACATGCCGGCGATCACACCGAAGGTGGCAGGTGATTTGATCGGCACCGGCTTGCTCAGCAAGCAGGGCTGCGAGTACAGGGTCCGGATAAGGTGACTTACGAGCCTGTCGTAAAGTTGCCACGTGATCCACATTCACACCAAGACGTCGGGGCATCAAAAAACCTCCTGTTGGAGGGTGTCCTAACGTCAGTGGCCAAGCTCCCGCAATCCCTCATGAGAAACGGCGGCTTCAAATCGTTCACACCACGTTTCCGCAACCTCGACCGTACTCGCCTCCACAAGTACCCGCAGTTTCGACTCCGTCCCCGAATAGCGCAACAATACTCGTCCTTCGAGATGCAATTCCGCTTCACGAAGTAGGGCCTGCAATTCGTTGAGTTGCTCAAGGGGCGGTTTGGACGTCACACGAATGCCGCGTTGTGCGGACGGCATGAGATGGAAACCATCTAAAATCTCCTGCCAGCGCTCGCCGAGCGCGAGAACACGCAAGGCACTTACAAGCCCATCGCCGGTCGGCAGCGCATCTGAAAGCAGGACGTGGCCAGAGGGCTCTCCACCCACATGCCATCCTCTGCTCTTCATTTCCAACTGGACGTTCCGATCGCCCACCGCAGTACGTGTAAAGCCGATTCCCTGAGCCTCCAGCGCACGTTCAAGTGCTGTGTTCGTCATGACAGTTCCGACAAGTCCCGGTGGACGAGCAAGCATCAATAGAAGCGCATCGCCGTGAACGACAACTCCTCTCGAATCCACAAGCACACAACGATCCGCGTCACCATCCAACGCTATTCCCCCGCTACAGCCATGTTTGAGCACAGCCTCTTGGAGAGCCTGGGGATGCATCGCGCCTCTCTCTTCATTGATATTCCGCCCGTCCGGGTTCACACCCAAACACACCGCTTCTATTCCAATCGCTTCTAAAAGCCGCGGACCGGTCTCAAAAGCAGCGCCATTCGCTGCATCCAGTGCGATCCGCTGACCACGCAAAACAGACACATCACCGATGGCCCGAAGTTGGGCCTCCAAGTACGCATTCGCAACGTCGCGAACCGCCACCGGACTTTCGGTTGAACGGCCTCCAATCGCCCCATCGATGGCGGCATCAATATCAGCTTCTTTCAAGACTGAGAGCTTCCCGCCATCATGCCCCAACACCTTCAGGCCATTGTCCTGCCACGGATTGTGCGATGCCGTAATGGCCACACCAACTTGGGCATCGGTGTTTTGAAGGATCACCGACAAAGCGGGGGTCGGCATCACACCGTAATCGTAGGCATGACTGCCAATTCCAGCCGCAAGTGACTGAAGGATTTGACGCCCGCTCTCGCGGGTGTCGCGCACAATGGCAATCGGTCCTTCAAATTTAGCGCGAAGGACTCGGCCGAGCGCACATGCAAGCTCAGGATTCATCTCCGGGCTTCCCCATCGCCCTCGAATACCATCCGTCCCAAAGTGCCTCAATTGCGACGCACCAATTCGAAATCCGCAGGCTCCACGGTGACCACATCCACCCCGTTCGGCCGGGTCACCATGTACCGATATTCCGCCGTATCGTCACCCTGGACCAGCACCGAGTTTACGCCGTTGGCCACACCGGTTGGTGCTCGCAAGACAACAAAGAGTTGGTCTTGATCCAGATCTTTCACAACATCGGAAGGACCCGACAATGCCACCTTTGCGTGGGTCGACGCCGTGGTCCAGTTGTCGCCTTGCACCAATACGGGCACATTCTCGATCAAGCGCTGTTCCACATCCAACGCGTCCCGCTCGACAGTCACTCGAACCTGGATCTGACGCGGTTCCGTCTGAACATTCGCCGGTCCATTAAACTTGACCCGAATCCGCTTAAAAACAGATTCGCCTTCACCCTTTATCTCCACCAAGGAGAGCTGTTCGGTCGAGACCCTCACGCTCTGCTCCACAACCGACGCAGGCCCGTACACCATCACCTCAGCAGGTTCGGCAACCACTCCTTTCAGACTCAATCCTTCTCCTAGTTCGCCCACACTGTTGACGAACACAGGCAGCTTCCGACTCACACGCTGCTCCAAGGCTAAACGCGCTGAACTTGGGCGTGTTTCTAGCACCTGAACACCAGAGGGTAGACCTTCAATGCCGCCCCGAGAATAATCAATGGTCTGATCGCCTTCCGTTGCCGCACTCATGTCGACAACCACCTTCATCGACTCTCGGTCGATACGCCGCATACGCGCCCGAGAGCCTGTCAGCGTCATCCGAACACGCGATGGCGGGGGTTTGGCAACAACCAAGTCATCCGGCCACTGATACGCCACTTCAGCAAACAGCGTTTGCTCCACTTTTTGTCCCTGCTGAACAAAGGCCCACAGCATCAAAGCCAGCACCAAGGACACGCTCTTCATTGGCAAGTTGCGGGTGAAGAGTCCTTTGGCCCACTCCTTGTACGACAAGGGGCGTAGCCGCTCCAGCAATGGTGACAGGGGCATTAGCGTCCCCTCATGGCGAAACGGTTCTTCGGTCCCTGCGTGTTGGCCGGGACCGGGTCAAAGATCTCCTGCAGGCGTTCTCGAAGCTCATTCGTATCGGCCACAGGAGTCAGTGCACCCCCCAAGACCAGTGACACAGTGCCTCTTTCTTCGGACACGACGAGAATCACCGCATCCGTCTCTTCCGACAAACCCAAGGCCGCAC
>Ga0163179_10002019_pt1 | contig 14242 bp, 10 predicted proteins | sample AtlANTMetagenome_FD_109643 | JGI IMG/M metagenome (GOLD analysis project Ga0163179, IMG submission 109643) | Marine eukaryotic phytoplankton communities from the Atlantic Ocean - Atlantic ANT 2 Metagenome | ecosystem: Environmental > Aquatic > Marine > Oceanic | place: North Atlantic Ocean...
CAGTGCTCGAGAGAGGGCGTCGTATGAGGTTCGTCACCGGGGCACAGGGCTACGAGAGCCTGGCACAGCCATTCGTCCGATAAATTCGTAGAGCATGTTCCTTCCGATGCGCTGAGGCAGTCGCGGACTTCTACCCACCCGTCTACATCTTGTCCCAGCTCAAATTCCATAGGTTGACCTGGAAGTAAGCGGACCGGGTCATAGCCATCGCGTCGCAATTCCATGGGATGACGTTCGTAGACTCGAGCACAAAACCTGCGGTCCCCTTCAGCGACTTGTCCAAGTCGGCTCATCCTTGGAACGAGGCTTAGCGCTTCGGGAAAAGGCTCTGGAAGCGTGGATTGGCCCTCCAGGACATGAATGGCAGAGCCATCTGTGACTCGAACGATCGATACGTTGATGCGCGCCTTCTTTTTACCCTGAGTGGGCGCATCGACGATTTGTACGATTACGGAGTCACCTTCTCCGAAAGGCATCCATTCGTCTGTGGGAGCAGGGAGTTGAATACGGACAAAAATCTCATTGTTGAAGTTGGGCCTCAGGGCGAAGAAGAGGTTTTTTCTTGGAGATACCCCGTCGATATGGATGCGATCTATGGTGGCTTCAAAGATATTTCCAGCCTGGAGACCCGGAACTCTGGTTTCTTCCAAGCGCGGAGTGATCCATTCGGTCCAGAGCCGGACGGGTAGAATCGGTTTGGCCTCAAAGTTGTATCGATCGCTCATGGCTTCGCTTTGAGCCTGGGCGCACCCCACTCCCATCAGAATCAGAATCAGAGGGATTCGGGACAAAAGAGATCTAAATCGCTTTTTTTCGCTCGGAAGCCTTGCGTAGACTTTGAAACTCGATCCCGAGGCCCTTGGCTCCGAATTGCTGATGGAGACGATACCCTTTGCTTCTTGAGGACCAACACGCATTTTCATTACCGCCATAAAATCTCGCGAGCGCTTCGTTCAGGTGGGACAATACATGGCAAAACCTTTAACCTCTTGACAACAGAAACATCGTATGTAGGATCACGCGCCTTATTTTCCGCGTTCATCTCACCGGAGTTTTTAGAATGCCACATTGCAAGCTCACAGGAAAAAAGCCCTTGGTGGGATATAACGTTTCTCACGCGAAAAACAGGACTAAAACTCGGCAGCAGCCGAATGTTCAGAGCAAGCGTATCTGGGTACCCGAAGAGGGTCGTATGGTTCGTGTAAGTCTTTCGGTGCGTGCTCTTCGGACTGTTACTCAGATGGGTCTCATGGCCTTTCTTCGTAAGAATGGTCTTCGACTCAAGGATATTACCTGAGTTTGAAGTAGAGCTGGGGTTCGTTGTGTCAGCGGCTTATTGAGTCAATCAGGCTCAGGGGCCGAAGGCTGCCTTCGGATCAATTCTGAAGACCCCACATTTGGATGCGGTATAGAAGACCTCTTCGTCTTCGTGGTAGGCAATTCGTCGGATATTGCCTCCGACATAGATGGGTCCACCGATGGGCTCCAGGGAGTCAAGTCGGTAGGCGTATACGCCTCCATCAATATAGTCGCCGGCCACGACCATATTGAGCTTTGCTGCTGAGCGCACGGGACGCACCGGGTAGCCAACTTCTCGTTCGGCAATCAAGCTCAGGTCTTCGCTATTGATGACTCTGATTCGGTATTTGAGGACGTCGCCTCCTACTAGAACCTTTCTTTCAGGGACCCAGTCTACGCTGCTCCCTGGGCCACCAAAGGGTTGGGAGTTGGAGCCGCTTTTCTCTGCGAGGTTCAGGGCAAAAACTCTGGAGCCGAGCGTGGATAGATAGAGTGTCTGTCCATCGGCGAGTTCGAAATCCATCATCATTTCCGGCCCAAACTCCGTGGCGTAGGCTGGTGGGATCCATCGATCGACGACCTTTTTCGTTTGGGGATCCAACCATAAAATGTCTTTGCGGACATCGATGGCGAGCCATTTCCCTTCATGCTCAACCAGGCCATTTGCGAGAATCCCCTCTGGGAGTTGTGCTGGCTCCGCGAACTTTGGTTTTTCTGCGGTGGGGTTTGGGATGACTCCCAGGGCGTGTTGTCCGTGGTGATCGATTAGGGTCGACACAAGGTTTCCGTGGGAGTCGGCCAACAGGAATTGTGGCATTTTTTGCCAGGGAAGTTGCGCGGTAGCGACACTCTGGGCGCGGGTTTCTCCCCTCGAGATCGGCATGATCACAACCTTATGCTCTTTGTGGTCGGCGAAAAGAGGCGCCAGGTAACCGTCGTGCCATATTTTGGACGTCGCTGCGATATGATTCCCCTGATTGAAGATATGGACGTCGGCAGCGAAAAAGGGATTGGTTTGCGCAGAGTACCAGGAGGTACCTGGTTGCTTTTCGAATTCCTGACACGCCTCACGGCTTGATGGCGCGCTCAAATAAAGGAAACACATACTCGCGAGAATCACGTGGGTGGCGACCCAGAGTGGAGGCGCTGCCACGAAGACGCCCCATCCGTGTTTGCGACTCAATAGCCCGAGGATCACCAAGTAGAGGAGATCGAGCCCGCCCATCAGGAAGGCCAGTTTGTGGGAGCTCACCGAGACAACGAGGCCTGCGAACCATAGAAGGATCAGCAGCCCGGCGAGCAAGGAGGGAGCGATGGCGATTCCACCCAGTACGGGCCGGTTCCATTTGCACGCCAGGATCGCGAAGAGGCTCGTACCGACCCCGATACTACCGATGAGCATTTTCATTGCGGCGGAGTGTTCGCCGATGAGGAAGACGGCTGCCGGCGTGCTCAGAATCATGCAGACAGCGCTGACAATCACGCCACGTTTAAGGCCTTCTGAATGGTTCAGGGTATCCATTGGAATTAGACAATGGCATGAATTTGCAGGCCCATAAAGTCAGGCAGCGGAATCCCGATGGCTTTAAGACCCGGGACTCTCGACTTCGCGTGAGTGAAATATTATAATGGTTCTCAGAGGGGGTCGTCCTCTAGCAAAAAGGAATCATATAGCGATGCCTCGTAACCAGGGTAAGGTTCCATCTCGGTGTGATGTATGTGTCATGGGCGGAGGTCCGGCAGGCAGCAATGTCGCCGCTTTGCTTGCTCAGAAAGGTTTTTCGGTTGTTCTCCTGGAGCGAGAGACCCATCCTCGTTATCAAGTCGGGGAGAGCTTGATCCCCCACTTCTGGAAGTTTGCAGATCAAACGGGGGTTACGTCCGCAGTTCAAGAAGAAGGCTTCTTGGGAAAGGGCGGCGCGATTACCGTATGGGATGGAAAGATCCATCAATTTCGTTTTGCTGAGTTCGGTTTTAAACGACCGGCTTTGCATGTGGAGCGAGACCGCTTTGATGAGATTCTATTTGATCATGCTTCAAAGAGTGGAGCGCAAGCCTTTGAGGGCGTTTCCATCAAGAGTGTGAGCTTTGATGGCGATGTTCCAGAAGTGTTTTTTCAAAAGTCGGGTGAATCGGCAGACTCTCTTCAGAGCCTGCGCGCAACCTATGTCGTAGACGCATCGGGAGCGGCCACGCTTCTGGCCCGGCAGTTTGGAACACGAAAGCTCGTGGACTCCGATAAGCGCTATGTGGCCTTGTGGGGCTATTACGATGACGCTCGCTTCTTTTCGATTGATGGCGAAAGTCATGCATACAGCGAACTGGGAAAGGCCAAACCCGCGACTTTCGTGAGTTCCTACGAACATGGTTGGTCCTGGCATATCGCTTTAAGGGAAAATACCAGCGTCGGCCTGGTGTCTACTGTGGAACAGCTTAAGCGTCGTAGCCGCTCCGAAAGAGAGCGGTATTATGTGGATACCTGCGCAGAGATTCCTTTCTTAAAAGACCTGCTGGCCTCTGCAACTTTGAATGAGACCCGAATCCGCTTCATGCCCGATTATTCTTATTATTCGGAAAAGATCTGTGGCGATGGCTTCTATTGTATTGGAGACGCTGGAGCCTTTTCCGATCCCATCTTTTCTCATGGATTGCAGGCGACCTTCTACGGCTCTGCGGTCTGCGCGTGGGGGATTGAAAGCGCCCTCAATGATCCTGGCCGAAAGGAGCGTTACGCAAAGATATGTGACGCGAAGCTTCGCCAATACTACGATTTCTCAAGGGCTTTGGCGCTTGGCGCATCGGGAGCTGAGGGTTCGGACGAAGAGCTTGTAAAGAAACTGCTCGAATCCATGTCACCAGGGGACCTCGAGATGACCCTGGTCGCCTCGGTGATTTCAAATCGTTCCGACAACTTTAGGAAGATGGCCTCTGACGCCGGGCTACTCGATCGCTTTGGTGGTGGTTATTTCACTGATAAGGCCACCTTCCTCCAGGAATTGCATGTTTAGTTGTCCAGCCAAGGGGCGCTGTTTATTGCCATAAGGAGTTAAGGCTGGGTACAGTAGGTGCAGGGTGTCCCAGATATTTCTGTGTTCCAGCTCTATCACGGGGAGTCTATGTCGGTGGCGAATATATCTGAGCGGGTGAAGAAGGTTCTTGTAGATGAGCTGAACCTGAATCTTTCGATTGAGGCGATTGCCGACGACGATCTGGTCTATGCTCCTCATATTCGTTTGGACTCCCTGGGATACCTGCGACTCGTGCATGGCCTGGAACGAGAGTTTGGGCTTGAAATTAGCGCGGAAGAAGTGGGTCATATTCTCTTCGAGAAGGTGTCGGATATCGCCAGTTTCGTGGATGAACGGTGCTCTGGCTGACCTTTCGCTTTAGACTTGAGTAATCGTCGATGGATTTCAGTTGGACCGAGAAGCAGGATGCTCTTTATGAAGAGGCCGTAGCCTTTGGCAGAAGCGAGCTTTCCCCTAAGGTTTTGGCTGAAAAGAGTTCGATGCGGGCCATTTGGGCTCAGCTTGCGGAGATCGGTGCGACAGGGCTGAACATTCCTTCAGAATATGGAGGGGAAGGCCTTTCGGCTCTTGATACCGCCCGGGTTCTTGAAGGGCTTGGCTATGGAGCGGGGACAACAGGTCACTTGTTCGGTCTTTGCGCCCATTTGTTCGGAGCTGCAGCTCCTTTGATGGCTTTCGGAGATGAAGCACAGAAAAAGCGTTGGCTTCCGGGACTCGCGGGCGGGTCACTGATCGGGGCTTTGGCCGTTACGGAGCCAGGGGCTGGTTCCAGCCCAGCAGAGATGTCTACTCAGGCGCGCCCAGAGGGAGACTCCTATCTGATTAATGGTGAGAAGTGCTATATCACCAATGCACCCTATGCGGATCTCTTTGTGGTTTCGGCCTCTACGGATCCTCAGCGCGGTGCCGGGGGGCTCAGCTCCTTTGTGATTGAGAGCGGGACTGAAGGTCTTGAGGTCACAGAACCTTCACCCAAGATGGGCTTGTACCCTGCTGAGATGTCCCAGCTGCACCTCGCTGATTGTCGAGTTCATAAAGAGAGTCGTTTGAGCGAAGAGGGGCGTGGTTCGGCCTGTTTTGGTGAGGCGATGCTTTGGGAGCGAGCCCTGATCCTGGCTCCGAGAATTGGCGCTCTTCGTCATCATCTTGATGCTTGCGTGGAATTTGCTCGAGACCGTCGCCAGGGTGGGCGAAGAATTGGCCATTACCAGGGAGTGAGCCATAGAATTGCCAAGATGGCTGTAAAAATAGAGGCTGCTCAATCCCTGCTTTATCGGGCAGCATGGAGCCTCGATCACCGGAAGGATGCGGGCAAATACGCGACCATGGCCAAGTATTTTATTGGCGAGGTAGCGGTGGAGGCGCACCTGGACGTGATTCAGGTCTTTGGAGGACGCGGTTATCTTCAAGAAACCGGAGTCGAGGGAGAGCTCAGGGATGCTGTGGGAGGCTTGATTCATTCCGGCACGGCTGAAATGCAGTTGAATATTATTGCGGGTCATCTGGGGCTATGACGATGGCGGTCGCGACGCTCCAGGCTTTGATCTTTTCGGCAGCGAGTCGGTACCCGGAGCAGTTGGCTGTTGATTTTAAGGGAAGACAGGAGAGCTACGCCTCTCTTTACGCTCTGGCTTTGAAGCTCTCCGAAGTCCTGGTTCAGCGTGGCGTGATGCCCGGTGAGCGCGTTGTTATGTGCTTGAATAAGTCGGTTGAGGCTGTGGTCTCCATGTACGCCGTCCATTTGTGCGGAGCTGTTTTTGTGCCTTTGGATCCGGTAGCACCGCCCAAGCGCACCATTCAGCTGATTCAAGACTCCAAGGCGGTCGGCTTGATTATCGATAGCCGGAATCTTGAGATAATTAGGGCTTCTGATTCCGAATGGAGTCCGCCTTCCGTTTTGATCCATCCGGCGGAAGACATCAGCCCGGGATCTTTATCATCGGTCGCGGGCTCGGTGGAGACGCAAGCGGCTTCAGCGGCCTACCAGCTCTATACCTCGGGCACCACGGGGCTGCCCAAGGGCGTGGTGCATAGCCATCATAGCGCCCTAGCCTTCGCGAAGTGGGCGTGTGCTGCCTTCGAATTGCGCTCTAGTGACCGCGTCGCCAATCACGCCGGTTTTCACTTCGACCTCTCCACCTTCGATTATCTGTCGAGTTGTCTCGCGGGCGCAGCCGTCTGCCCCGTCCCGGAGAATATGAGCTTTCACGGAGACCACCTCATTTCTTTCATTTGTGAAGAGGAAATATCAGTCTGGTATTCGGTGCCTCTCGCACTCAGGAGAATGATAGAGTCCGATTCGCTTGCTCGATTAAAGAGCTCAAAGCTCCGCATGATTCTTTTCGCCGGAGAAGTCTTTCCGACTTCCGAGCTGTATGAGCTTCGCAAATTGCTTCCGCATGTTCGGCTCTTCAATCTCTATGGACCGACTGAAACCAATGTATGTTTGTGGCATGAGGTCACGGCTGCCGATTTTGAAGAGCCCTACCAGCCAATTCCGATCGGGCGTCCCTGCCATGGCGTGGGGTTATGGTTTGATGGGGATGAAAGCAATTTGAATAGTGGAGATCTTTGCGTCTCAGGGTCGAGTTTGATGACAGGATATTGGGGAGCGGAAGGTGATGGTTCTGGTGCTTTTGTTCCGAGGGCGGGACTAGAAGGGGAAAATCTACTCGGATATCGCACGGGCGATCTCGTTAGCTGCGACTCCGATGGCGTCTATCGGTTTCTGGGCCGCTTAGACCGCCAGGTCAAGATTCGTGGCTTTCGTGTGGAGCTCGGTGAAATCGAGTCGGTCCTCGACAATTGCTCTACTGTACGTCGTGCTGTTGCTGTAGCCCCCAGCGACCAGAAAGGTATCCAGAGAATTGAGGCATTTTTGAAGCTGGAAGAGGGTGGAGAGGCTGAAGACTTTGAGGACATGCTGCGTGCGGTTTCCCGGCATTGCGTGGATAGACTTCCAATGCACATGGTTCCGACACGCTTGCATGTGCTTGAAGCTTTTCCTTCTACACCCAATGGTAAGGTGGATAGAGACGCTTTGACTCGAAAGTGTGAGAAGGTGGATTTGAGCTAAGCGCTTTTCGGGGTTCAGGGCTTGATGAGCTTATTGAGCGTTTCAAGCACGTACTGAATCTCTGCTGAACCCATTTGTGGGTACATGGGCAACATAAATGTCCGTTCTGCCAACATTTCTGTGTTGGGAAGCGGTCCGCGACTCCATGCGCTGAACGCAGGAAGAATATGAGTCGCCACGGCGCCAACGGTCGAGCCGATATTGTGTTCCCTGAGTCCTTGTACGAGTTCGTCTCTTGAGGATGGTGCTCCTTCCTTCAGTACACAGCAAAAGGATTGAAAGGTGTGTCCGTAGCCCTCGGGCACGAGTGGAGGAGAGATCCAGGGATGGTCCTTCAGCGCTTCCGTATAGTTTTTCGCGATGGCGCGTCGTTTTTCCAGAATTTCATCGAGCAAATCCAGCTGTGCGCAACCGACGGCAGCTTGAATATCGCTCAACCTGAAATTAAACCCCGGCTCTGCAAAGGTAGGCGCAAAGACGCTCGTGGCCTTGTGACGGGCCAGGTCTGAAACCGTAGTTCCTTGCGAACGATGTGAACGGAGCGACTCCACATGGGTATCATCTCGGGCCGTAATGATTCCGCCCTCGCCTGTCGTGATGATTTTTCTGGGGTGAAAGCTCAGGGCTGCGAAACGGCCGTCATGCCCGACTGGGACTCCGTGGCGTGTCGAGCCGAAGGCGCAAGCCGCGTCTTCGATGAGCTCGATTTTATTCTCGTCGCAGAGTTTTTTGATGGCTGGCATATCTGCACAGAGCCCAAATTGATGAATCGCTACGATGACGCGTGTTTTTGGGGTCAAGAATGCTTCGAAGTGTTTGGCCTCCGCGTTGTAGGTGCGGGGGTTGGCATCGACGAATACAGGTTTGGATCCCAGCAATATGGCCGCGTTGGCGACCCCGGGAAAGGTAAAGGATGGAACCAGGACTTCGTCGTCTTTCTCGAGTTTGAACTCTCTTAGAGCGAGGTAGAGCGCAGCGGTTGCGGAGGTAGTTGCGATTGCATGGGGAAGCTTGAGGATCCTGGCTACACCTTCTTCAAAGCGCTTTACAGCAGGTCCCTGGGTTACCCATCCGCTTTCGAGGACGCGGCGAACTTCTTCAGCTTCCTGGTCTCCGAAGTAGGGTTTGGTCAGTGGTACCTGCATATTGAAACCTTTGTGTATCTAGAGGGCAGGATCGCAAAAAGTGAGCTCGGGTTCAATTGACTGCCCGCGACATGGAGATGCCTCTCGGGGAAGTCCTTCTATGAGCTTCCGAACTTTCCGCTATTTTTTCCGAAGGGAAAATCTTCTTTCCCTTCGGAATGCTGCTTTTCTCAGTGCGGACTTGTTCCGCATAGGGTAGATTCTCCCCTCGTCGTCTTCTCGTTCACGAGGGAGTAGGTCTATGACCCGTGTTGTTGAGCCCATTACGGCAGGTTGTGCGGATGCCTTGCGCGATTATTTGAGTGGGCTCCCCAATTTGTCCGTAGATTGGGACACGAGCCATTCTCATAGCCAAAGGGTTGATCTTGAGATGCGCGCTTTGGAGGCTTCACTCGAAGATGGTGATGCCTGGATGACCTGGTCTGAGGGAAAGGTCGATGGGGTCATCACTTTAAGGGCTCTTGATTGGGATAGCGCCCATTTTGGAGAGTCCATGGGCGTCGTGGATTTCTGCCGAGCAGAGAGCGAGGAATCCGCGTCTGTCTTATTGCATCAGCTTGGGATAAGCGCGCAGAAGCGAGGAATCAAACATCTTCGACATGTGGTGGATGTTCGAGAAGCGGGCTTGATTCACCGGCTTCAGAGCTGTGGTTGGCGCTATATCTGGGCTTGTATTCGTCAGGTTTGCGATACGAGTACTGTGAATCACCCGCCTTTTTCGGTTTCGCTTCCCGACGTGGAGGTCGTGGAAACCACCCGGGAACACCTGCCGGACCTTCTAAGTATTTCTGAGATGCTGCCACCTTATAGTTGGCCTGATTTTGATAGAAGCCTTGGAGAGGCTGGGAGAGAATCCTATGCCCAGACTCGATTGAAGAATTGCGTTGAGACGGACTTCGCTGACCTGTGTTTGACCTTGATTCATAGAGGAAAGGCGATTGGCTTCAACGCCAGTAAAATTCAATATCAGCCTACTTCGGTCCCCGACCCTATTGCCTATAGCGTGGAGCGGGATCTCTTCATTTCTCCCGAAACGATTCCAGGATTAGGCCCTGTCTTTCAGAAAGAAGTCGTTCGGCGGCTTTCGGAAAAAGTACGCTTTCTCATTGGTCAGGTGCGTTTGGACGGGACTTCTATGGCTCATACGGTGCAGGCCGCGGGCTTCCGGAGTTGGGGGGGGAGCTTGTATATGGCCTTACGGCCCTGATATTTTCTCCATTGCGCTCCCTTTGGTTTGGTTTTTGCAACGGTTTGCGCACCCTGTGGTGTCGATGCCCCAGTAGGAATCTCCTCTCTGTTAGAATGGCATATGAAGTCCTATAAGAACTCGAAGAAGAATGAAGCAGGTCAAGCTTTGGATGGCCCGGCAAAGTCGGCTTCCGCTTCGGCTCGTGCTCTGAAACTTCGCGGCGCTTCGTATGATCAGCAAAGGGCGATGTTGAGTCCCACAAATTCGGGTCTCTCGCCGGCGGATAGGCATCTTTTGAATCGAGCACCACAGAATAACGACTCGACTTCTCAAGAGCAGGATCGCCACCAGCCGACATTCACTCTGGCTATGTATGAAAAGCACCAGAAAATGGCTGCGAAGGCTGAGGTCAATTCTGGTTTGTCTAAGTGGACGCGCGAGTATATCGGCACTTTGTGGCACGACAATAAATCACGCTATCAGACAGTAGCCGATGCTGTGGATATGCCTCCTGAATTGATTTGCGCCATTCATTTTCGGGAGGCCAGCGGAAAGTTCGATACCTATCTTCACCAGGGAGATCCGCTGGGGAAACCCGCCGTGAATCATCCGGCGAATATTCCGGTTTTTCATAAATGGGAGACCGCAGCGATTCATGCTCTGAGTATGACCCATAAAGTGAGCATTCGTGAGGATCTGGGAATCGAGCAGGGCACGACGGACGTCGCCGCCATGGCGACTTTCTCCGAGTATTATAATGGCCTTGGCTATCATAATAAGGGGCGGACAAGCCCTTATGTCTACGCGCAGACAGACCAGTATCAGGGCGGGAAATATGTGGCTGATAGCGTATATGATCCCAATGTGGTGGATAGCAATCCTGGAGTCGTCGCGATTTTATCCATATTGAATAATCCCTCGTTCAAGGTGGACACCCGTCCTGTTGCGCCCTTGGAGATGGGATATCGCACGCTGCGCTCTGGAAGCCGGGGTGATGATGTTCGCGAGCTCCAGTCAGCGCTGGTTTCTCTGGGCTATGCCCTTGAACCGGATGGTTCCTATGGCCCAGCAACAGAGGCTGCGGTGAAGAGCTTTCAGCGCAAGCACGGCCTGACAGAGGATGGGGTTGCAGGGAAGGACTTCTTCAATACTCTCCGTGAAAAGCACGTCAAAGAAGAGGGGGCTTCTTCTTCAAGCCAGGAGGGCGCGGAGGCCCTGAATCAGGGTGGAAGCGCAATGGCGGGTTGGCAGCACGACGGCATGCCCCTTCAGATTGGTGCCGAAGGAAAGGTGGTTCAATCGCTTCAGCGCGTTTTGAAGTTGCTTGGGGCGCGGGTTGAGGTCGATGGCACCTATGGACCGGCGACACAAGCGGCGGTTTCATGGATTCAGCGATCAGGCGGCTTGAGGGTCGATGGCATTGTCGGCCCGGCCACACAGGCAGAGATTCTAAGCCGGCTACAAAGAGACCTCACCATCTTGTAATTGGGCGGATATCTAGCGCCTTTCCGCTTTGGAAAAATGGAGGCAAAGCCTTTCCTTTTTTTCGTGCACTGCGAGAGTACATAGTCTTGAGAGCTGTCTTTAACAGAGGCGGGGGGGGTAGAGCTTCGTTCAGGATCGGAAAATAAAGCGGAAAGCCTGTTCTTCCCCTTTTCCCTTTTCACTCTTCGATCGGCGCGGTTTCGCAGGGGCTGGCTTTGAGTTCAATTGTGCTGAACCAGACCTTCGAAGGGCCCTCCGAAGCCCTGATCTTCAACTGGAAGCGCCGTTTACCCCTTTTGATATCGAATTCTTGTGTGGCGCCTTCTGTCCAGGATTGTTCGTCACGCGTGGGGTTCATGGAGACTCGGGTCGAGTCAGCAGGATCGTTCAGCTTTAGCGCGACCTGTAATCCGCAGCTCTTTTCTGGGAGGTCGACTTCCATGATTGTTTGCTGGGTCAAGTAGCGCTTGGACGCCTTGATAAGGGGCGGGGGCTGAACCCCTTCCAGGAAGTAGAGATCATCGACCCCGACTTGGATTGTTTGTTCGTTGTTGTTCCACGGGTTGTCGACTTTTTTCTTATGCATCAGCCTCCAGGCCATGAAGCCTTCGTGCGTCCAATTGGCACGGGGAATGAATTGGCTATCGACATCCGCCACGCCTCGCTTTGTGTATTCGAAATTGTAGTGCGGGTAGACCCCCCATACCCTGTCGTCTACGACCATGACCCAGAGCCTTTGAACCAGGTTTGAGCGCAGCTGATCCTCTAAAGGTACACGCATGGGTACGATAAAGCGGGGTTGCTCATAACCCAGATCCAGGACCTTCTTGAGCTCGGTATTTTGTTTTTCTTTCGCAGCCTTGAGTCCGTAGTACTGAAGCACCGACCAATTGGTGTAGCTCGGTAGAATCAGGATTGAGTCACCAGCCTGGAATTCAGCGGCGATGGAGGAAAAGGCGTTTTCATAATCAGGCTGTCTTTCTTTCCCTTCGAGGTTGATCCAGCCTCCGATAAAGAGAAGCGCAAGGCAGAAACCGATGGCCGTGCTCATCCATTGCTGTACACGGAGCCAACCCCACAGGGCGAGCGCTCCAAGCACGACCAGGACGCAATGCTGCCGCATATGAAAATAGACCCCTTCGATATCTTTGAAGAGGTAGGGGCCGAAAGCCATATTTACGAAGACCACGACGAAGGTTAGCAGGAGCCCTATCGTCAGGGCTGTGAGCTCTCGATCCCCTCTGGCGACACGGAGGATGCCCGCGGCAATGAGACCCGCACAGACAGGGATCAGTCCAGCCACAGGAAGCGCACCGACGTAGCCGAGATCGAGGGTCCAATGCATGAGCATGGCGATGTCTGACCCGAGCCCAAAGGGAGATAGGGACAGGTAGGGCAGGAAGTCACCCACCAGCTTCATGGATTGCGCGTGGGTTGAAATCGTGATGAACCAGGGGCTGCCGATCAGTACCACCCCTAAGCCTGCAGGGACGGCGAGTATCGCGGCTCGTCTCGCGAGTCCGCCACGACTCATCCGAACGATCCAGACACAGGCTAGAATCAGACCGGAGAAAACTCCGTTCGCTTGGAATGAAGCGCAGATCAACAGCCCTCCCATGAGCGAAGTCCATCCTTGACGCTCTCGATCGGCTCGCAGCAGGAAGACACCTTGAAGCATGAAAGCTTCTCCGAGGAGGACCCATGGATAACCCGCGGTCCAACGGCTCATGAAGACTCCCATGGGAATGGTGCTCAGGCCCGCATATAGGGCCAAACGGCTTCGTAGATCCAGGTCTCTCGCGAGGGTTCGGCCAAGAATGGTGATTGCCAAAGCTCCCACGAGGGCCGAGGGGATCCGTCCACCCAGGATGTCTCCCGACAACCCCTGGAATATCCAGGTAATCCAGATCAGGAAGGGGAAGTGCCCGCGGGAGGCTGCGTCGACCAGCTCGTGGATCCCTGGAATGAACTCCGATCGCTCCACGATCAGCACCGAGGTCATTTCAAATTCGGTTAAGGGGTCGGTGAAGATGTTGAAGACTCGAATCGCCAGGGCGATCACGAAGACCCCCCAGAGCTCCCCTTTGCTTGCACAATGCTGGAGTATTCCTCTTTCAGGATCCAGTATCTTTAGCGCTCGGTACACCCAGGCACACAGGGCGATCCCCATAAGTGAGCCCAGGAGTCCAAAGGCCAACCAGGAACTCGAAAGAGGGACCGTATCCATTTCGGTGTTCATCAGGTAGCGAACAGGCGGGAATCCTGCGCTCAAAATGTCTTCGCTGACTTTCACGAAGCCCACCATACCGGAGAGAGCCCAGGCGTCAATGCAAAGCTCTGCTTATGAAAGCTGGCTCTGAGCGAGAACCTTATTCTTCGTACCAGCTGGGTTTCCACAGCTTATTGACTCCCGCGAAGCCCTGGAATGACTCCTGGCCTTTTAAGGCATTCATAGCCTGGTGCATCATGACCCGATTGATGGCGATAAAGAACCACCAATGAAGGCGCCGTCGCACGGGTTGGCGTGAGAACATACGCTTGAAATAGCGAAGGGGTCTCTTTGCTACGAAATTTTTCTGGCACCAGGTGGTCCAGCGCGAAACCTCTTCTCGAGAGAGGTGTTTCGTCGCCATGACTGGCGCGAACATATCGTATTTGGCGAAGTTGGTTTCTTCGAGCCAGCCTTTTGCCTTGGCTTCCGCGTAGAGCGGTGTTCCCGGAAAAGGCGTGCAGGCATGGAAGGCCGCGAAGTCGAGGTCGCAAGCGTGTGCGTGGGCGAGCAGGGCTCGAATGGATTCGGCCGTATCGTCTCGCACTCCGGTGATATAGGTGCCCTGCCGGAATACCTCTGGGTAATGGTCGCGCAGAATCCCGAAGGCTTCGATGGCCAGATCGCCGCTGTAGCGGTGCTTTTGGAGCCAATTCAAGGCGTCGGATTGGGGGCGTTCAATCCCCACAAGAACATGCCTCAAGCCGGCTTCGACCATGAGCTTGAGCGTTCCGTTCTTATGTTGTTTGG
>Ga0163179_10002020_pt1 | contig 14241 bp, 12 predicted proteins | sample AtlANTMetagenome_FD_109643 | JGI IMG/M metagenome (GOLD analysis project Ga0163179, IMG submission 109643) | Marine eukaryotic phytoplankton communities from the Atlantic Ocean - Atlantic ANT 2 Metagenome | ecosystem: Environmental > Aquatic > Marine > Oceanic | place: North Atlantic Ocean...
TACGACGCGCGGATTCGATGATCCGCTGTCGATCGATGCTTGCGACGGGAAGGTTCAGCTTTGCGGCCAACCAACTGGCCCAATTCAGCAATTGCACGATGGGCCGGTAGGAAGAGCGTTCGACGGTCAGTCGAGTGTTCGTGCGTTGAAGCTGCGTCACAGGGACCTCGGGGGCCGTTTTTCTAACGTAAGTCGTGGGCTCGCGCCGGTTGTCGGGTTTCGAGAGGGGCGGGGGACGAGATGAACGCATACAATCAATACGATGTATTCGCTGTTTTTCGCTTCCGTCTTGCCCCTGCTGATAGCGTGTACGGGTTCTGACAGCACCCCGGACACTGACACGGCGGTGTCCGTCCCCGAGGCTTCGCCACTGTGGACTATCGATGACGTCGAGGCACAGTGGGCTCAGCTCGCAGCCGTCGGCTTTCCGAGCCCTTACAGGATCCGGAGTGAGTACCTCGACTTTCGCGCGCTCGGCGATGAAGACTGCCCCGGTACCGGCACCGAAAACCTCACAGATCCTCCGGTAAGCCTCAATGGTTGCTATTCGGAAAATGGTATCTTGTTTGCGGGTGAATTTGTCTGGCTTGACGACGAAGGCGAGTACTCCAGCGAGGACGGTGACTGGGAGTACCACCACTTCGGAACGCAGATCGCCGACTTCATCATCGAGAGCCCTGACGGAACCCGTATGAGCGGTGGCGGGCGTCTAAGTGTGCAGAAAGACTGGCAGGACAGCGGTAAGATCGGCGCCGACACGATGGTGACGGGGACGTGGTCGTACAGCGGCTCAGAGTATCCGTGGTTCGCTTCGGGGTTGAGCAGCTACCTTGAGATTCGGGTAGAGGGCAACAGCAACAAGACCGACGAACGCATCAAGAAGTATGGCTTTGGCGGCTCGCTTTATGCGATCAATGGCACATACGGCGTGCCGGGAGTGTCCGTTTACTTCGAAGGGTTGACGATGGGCGGTGGGTGCAAGCGCTGGCCCAGCGCAGGCGCTGTCTCTGTGCGAAGTGACGATGGAACTTGGTACCGGATCGACTATGCGGGCAATGAGGACTGTGACTCATGTGGGGAGCTCATCTGGGATGGCTACCACTCGCTTGGCGAGGCTTGCCCAGATCTTCTGCAGTTATTGCCGTGGTTTGATCCGCCGCTGCTCGAAGAGATGTGAGCTTTACGCCTGCCGGATCATGTGCGGTGTATGTGTCAGGTCTCGCGTGATGTTCTTTTGGTGAGACTCGACCGTTCCGCCTCCGATTTCGAGCAGCTTGGCGTCTCGCCATAGACGCTCAACAACGTACTCCCCGACGTAGCCGTATCCGCCATGCACCTGCATCGCGCGGTCGGCGATGTTCTTGGCCACCGTGGCGGTGAACAGTTTCACGCCGTCAGAATCTAGGCGCTGTCCGCCTTTCTCCAAATCCAGGAGTCGCGCTGTGTTGTAGACATAAGCTTGCGCGGCTTTGTATTCGGCGTAGCTATCACCGATATGCCGCTGAATCTGCCCGAATCGGTTGATGGATTTGCCGAAGGCCAGGCGCTCTTGAGCGTACTGGTTCATCGCCTCCAGACTTCTTCGCGCGATACCCAGGCTCATTGCAGCGAGCGTGAGCCGCTCTATTTCTAGGTTGCGCATCATGTGCTGTAGCGAGAAGCCTTCGTTCCCAATCAGGTTTGCGGCCGGTACTCGACAGTCTTCAAACACCAACTCCGCTGTGTTGGAAGCGCGCATACCGGTTTTGTCCATGATCTTTTGTCCGACGCGGTAGCCGGAGAAGCTACGTTCGACCAAGAAGCTTGAGATACGCGAGCGGCCTGTCGCTTCTTGCCCGGTACGGGCGTAGACCAGGACGACGTCTGCGGGTGTCCCGTCATCATCCTGACAGCCGTTTGTGATCCACATCTTCTGACCGTTCAGGATCCAGTCACCGTTGGCGTCCCGCTGCGCTGTCGTTCGCATACCGAGTACGTCCGTGCCGTAGTCGGGTTCTGACATCGCCATCGCGCCGACCCATTCTCCAGAACAGACCTTGGGCAAGACCCTGTGTTTTTGTTCTTCGTTGGCGTTCAGCGCGAAGTTGTTCACGAACAGCATGCTGTGTGCGAGGTAGGCCAAACAAAAGCCCGGGTCGCTTGCTGAAAGCTCTTCATGAACGATGCAGGCTGCGATCGCGTCCATCCCGGCACCGCCATACTCGTCGGGTACGGTTATTCCAAGAAGTCCCAATTCACCGAGCTGCTTGAAAAGCGGCAGGTTGAAGCGCTCATTACGATCGTATTCGAGCGCTTGAGGCTCGACCTCGTTTTTAACGAAGTCCTCGATCATCTCCCGCAGCATGCGGTGCTCATCCGTTGGGTTTACCAACCTGAGGGAACGGAAGTCTGTCATTGATACCCTCCCACGCAGGCCCGCTGTCTAACGTCAGATACGGAGGATCGCTCGTACTCCGATCAATGGAAGTCGCAAAGAGAGCGTTTGGATCCAGATTCTCATAGGACAAAGCGAGTGTTTTTGAAGTTTGAAAGGGAGGCTCAATTTTGAGGCGTCGGCATGTCGCGGTGATTGATCCGGGGACCAAGGTCGCCGAAACGGACTGTTTTGAACGTATGGTTCAAGCGTCGCCCATTCCGCTTTCGTATCACCTGCCTGCACTCGAGGGGCTGGAGACACTCCGCGAGATCGAGGAGCACGTTGGTGGGGTGGTGATTTTCGGGAGTGGGGCGTCGGTGCATGACCCCTTGGCTTGGCAGGACGCGTTGTCTGCGTGGTTGAAACCCCGCGCAGAGGCGGGGCTTCCCGTGTTGGGGCTGTGCTACGGCCACCAACTGCTCGCGCACCTATTCGGGGGGCAGATTGGCTTTCTGTTTGAGGACCGCACTAAGCTTCGCGGCTATCGGGAGATCCATTTTTCTGAAAACCAGCTCTGGGGATCCGCGTGCTCGGGCGCGTTGGTGGTCTCACATCGAGAGACGGTTCTTCAATGCCCACCAGGTTTTGATGTGGTGGCGTCGACCTCTACGGTCGAGATCGAGGCGATCGCGCATCGCGTTCTGCCGCTTTGGGGCATTCAGGCGCACCCGGAAGCGACAGCTGTGTTTTTGACGAATAACGGGCTGCCCGTTCGGCCCGAGCCGAAGGTCTTCGGTTTTGGGCATGGGATTGTTGATTCGTTTTTGGCTTACGTCAGCCGTTTATGAAATTCAGAGAGACGCTACGACCGCGTCGTGAAATCTTGGGCGTACAGTCTTGATGCCTTTGGTATTTCGACGTGTCGGGAAGACGCGGTTGGTGAGCAAAGCGACGCATAGGCGTCGGTCTAGGTCAATCCATAACGACGTTCCGACAAAACCAAGGTGCCCAATAGCGCCGAGAGGGCCTAATCTTCCGAGTTGGGTACCAGCAGACGAGTTGGGACCGGTTGGGCAGTCGAAGCCTAGCGTACGTTTCGACCCGCTGGCTGCGTCGTCTATCGTTGATAGCGCTTGAAACACCTTGGGGTCCCCAAGAAGCCGGCTACCCTCGATCTCCTCGAGAATTTTCCATCCGAATGTCGCGACATCTTCTGCGGTGCTGAAGACTCCTGCGTGCCCTGCGACCCCCGCCATCGCGTAGGCGTTGTCGTCGTCCACTTCTCCCGGCCGCACCAGACGTTGCTGGTTGTGTACACCGTAGAGCATCTCTTGACCGGGTGCAGGCTCGCGTGGACGCGTGTCTCCCGTGGGCGCGATTCGGGCGGATGGACGCTCCGCACGTGTGCCAGGCAGCCTTCGAAAAGATGTATGCCGCAAGCCCAGCGGTTTAAATATTTCGCCCGCACAGAACCTGTCTAGGGGCTCGCTCGCAGCCGCGGCGATCGCCTCCCCGAGGATGATGAATCCGATATCGCTATACACGCGCTGTCCGCTCGCGTGTTCTAAAGGTGTTCGGAGTGCTGCGCTTACGACACGTTTCGAGGAGACCTCGAAGGCGGTGTTCCAGTCCGATTCCGAAGACGACTGTAAACCTGGGTAAATCTGGCTCGCCACGGGGTCGTGCCGCGCTTCTTCGAAGAGTGGTGCCCATGCAGGAAGCCCGCTCGAGTGTGCCAATAGCTGCCGTATTGTGATCTCGCTTTTGCGACCTTCGCCGAATTTGGGCAGAAAGTGCGCTACGGGCGTGTCCAGGCGTATCGCGCGACGAGACAGCAATACCGCCGCTGCGGTGGTCGTTGCGAGCGCTTTGGTCACGCTCGCGATGTCGAACACGGTGCGCGTATTGACTTGGCGACGCCCACCACTGAGGCGCCCGTGGGCCGATGAATGTACGCAATGGCCGTCTTTGATCACACAGGCTTGTGCCGCCGGGAAGGCGTCGACAGCGATCGCATCGTTGAGGATTTGGTCGAGTTCTCGGACGCGTGGGAATTCCATCTGTTCGAGATACCCGCCTTGTTGTGTTCGTCAGCCGACCATCAGGAGCTTGGCGAGGAGATCGCCGGAAGCGCTGTCTTCTGGCCACAAGGCCTCACCAGCCTCACCGGCTGCAGCTCTCAAGAGGCTGTCTGCCGACGTAAGCAGAAGCGCTCGACGCACCTGCGTCGCCGGGGCGTCGGACCCAAGGTAAGACTCGACCATATTGAAGGCTGGCAACAGGTAGTCTTGGAAAAGACTTCTGCCGTGACCGGTTTGTTCGACGAATCCCCTGAGCACCAATGAAGGAAAAGCGGGGCGCTTTTCGAGGAAGGCACGGTACGCTTGCAGCAAATTGTTCGCATCGGTGGCGACATCGCCGATAGGCACAAAGGCCGAGGTCATGTCGATCAGAAGGTCTTTGAAGATCTCGTCTAAAACCGTTTCATACAACCGCTTCTTGCTATCGAAATGGTAAAGCAGCGAAGGGCGTCGGATACCCGCTTCTTCAGCGATATCTTCCAGTCGCGCGCCTTCGAAACCCCGTGAAGCAAAGGCTGACTCCGCAGCGCCAATGATCCGCTGTCGCGTCGGGATCGCGTTCTCGTTGGTCTTGGGGCGTCCGGGAGAGCGTTGTTCGATAGACATGATGTAAGGACCTTGGAGTGGGGCAAGCGGCCAAGCGTATATCGCTTTATGCTGTCTTAATCTACTTTAGCGTAGTTGGAGCCGCCTTCTTGAGACGAAAATGACATTGAACCCTATTGGAATCGCGGTTCCGTTCTTTTTTTTATTGATCGGTATTGAGTGGGCCGTCTTAGCGCGGCAGCGCCGCGCTCCGGACTTCAACAACGCGGTCGCGGACATCAGTTGTGGACTGGGTGAGCAGGTCTTAGGCGTCTTCGCACGAACGGCTGTGCTCTTTCCCTATACGTGGGTCTACAACAACCACAGTCTCTGGATGTTGGACTCAGGCAACATTTGGACGTGGGTGCTCGCGTTTGTACTGGGCGACGCGCTGTTTTACGCGTACCACCGATTCAGCCATCGCGTAAACGTCGGTTGGGCTGCCCATGCGGTCCATCACCAGAGTGAGGCTTTCAATCTTTCTGTCGCCCTAAGGCAGCCGTGGTTTTCGCAGGTGTACGCATGGGCCTTTTATCTCCCGCTCGCGATATTGGGGGTCTCTCCTGTTGTCTACGCAACGTCTTTCGCCATCAATCTGCTCTACCAGTTCTGGATCCATACCGAAGCTGTCGGCAAGTTGGGTTGGTACGAATGGATCTTCAACACTCCCTCCCACCACCGCGTGCATCACGGCATCAACCCGCAGTATGTCGATAAGAACTATGCGGGCATCTTTATTGTCTGGGATCGACTGTTTGGTACCTTTGAGGAGGAACAAGACACCCCGCAATACGGGACGCTAAAACCGCTAAGAAGCTGGAACCCTGTGTGGGCCAATCTCGTACTTTGGTGGGAACTGGCGCGACAGGCCTGGGAGGCTGACCGCTGGCGTGACAAGCTATTTGTATGGGTTGCTCCGCCGGGTTGGCATCACGAGACCGGCACGCCAGAACCCGCGAGCTTTTTTCCGCCCAAAGGCAGTGGATATGCGGCGGACTGCCCACGGCTTCTGCATTTCTACATCGCCCTGCAGATGCTCTTTCAGGGCGCGCTGTTGGTACCGCTATTGACCTACGAGGCGATAGCGACACAGCTCATGGTTTCGGCCGTGGTGGTATTGGTGCTTTGGGTCGTTGTGATTTGGGCTGGATGGTTTGAATCCCGGCCATGGGCATGGCCCGGCGAGTGGCTCCGGTTGGGAGCGCTCGCCTTCGCTGCTGTTGGGCTCGCTTTAGTCTATGAGCCGCTGGCGTTTTTGCTCTTTGTGGGCCCTGCGATGTCTATATTTAGCGCCGTCTGCCTTGCGGTGATCGCGCGCCAAATCAGCGGGCTGCAAGCCGCTTAAAGCAATTGGGTCAGTCCAATGCACCGGTAGCTGTAAACCACCCATTGCCCGTGCGCTCCCAGCTTAGGTTGCTGAAGCTTAGTTCCACGCCTTCCAGTTCCTCAAAACCCATCTGGCTGAGGTCGTAGCTGGGGAGGTTGAATTCTGGGACGTAGGATTCGGCGAATCCCAGCGCGACAGGCAGCATCACCGCCGCAACATTTCGAATGGACGCTTCGGTTTCCGTCGAGGCCACCTCGCGTACACCGATCGCCAGTTCTGTGGTGTCGGAGCCCAGGTCCAGATCTAGCGACAGGGCGCCATCTTCCAGTTCGATAGAGACGCCTGCAAGGATGCCGACATTTAGGCGGTTCACCTCTCCGTCTTGTCGCTCCATGACCAGGTCCAATTCACCAAGTCCGATGCCCGACAGTGTTTCGTTATCGACGGGGTCGGTCAGCACAGGGGGAAGGGCGACTGTCGCCTCTACACGTGCGAAAGGTCCCAGTGGTGCTGGGATGGGGAGACTTGCGACATCGTCTCCTTCCATGACGAGGCCTTCACGGAGACGGACAGCCCAGCCTGCGAAGATCGCTTGGTTGATCATGTCATCATCAACGGTCAACGCGATGGATTCGACATTAGCGGGAGGCCAAGTCGGCGCTTCACCGTCGGTGGACAGTGAGCCAGCGCCTTGGGGAAGATCTGTAAGCGGCGCTGCGGAATAGGTGGCGACGTTGAACGTGATGTTCAGACCACCGCTGTAGACTTCGATCTCTTCGAGTGCGAGATCCAAGATGACGTCATCGAGCGGCTCAAATTGCATTTCAAAGACTGAGAGGTATTCGTCGAGAAGTTCGGTGATCTCTTCTTCAATGGTCTCACTGACGGTTTCTTCGACGGTCCCTTCGGTCCAACTCGCCAGGTAACCTTCCAAGGCGTCCGGAATATATTCGACGGTAAGTCCGAAGTTTTCCATCTCTACGTCGGTGTTGTCGGCTTCAACCCAGATTCCGCCGTTTGCGGATCCTGCTTCGAGTTCGGACCACACGGTTACGGTGTCGGCCCAGGCAGATCCTTCGTGCTCCGCCCACCAGTACCAGGTGTCGCCGACGATGGTGTAGTCCATCCAGAGATCGTAGAGCGTCACACCGAGCCAGATGGAATCTCCGCTAGGGGAGATCTCAACCTCGACCCTACTGTATTCAATCGATTCCGGTGTGAAGGTGAAGTAGTCCGATTGAAGCGTCGTTCCGACGAGCGATCCGGCCAGGGTATCGCCTGATAGGAGCAATTCTGCGATTCCAGCGAGGTCGTCCGGCTCGGGGTCGTCATCGTCGAGGACGTTCTGTCCGAGAAACAACATTCCGGCGCTTTCGAGCAGTTGACCGGGCTCGCGAACGTCGCCACCATGAAACCCTATTCCTTCGACGCCTTGTTCCTCGTTACGGTCTGTGGCGAGCAGTTCTATGAGGTTGATGCCGTCTTCGACGCTGATGGTCGTGGAGAAGTTGCCGTTGGCGTCGAAATCGAGTTTTTCTCCGTTGTATTCCAGGGTGGTGACGGGAGAGGAGCCTTCGATGACCTGCCCAGATACCGTCACGGTCGATGTGTTCACAAACGTGCCCGCGGTGGGGGAATCGAGAACGATAGTCGGCGGGATAGGCACTTCGTTCTGGTTTCCGTTCCCGTTTCCGTTCCCGTCTTTGTTACCGCAGCCCATGATGAAGCACAGCACGAGGCTGGTTGACAGCGTTCTCAGCATGTTTCTCTCTCCGTGTTCCTCGCGCTGTTTCGGTAGTCTTTTTCACCGATAGGCAGCGGAGGTCGATGCGATGCAGCCCCTTTAAACATTGCTTTTGTGTCCATCGCAAGTGCTTTTCATCGAAAATCAGTGCTCGCGCGTGGTTGAAAGCTCGGTGTTTTGAGGTTCGGTTCGGTTACACTCTTTACGCTAAACCGGAGGCATTGACGCCAGTCATGTGGGAACAAATCAAAGCCCGTGCACCGTGGGTCTTGGCCGTTTTATTGGTCGTCGCTGGACTTTGGACCAGTCCGACCCTCGCCGCTGATCCGACGATGGAAGAACTTCTGAACGCGACGGATGACATCGCGCGTGGCGCGTCCAGTCATGCCACGTTGGAGATGTCGGTCAAGACGGCGCGGTACGCGCGCACCATGAAGCTTGAGGCTTGGTCGAAGGGCGAAGACAAGAGCCTCATTCGGATACTTGAGCCCGCGAAAGACGCGGGGATGTCTACCCTGATGGTAGATGACAACATCTGGAACTATCTCCCGAAGGTGGATCGCACGATGAAGGTGCCGGGCGCCATGATGTCCGGCAGCTGGATGGGCAGTCACTTCAGCAACGATGATCTGGTCAAGGCCAATCGGTTGGCGGATGAGTTCACCGGCGAGATCACCAGCAAGCCCGATGATAATCCCGAAAAACATTATCTGGTGACGCTGGTACCGAAACCCGACGCACCCGTGGTGTGGGGCAAGGTTCTTGTCCGTGTGTCCGCAGATTTGATGCCGGTGGATGTGCGCTACTTTGATGAAGACGGCGCGCTCAAGCGCACGATGAAGTTTGAGCAGTACCGGGATTTTGACGGTCGCAAGATGCCTGCACAGATGACATTGCTTCCCGCTGATAAACCGGAAGAGTTCACACGCATCACCTACGTCGAGATGAAATTTGATATCGAACTCGACGATAAGAAGTTCTTTTCTCTCCAACAGTTGAAGCGGTAGATGCTTTTTTCTCTGGCCTGGCGAAACCTCTGGAGACAGAAGCGACGCTCGCTTGTCACCGGGCTCGCGCTCGTGCTTGGCGTCATGTTGTCTATGGCGGTGATCTGCTTTCAAGACGGCTTTTACACCGAGATGGGGCGCGTGCTTATCGAGCAGCGTCTTGGCCACGTTCAAGTCCACCACCCGGACTATCCAGGCCGTCGCGCGATGCACGACACCTTGGAGGGGGCAGACGAGCTCGTAGACCGTCTTGGTAACGATGATTCGGTAGGTGACGTGACGGTGCGCCTGAAAGGTCAGATGCTTGTCGGCGGCGAGAGCAAGTCCGACGGTGCCGAGTTGCAGGGAGTGCTTCCGCCGCTGGAAGACGCGTTCTCCAACGTCAGCGCGATGGTGTCGTCAGGACGCTTTCTTTCCGACGCACCTGCGCGAGAGGTCGTGCTTGGTGATCGACTGGCCGAGGCCATCGAGGTCGAGCTTGGTGACTCTGTCGTTGTGCTGACGCAGGCCGCTGATGGTTCGATGGGCAATGATCTCTACGAGGTCGTAGGGATGGTCTCCACCGGCTCCTTGGCGATTGATCGTTACGGGGGCTACCTTCACCTCCAAGACCTTCAGGAATTGTTGGTTCTGCCTGATCAGGTGCATGAACTCACGATCACCGGAGCTTCAGGCAAGTCGGATCAAGCGGACGCACTCGCCGGACATCTGCAAGAAACTTTTGGCGATGGACATCTTGTCCGAACCTGGGAGCAAGTAGATCCACAGATCGCGCAAATGCTCGGGATGCAGAGTGTCGCGGCTGGGATTGTGCTGTTCTTCATCTTGGGCGGCGCGGCCTTCGTGGTGCTGAACACCATGATGATGGTGGTTTATGAGCGGACCCGCGAGCTCGGGGTATTGATGGCACTCGGGATGCGACCTCGTCGCGTGGTGGCCATGATAACGAGCGAGGCGCTCGTGATGTCGTTCGCTGCGGTAGCGGTAGGGCTTTTGTGTGGCGGGCTCATCGATTGGTACCTGGTTGTCCAGGGCGTCGATTTGCTGCAGGGCGATCTGGAGTTTGCTGGGGTGCGTATGTCCGGGAGGATTCACGGGTCCGTGTCGATGGCTTCCATCGTACAAACGGCGAGCGCCGGGGTAATCTTCAGTGTTCTTGCCGCGCTTTGGCCGGCCTGGCGCGCGTCTCGGTTGCAACCTGTAGAAGCCATGAGGCAGGACTAAGCCATGCTTTTGCTTAAGCTCGCTTCGCGAAATCTGCTTCGAAACCGGAGGCGTTCGCTCATCACGATGGCGGCCATCGTGTTCGGAATGGCGCTGATGGACTTCACCATCTGTCTTCAGCACGGAAGCTATCAAGAGATGATTCGTACAGGCGTGGGGTCGCTCGCGGGCCATGTCGTGGTTCAGGGAGAGGGCTACGAGGCCAGTGGCGGAAATAGCGATATTCTCGTGACGTCTTCAATAGACGTCGCAGACCAACTCTCAGAGTCTGTAAGTTCATCGGGCGTCGTGATCCGTCGCGACTTCGTGTCGGGCTTGCTCTCCTCGGCAGATAGTTCGGCAGCGGTTGTGGTGACCGCGGTCGATCCTGCACGAGACAAAGAGGTCGGGAAACTTCACGACTATCTTCGTGATGGAGAGTGGCTGGAGTCCGAAGGTGACGTCTTGATCGGTAGCGTGCTCGCCGAGCGCTTGGATGTGGACCTTGGGGACAAGCTCGTGTTCATGATGCAGCTTGGCGACGAAATGACCAGCAAGCTGTTTCGTCTCAAGGGTGTTTTACATTCTGGCGCAGCCGACCAAGATGGTTTGATGGCGGCGATTACCCTTGAAGGTGCAAAAGCACTGCGCGGTACGGACGAGGTCACGCAGGTCGCGATGATCTTGGACGACGCGTCGAATTGGCCGGATGCCGTTGAAGAGGCCAAGGTCGCTTTCGCTGGGCAGTCCGTAGAGGTGCTGTCTTGGAAAGAGGCTTTGCCCGACATAGACGCCTTCATCAAGGTCGATCGTGGGATGGGTCAAGGCATGATCTCGATCCTCGGGGTGATCGTTGCGCTCGGGGTCTTCAACACCTTCTTGATGTCGGTCCTTGAGCGCACACGTGAGTTTGGCGTGTTGTTGGCTATTGGCACCAAGCCGAAGCAACTCACTCAGATCATCTTGCTTGAGGCGCTGGTTCTCGGCGTGCTCTCCATCGGTTTGGGCACGTTGGTGGGCGCTGCGTTGACCTGGCCCGCTGTGGAGTATGGCATCGACTTTTCGAGTCAGATGGGAGAGGCGATGACCAGCGGGGGTGTGGTCATGTCCGCACAGATTTTTGCAGCCTACAATTGGCCACGAATGCTCTTGTTTGCGGCTGGCGGGCTGGTGTTGACGCTCTTGGCGGCTGTTTGGCCGGCTTGGAAGGTGTCCAAGTTGTCCCCAGTCGAAGCCATGCGGCATCATTAATCGGAAGGAATAGCGCAGATGACGATCGTTTCAGTTCAAGGTGTCATGCGAGATTACACGCAAGGTGAGCACACGGTGCGTGCGCTACGCGGCGTAGACCTGACGGTGGAGTCAGGTGAGTTCATGGCGCTGATGGGGCCGTCCGGCTCGGGGAAGACCACACTCCTAAATCTTATCGGCGGACTGGATGTGCCGACGTCCGGCACCATCTCGGTGGAGGACACGGAACTCTCCGCGCTGTCGCCAGGTGTGCTCTCGGATCTCCGCCGTGACCGCATCGGCTTCGTCTTTCAAGCGTACAATCTCGTTCCGGTGTTGACCGCTGTTGAGAACACGGAGATGGTGTTGCTGCTTCAAGGGGCTGACCCTGATGAGCGCCGAGCGCGTGCGCTTGAGACGCTCGCTTCGGTAGGGCTCGAGGGCCTGGAAAACCGACGGCCGAATGAGCTATCGGGCGGACAGCAACAGCGTGTCGCGGTTGCTCGAGCGATCGCCGGGCGCCCTGCGCTTGTGTTGGCCGATGAGCCGACAGCCAATCTTGACTCCCAGACGAGCGCGGAGCTTATTGAGCTGATGTCTCGCCTGAACGCCGAACAGGGCGTCACCTTTGTGTTCGCTACGCATGACCCACGGGTCATGGAGGCGGCCAAGCGGGTGGTCTGGATGGAAGACGGTCAGATCAAAGAGGACAAGACGAAGTGAGCCTCATGCTCGCGGGCTTCATGCTCGCTTCTATCCCGTCGGCGCAGTCCACAGATGTGTCAGTTGACGGGTCAACCCCACTTCAGGGTCTCGTTTCAGCCTCCGAACTCCATGCAGATCTCAAGAGCTTCTGGATGGGGAGCTTCCCTTATGAGCACATGTTGATGCCCGACGATCCCGCAGGGATGGGGGCTGTTGACGGCCGCGTGCGGTTGAAATTTGATTTCGGAGACCTGCTACGTTTCGAAATGCATCACGCTGTGACGGCGACCACTGGCGCGATGGGAGACGGGCTGGGTGTCGGTCTCGGAGTGGGGTTAGATGCGCCAGAGGCCTTAGACCTCTCCTGGGCGATGGAAGAATCGGAGGGGATGACATTAGCCGGCCGTACCGACCGGCTGGTCATGGAATCAACCATCGGCTCTACGGATATGACTATCGGTAGGCAGCCCATCACCTTTGGCCAAGGCCGCTTCTTTACACCGCTCGATCTGGTCAATCCGTTTCACGCAGCGACTATCGATTCGGAGTATAAGCCGGGCGTAGACGCGCTGCGGGTGGACGCCTATCCGACCATGTCGACGCAGCTCACGGCGGTCGCTGCGTATGCAGGTGATTGGGACCCGGAACAGATGGTGTTCGCGCTTTACGGTCAGGGCACCGTTGGTGTGTCTGACATCGGCGTCTTTGCTGGAGGAATACGTAGCGATGCGGTCGCCGGGCTCTCAGTGGTCTCTTCGATCGGGCCGGTCGGCGTTTATGGAGACGCCGCGGTAACGATGCCTGGCGTTATGCTCGATGATGACTCGGTCGACGAAGAGACGTTTTATCGGCTGGTTGTTGGTGCCGATCACCGACCGACCGCGACCACGACGATGGGGGTAGAGCTTTACCACCAGTCGCTTGGTGCGGACTCGCCGGAGTCCTATTTTGAATTCGCCTCAACCGAGCGCTTTATGCGAGGCGAGATCTGGACGATGGGGCGCACCTATGCGGGGCTCTCTGTGATTCAGGAAATCACCCCGTTGACGATGTTGTCACTGGCGGCCTTGGCCAACCTGGAAGATGGCAGTGCGTTGCTTTTGCCATCGTTGGCGCTGTCGGTAGCCGAGAACGCTGACGCGGTGCTGGGCGGCTATCTCGGTCTTGGCGAGCGACCCGAAGAGGTAGACCTACTGCTGTTTGCTGAAGGCAACTATGGCGTGCAGTCGGAGTTTGGACTCTATCCGCATGTCGTCTTCGTTCAGATGCGAGCCTATTTCTAAGGGGTAGGCTCCGCAGCCGTTGTTCTATCGGGTTTGCCGAAAGTCCAAGAGGCTCCGACTGTCGCGACAAGGCGCTGAAGCAACTGGTCTTCGTGGTAATCGGTCATCGTCACCTGCCACGCGGTAATGCGGAGCATTGAAGACAGCGTCAAGCGTTCCATCGCTGACCAAGACGCCCCCACATCGATAACGACGGCTTGCCTGCCAGAGGCTGGGGAGGGCTCGCCATCCCAGGCGTCTGGCGTTTCGTAGGCATATTCACTGCTCAACACTGCATTGAGATCAGGCGTTACACGGTATGTGGCCCCTGCTCCAGCGTTGTATCGCGCACCCGGAAAGTAGCCTTTGCCGTTTTCGTACAGTGGTTGGCTTGTCGCTGCCCACCCGATGGCGCCGATGCGCAGCCCGGGGATGACGAACCTGGCTTCTAACGAGGGGATGAACGTACCCGTTCCCATTTGAAAGTGCTGATGCTCCTCTCCAACGAGTGTCAGCGCGAACGGGTCTTCCTCTGTTCGGCCTATTGGAAGGCTTGTCGTCGCCTTGAGACTCCACATCCCAAGTTCCCCCAGTCCGAAGAAGCGCTCGACCCCGAGTGTGCCGTCGGCAGGCCCAGCCAAGAGCTCATTTCGGTGATGAATACCCTCGTACGGTGGATGGTAGACCTCGCCGTCGAGCGTGTACAAGATGCCTAGCTTTTTGGCGTCGAAGGGAATGAAA
>Ga0163179_10002021_pt1 | contig 14240 bp, 10 predicted proteins | sample AtlANTMetagenome_FD_109643 | JGI IMG/M metagenome (GOLD analysis project Ga0163179, IMG submission 109643) | Marine eukaryotic phytoplankton communities from the Atlantic Ocean - Atlantic ANT 2 Metagenome | ecosystem: Environmental > Aquatic > Marine > Oceanic | place: North Atlantic Ocean...
GATGATGGTCTCACTGATGGGCAAGAAGTTAACGCCACCGATCCCACGGATCCCAACGATCCAGACAGTGACGATGATGGGTTGAGCGATGGAAATGAGATCAACATTCATATCACACAACCCAACAATGTTGACACCGATGGTGATGGCTTGTGGGATGGCGCGGAGGTGTTAATTTGGGGATCCGATCCCAACAATTTTGACACGGATTTCGATGGTCTCACTGATGGGCAAGAAGTCAACGCTGATGATCCCACAAATCCCAATGATCCGGACAGCGATGATGATGGTGTAAGCGACTTTGAAGAATTGAACGCTGTTGAGCCCACGGATCCCAACGATCCAGATAGCGATGATGATGGTCTCACTGATGGGCAAGAAGTCAACGCCGATGATCCCACGGATCCCAATGATGCAGATACCGACGATGATGGCCTGACCGACGGTTTTGAAGTCGGTGGGTGGCCTGTGGTTGTCGTTCTTGGCGAGACATCGGAGTGCAACGATATTCCAACGATATACACGTCAAAGCCCGACGATACCGATACCGATGATGATGGTCTCACTGACCATGAAGAGTGGAATCTTGGGTCGAATCCGAGGTTAGCAGATACTGACTGTGACAATGTGCTCGATGGTGCAGAAGCCGGTTATGGCGCCGACCCCACTGATGCAGACAGCGACGACGATGGTCTCACTGATGGGCAAGAAGTCAACGCCGATGATCCCACGAATCCCAACGATTCAGACAGCGACGACGATGGTCTCACTGATGGGCAAGAAGTGAACGCCGATGAGCCCACGGATCCCAACGACCCAGATAGCGATGATGATGGTCTCACTGATGGGCAAGAAGTCAACGCCGATGTTCTCACGGATCCCAACGATTCAGATAGCGATGATGATGGGTTGAGCGACTATGAAGAAGTGAACGCCGATGAGCCCACGGATCCCAACGATCCAGACAGTGACAATGATGGTCTCACTGATGGGCAAGAAGTGGATGCCGATGCTCCCACGGATCCCAATGATGCAGATACCGACGATGATGGGTTGAGCGATGGAGAAGAAGTGAACGCTGAGAATCCCACGGATCCGCTAGATGATGACAGCGACGATGATGGATTGAGCGATGGAGAAGAAGTATTGGAGCTCAATTCGGATCCCAGCATGGTGGATACCGACGGCGGTGGGCGGACCGATGGTCAAGAGGTTCTCATTGACGGCACGGACCCGCTTGACATCTCCGATGATCTCACCGATGCCGATGGGGATGGTCTGACTGATTGGGACGAAGTTAATACGTGGGGAACAGACCCCAACAATGTCGATAGCGATGATGATGCCCTGACTGATGACGATGAGCTTGTCCGAGGCACGAATCCCTTGGATGTGGATACGGATAACGACGGCCTACAAGATGGTGCAGAGGTGTTGATTCATAAAACCGATCCTCTTGATGCAGACTCCGATGGGGATGTTCTGACCGATTGGGACGAAATTAATACGTGGGGGACAGATCCACTTTCAGTGGACAGTGATAGCGACGAACTGTTGGACGGCGACGAGATCAGCGTTTACGGAACCGACCCATTGAATTTGGACACCGATGAAGATGGTTTGTCCGATGGACGAGAGGTTCTTCAATCAGGTACAGATCCACTTGACCCGGATACAGATGGCGATGCGTTGAGTGATGGGGAAGAGTTGCTTGTTTGGCTTACAGACCCCTTTATGGCCGACACGGATGGTGGTGGTGTCAACGACGGTGACGAACTCGCTGAAGGTAAGAATCCACTTGATCCATCCGATGACATTGATGAAGAAGTCTTTGATGGCAACTATGGTGGCAGTGGTGGGAGAGCGTGTGCGTCTGCTGGGGGCGGCACGTCAGGCGGCGTTGTTTTATTCTTGGTGGGTCTACTCGTCGTTGCGCGACGCAGAGACTGTCGAGGGCTTTGATAATGTGGATTTTGATGATCAGCTTGGCGGCATTGGGACAAAACTTGGTCCCTCCGCAGATAAACACACAGCTTTACCAGCCCACTATTGATTCGACCCAGATGCTGTGGACTGACGACACCGCACACTCAACGTCGGGTCAATGGTCGGGGCGCATTCAGTTTGGTTATGCCGATGATTTGTTGGTGTACACAGCCAAAGATGGCGAGAGTATGGCGGTTGTGTCGGAATTGTATCAATCCGATGTTTTGGTCGGCTATTCGTTTGGCAGGTTTCGGATGGGATTGGATGTCCCAGTGTATTTGGCGGCGCTTTCGGCTGTCAGAGGACCTCAGAGTGGTTTGGGAGATATAGCCACCGATGCGAAGTTGGTTGTGTTGAGTCGTCATCAACGCCGGATTGGGTTCGCGCTGGGTGTGCGGGGCTTCTTTCCGACTTCGACAATACAAGAGGCGCTATCCACCACCGAATTGGGGTGGGAAACCTCAGCGATTGTGGATGTCGCCGTCAGTCCAAATATTTTGTTGGCCGCAAACGTGGGTCGCCGATCTCGACCAGATGCGGCGTTCAATAACGTGACGTGGGGCGATCAAATTGTGGCGAGAGTGGGCGCAGGATATTCGGCCGCTGACGTGGTTGGGATCTCATTGGAGATGGCTGGGAGTGTGCTTCAAGACGATCGAAACAACGCAGCCGGGCTGCCTGTTGAGATGACCGCTGGGGCTTGGGTTCGGTCGACAAGTTCGGATCTGATTCTGCGCGGTGGTCTTGGGACTGGGTTGACTGATGCGATAGGCTCACCGAAGGTTCGAACCATGATCTCACTAGGCTATGAACCGCCCAAGGGACCTGATCCAGATAACGATGGGGTGGTTGATGCGTTTGACGAGTGTCCGAGTGAACCAGAAGACATCGATGGCTACGTTGATCGTGATGGTTGTCCGGAACCCACATTGGTTTTGCTCACCTTCAACGAGGTGGGCGGCGGCGAGCTCCACGATGTTGTGGCGATCGTCTCTGGGGAGGTCTTGTCTTCAGGTCAGCGCACGGTCTATTTAGCAACGGGGACCCACGCTGTGAGTGTGGATCGTGTCGGATTTCAGGGGAAGGTCACCGAGATCAATGTCTTGGGTGGTCAAAAGCAAGAAGTCTCAGTCTCTCTTGATCGGATTGTTCCTGGTGTGGTTTCTGTCTCGGCCACAGATATGGCAGGTGTGAGGATCGATGGGGTGACGTGGGTCCTGGATGGGGAAGAAATCAGGCTGCCAGAAGATGGTTTATTGTCCCTGCTTCCCGGTGTTCACCGGCTCTCCGCGACGGCAGAGGGGCACCTAAAACACACCGTGGATATCGATGTGTACTCTGCTCAAGAATCCGACTTGGCGATGGTGCTCGAGAAGACCTCCACATCAGTGAGTCGCACCGAGATCGGGTTGGGGACATCTCAGTTTGCATTCGAACGACGACGGAGTGTGTTGATTGACACCGGAGAGCAAGGGGAGAGCAATGACAGATTGCTCGCGCATTTGACCGCCATCTTAAAGGAATACCCACAGATTCGACGTGTCCGGGTGGAGAGTTACACCACCCGCGTGGGTTCTGAACATTCAAACCAGATCTTAAGTCAGTCACGTGCCGACAAAATTGTGGAACTCCTGACGGCGAGTGGTGTGGAGGTGAGCCGTTTGGTCGCCAAGGGAATGGTTGAGAGCCAACGGATCGAGCACACTGGACCTCAGGCCTCAGTGGATTCAGACGAACGGATGTTGTTCATTGTTGAGGAATGGACGGACTGAGTTTCGGCGTTGAGGCTGCGAGTGAAACAACGCGTCCGTAGCGAAGATGTTCTCCAACTTTACCATCCGCGCAGATCACCCAAAGCAGTGAGCAAGGCGGTGGAGCAATCGGCGCAGGTCCGTGTCCATCAGTCAAATATATGCAGGCATCATATGGTGATCTGTGTTGCTGAGACAGCCATTGAAAGACTGGATCGAAGGCCGTTCCACCACCTCCTCCGACCACATCGGGAGTCTTTCCGCTGTAAGGATAAGTTCGTTGTACGGCCGCATCACACTCTAAGATCGTGATTGTGGCTCCTTGCCGGTGGATGGCGTGAATTTCGGAAAAGAATGCGCTGAGGTCATCATCACAAATGGATCCGGAAGTGTCGATGGCTATGGCGATGCGGTGGTGCCTTCGTACTCGGATGCCTGGGTAACTTCCGTAGCGCTTGGATCGTCTTCGTAGGGTGTTGACCATGCGTGTTTTTCGGCTGGATGCCGTAAATAACCGTACGACCCTGCGCCAGTCGATTGAAGGTTGGCGTCGTGAAATGGCTGCAGTGACAAGATCACGTATAGGCCTGGGTAGTCTTGCCCAACCACGAGGACCGCAGCGGTCTCTTGCCATGACAATGAGCCGATCTAGAGTCCCTTGGGCGATGTGCTGGTCTATGGTGTCGGCTTCATCCCACAACTGATGATCGCCACGGTCTGTGGATTGTTGTTGATTTGCAGCGCCGGAGCCATCCCCAGAAGGTGCGAGGGTTTGTGGGGGTGATGATTGGGCGTTGCACAGCTTGTCGTAGTACCACTGCAATGACTGGTTAGGTAGAAGATCAAGCTCGGGGAAAGTGTCGAGCGTGATGGCGTCAGGGGGCAGCCCCCATGGCGCAATGTACTGATTGACCACCAGGTCAGCCGCCTGATTGTACAGCCAAGGGTCAGTCCCTGCGCTGCGAAAAATATGCCGGAACACAAGGTGAAGTGCTTCGTGTTTGAGCACTCCGGTTCGGGTAGACCGGTCTTTTCGAGTGCGATCTAAGGGCAGTGAGAGCACAAATTCTGGGTTTGCACGCAAGACGATTTGACGCCCCAGCACGCCGACGGCCATGGTGGGCGTTGCGGTTGTCACGTCACGGATGATGCTTCCAAACAGATGTCCGAAAAAAGGTTCCTCAACGACGAGCTGATTGATGCTTCGTGCGAGTTCCTCCCAGGCTTGCTTGTGTCTGGCGTCCACGCCTACATACCAGACAGCAATAACGTCGCCAACCGGGGGTCTTGTAGCATCTGCCGAACGTTGGTGGGAGCTTCGGTGACCAGGTCACGGTGTAGGCTGACGCGCAAATCGGTGGGCAGACAGTCGAGCATGAGAAATGAGACCAGATTGTCTGCGCAGGTGGGCGGGGCATCAAACTGAGGGTGGCAAAGGTGCAAGAGGAGTCGGGTGCACACGGTGGACAGAAGGTCCATTCGAACGCCGCCTTGAGACAGGTCCATCATCCTCTTGGAGATGGTTGAAAAGTCAGCGGTGGAGACTATCTCAGCGGGATCGATCAGTTGTTGCAGGTTGTCGTTAACGAATGCCATAAATGAACTCACAGTGGCTTCATCAAGGGCGCTGCTCGCCAACGTATATACCAGCCGCTCTTGGGCTTTGAGATCGGGTATGGTCTTCAGTTGCTCAAAGAATTGGGTGAGTGATCGGGGTGTGGTACGCCGACCAGTGACTGCCTCGGGGTAGGTCAACACAAACGCGATACCCCGAGGGTCAACATCGTTGTTTCGAGCCCATTTTGCCCATGACTTGGGGTCGAAAACCAACGAGACATGAAGCATCCGTGTCAGGATCGCATCATCCATGGGGGTCACTGAATAATCGCCGCCCTCGGGATTGGCGGTCGCCACGATCTGCCAGTTCTTGGGGAGCTGCCAAGAAAACAACGCCGATCGTTGCAACAGCTGCATGATGCCTCGGAGGATGCGATCGTCGGCTCGATTAATGTCATCGAGCAGCAAGATTCCAGGTCCCGGTTGTGAGGGAACCCAACTTGGCGGAGCGAACGATGTGACTTGTCGTTCGTTTTGTTGATCGAGGATGGGTAGACCATTTAGATCGCCCATCTCCTCAAACTGAGCGGGGGAGCAGCTTGTGAATTCCCAGCCGTGTGCCTGGGCGAAGTCTTCAACCAGCATGGTCTTGCCAATACCGTGTAGACCCCAAATGCAAATCGGTGTTGCGGGATTGTCTTGTTTTTGTGCGTCTAGACCCGTTTTGAACAGATGAGTTAACGTCTCAGTGAGTTGGTCGGCGCTCAGGGCAGCACCGTACAGATTGTGTTCAGGCATCCTTTCCTCGCCAAATTCTCCAAGACCACCGTAACGGGTGTCGACTCATACACCAGCACTCTGTTCTAATTTGATGCCCGAGGTCTTGGAATAAAGCTACGATGGATATGCGAAGAGGAGGGATTGTGCGATGTGGGTGAGTTTGGTGGTCATACAGACGGCTATTGCCCAACATGTAGTTGGTGGTTCAGCGGTGGCACAGGGAGATTGGCAAGACGCGGTCGCGGTATACAAAGGCAGCACCGTTCAGTGTACGGGCGTGCTTGTTGCGCCCACGGTGGTCTTGACAGCTGCTCATTGTGTGGGTGGTATCACAGCGGTACGACTGGGCACCAATGACTACAATAAAGGTGGAGAGCTTATTGAGGTGCTTCGAAGCGCACGCCATCCCAACTCGTCAAACACGTATGACATTGCCGCACTGATTCTCGCCGACGCCGCTCCCGTACCACCGAGAATGATCGCTCAAGATTGTGTGCTCGACACTTACCTCATCGATGGCGCAGACGTCAGCGTGGTTGGATTTGGCGCAACGGACAGTCAGGGGTTGAAGTTTACATCGACTTTGATGGAGGGTTTCACCACCGTAGATGACGCGGATTGCAGCGACATTGAAAGCGGCTGTAATGTCGATGTGAGTCCAGGAGGAGAACTTGGTGCGGGCGGTTCGGATAAAGTGGATTCGTGTTTTGGTGACTCAGGGGGCCCGCTGTATCTTCTGACACCCAAAGGAGACTATCTGGTCGGCATTACCGCGCGGGGGTACAACGGCAACGGCCCGCCATGTGGCCAAGGTGGAATTTATGTCCGGCCAGATGCCGTTTTTGATTGGATTGAAGCAGAGGGCGGCGTCCTTTTAGACACCCCGGATTGTACGCCGAATTCACCACCAGTTCCGACAGCAGACATCATTGAGGTTGAGCCTGGTGAGGTAGGGACTGGCCGAGTGTATGCCAATGATCCTGATCTGGATGATACTCACCAATACACTGTCGTGGAGGAGCCTGTACATGGTCAGGTGAGCATTGGAGCTGATGCGATCGTTGAGTATGTCGCTTTTGCAAACCGCATTGGAGAAGACGCTTTTGTGGTGGAGGTTATTGATGATCATGGTGGTACCGCAGAGGTAACTGTGGATGTTCGGATAGGAATGGTGCCAGTGAATGGATCAAATTTAGCTGGCGGTGAAATTGCGTGTGGTTGTTCCGCTGGAACTCGTCATCGCCCAGTGATGGGGTGGGCTATTTTGTTTGTGAGTGTGGGGTTGATGAGACGACGAGTGACGTGACTTTGTGCCGCATAAGTCGACTTCACCGACGGTGTTTCAAGAACCCAAGACGCACCAGGTTCAGCAATTTCTTGCCTGTATGACCATCGGTGTGCCAAGTTGCGTGATTTGCATGCGTCCGCCCTGACGCAATACGTGTCACAGCCAGTTGCAATGTTTTGAGGAGAGATGTCACACCCCCTAAAAATAGCAGTCATTGGATCGGGGCCATCGGGTTTTTATGCGGTCGACGCATTGACGCGAGCTGGCGATGGTGAGATTCATGTGGACATCTACGATCGATTGCCTACGCCATATGGACTCATTCGTGGCGGCGTTGCTCCGGATCATCCCAGCATCAAGAAGGTGGCCGTCGCATTTGCGCGAGTAGCGCAACGGCCACAGGTGCGGTTTGTCGGCAACGTAACGATTGGTCAAGATGTGACCGCTGATGAGTTGCGCGACCACTATGATGCGATCATTTATGCCACCGGTAATGAGAGTCATCGAAGTCTGGGTATTCCAGGCGAAGCCCTCAAGGGCGTGCATTCCGCCACAGAATTTGTTTTTTGGTACAACGGCCACCCCGACTATGCGGGTCGTCAGTTTGACCTGTTGTCGGTCAAGCGCGCCATCGTTGTGGGGGTGGGCAATGTGGCGATGGATGTGGCACGCATCCTTGTGCGCGACCGAGACGAACTCGCCCAAACTGACATGGCTGGGTATGCCGTGGACGCGCTGCGGGATTCTAAGATTGAAGAGGTGCTGATTTTGGGTCGTCGAGGTGTTGCGCAAGCTTCATTTTCAGTCAAAGAGATCAAAGACCTGGCCACCCTCACTGACGTTGACCTCACGATCTCTGAGACCGACGCCACCGTGGATGAGGTTTCAGCGCAATGGTTGGATGCTGAAGACACGCCGGCGACGTTTCGTAAGAATATTGAATTTCTCCAAGGTGTGGCAGAAAAGGGACTCACGGGTGCCCCTCGAAGACTCCAACCGGTGTTTTGTGTATCCCCAGTGGCGATTCTTGGAGACGAGGGTGTGGTTGCCGGGATTCGTCTTGGCCGAAACCGACTGGAAGCGGCGCCCGGACGCCCTCGTCCTGTCGCCACTGGAGAAGAGTGGGACGTAGAAGCGCAGTTGGTGTTGTCGGCCATTGGTTATCGGGGTGTCGCGATCCCTGGGGTGTCCTACGACGCCAAGACAGGCCGCATCCCCAACGAGTTGGGTCGAGTTCACGATGAAAATGGTAGTCGGTGTGAGGGTGAATATGTTGTGGGCTGGGCGAAGCGCGGGCCGTCGGGATTGATAGGGAGCAATCGACCCGACGCCAAAGAGACAGTGGCCCAACTATTGGCAGATTTTGACGGTGCCCAACCCAAGAACCTGGCGATTGACTTGGTGGATGTCTTGGTCTCAAGAGGGGTTCGTGTGGTCTCATTTGCAGATTGGGAGCGCCTTGATGCAGAGGAGCTTCGAAGGGGTCAAGAGTCTGGTCGGGCGAGAGAGAAGTTCACGAATGTGGCGGAGATGATCGAGTTCCTCAGTAAGTGATCGCTGCCTTAGACGCGTCGGGTGAGGTGGTTGTGTGAGCGGTGGATCATCCCAAATAGGTGCACAATGAACCCAACTCAAAATGACACGCCGACTTCTTCAATCATCGACCAGTCATGGGTGAAGATGATCGGCAGCAATCTAGTCACGTTGCTGGGCTGGTTGTTGGTGGCTGTGGCTATATGGATTGGCATGGGTGTTTTGCGTGCACCTGATTTACCGGAACAAGCACCAGAATTTACCCTTCAAGATCTCGATGGGATCGAGGTTTCCCTGTCGGATTTCAGAGGTCAAACAGTGGTGGTCAATTTCTGGGCCACGTGGTGTGGTCCCTGTCGTATGGAGATCCCGTCGTTTTCCTCTTTCGCGCAATCCAATCCAGATGTGGTGGTTTTGGGAATCGCTGTGGATGGATCAGCCGCGCAATTGCGTAGAGCAAAGGCGCAATTGGGGATTGAGTACCAAGTTTTGGTTGCTGATGCATCTGTTCAGCATGATTATGGTGTGAAGAGCCTACCGACGACGGTGATTGTTGATGCAGATGGCGCGATACGATCGGCATACAGCGGAATCATGTTGTTGCCCCAACTGTCTTGGGCGACGCGTCAATAGTGTGGCGGGACCTCGTCGATGGGGTCGCCTCGAACGGTGACCTCGTCTGTGCGCACATGATCTTTGAGCTGTTGCAGTTCCTGATGGATGAGGTCCATCTTGTTGGCCACTTCACCGATGACCTCATCTAGGTCTGCCAAGCCCTTTTCTAGGAACGCCACGCGCACTTCCATATCTTCCATGCGCCGATCCATACGCACCTCCCACAAGGGACATAACGCGACATCGATAGGTACGAGATGTGGCTGAATCAATCCTAAAACCCGATTTCGGCATTCAATCCCAATCGAGCTGCTGTGAAGCTATAGGTGCCGTTTCCGTGGGGGTAAAACCATCGGTCTTCGTTGCGTGCCGTGGGGTCCAAGGTCATCTCAAAAGAGCTGTTGGTCACCACACGCTGTTGAGCGATGAGGTGCGTGTATGACAGACCGAAGCGAAACCTTGGAATTGGAGAGAACGCGGCCAACCCGGTCAGAGTCAGGGTGTTGGCGTCGATGTTGTTGGCGGTCACAGCACGATCGGGGATGGCGGATCGGTCGTATAAGGCTCGACTGCCCAGAAGCCACTTATCGCTGAGTTGGCCTTTGAGGTCCAGCCCGGCAAACCATGTGTCTTGGTTGTCGCGAGCCCATAAACGATCCTGTTGCACAAGGTCAGCGGCCTGCGGGTCCTTCAAGTTGTTGAGCGCTTCGACATTGTAGACGGACAACTCGAAATCTTGAAACGAGGACCACCCCACAAAGCCACCCATGGCTTCCAACCGCACTGACTCGGAGGGTCGAAGACCCACCCCTGCGTGGATTCGATATGGCAAGTTGTATCCCACAGAAGCGTGGGCCTGCATTGATGTGTCACAAACCCCAAGGCTCTCTGCGCCAAACCGACCGACCTCATCTTGAGGTGGTGGACAATCAAAGTTGACGGTGGCGTCACCGGTGTGGTCCAACCGTAGACCATGAATGTAGGATATGCCGAGATCGATCTTGTCGGTTGGGTGAGCTTGAACACCCACAGACCATGTCCATGCGGTGTCCACAAGTGGCCCAATGTCCAACGCGGCTGAGTAACGATCGTTTTCCAGGTTGGAGTCGTTGTAGATACTTGGGTTGGGCGTCTGATCCATGTGGATGATCTCATCGTAGAGGCTGGGCATGGTTTCAGAATCCAGTTTTGCCGACCAACTGCTGTGCATCAGGTGACCGGCAACGCCAATTGAGAACCGATCAGTCCAACGGTAGCCACCACCGAGGATCATTGCCGCGGTTTGGATTGTGCCTTCCCTGAGAAAATATCGACCAGAGCCAGATTCGTTGAGGGACACACCACCCCTAGCCATCGGAATAGCCAAACCGGCCCCCAGCCCAAACCCAGTCTCTCCCAGGCTGGTGGTGACTCCAGCAAACGGAACGACGCCCTTGAGCTGTACCTCATCCAGTCCACCATTTGGGTTGTCTCGATCCAAGGAGAGCACCGCGCGGGTTGGCGCTGCCTCAAGAAACAGCTCATGGCCATCGCTTTTGGCTATTGCTCCTGGGTTCCACCACAACGCGGTTGGGTTGGTCGCTGTGGGCGATCCCCAAGGTCCACCAACCTCGATGTTGTCCAACGAGCCGGCGTGAACGCTACCAAGCAGAGCCAGTGACAAGAACATGGTGGATCTCCGATTCTACTGTTTTTCGATGATCTCAAGGCGCACATCTCTTTTACAGAGACGTGCCTGGAAAGTGTCAGTGAACCAGCAACTCCACAGCAACGGCTGTGTGCATCTGCGAGGAGTCTCGTGAAAGTTGCGCAGAATCAAACGACAAGCCGTACAGCTCTGGCAACTCAAAGGTCAAGGCATCAAGGGATCCGAGCATTTCGTCGACAGGAAGGAGCGCCTCGATGAGGTTCGTGATGGCCTCGCTGGTGGCTCCCCAGTCGCTGTCCCTGACCATGATTGAGAGGTCAACCTCACCGGTTTCCAGTGACAACACGTTGCCTTCGACACCCATTTCGATCACCACGTTGGCAGCAGCGGCGACGTAGAGATTTTCCCCCAGTTCACTGCCAGGGGTGTGAAGGTCTACCATAAGCTCGGCGACCTGTACCACCAAGGTGTTGCCTTGCTGTACGATTACGGGGGGCAGATGCGCAGAGACAGTGACTGATCCGGTGTCTGCTTGGAGCATGTCAAGCATTTCGGGATCGAGGGATCCATCTTCAGTCGACAGGGTCATTTCCATGAGTCCGCCGCGCCAAACCTCAAACAACAGTCTATTGAGCAAATCGTCGGAGACCACCATGGCCATCTCAGCGATATCATCAATCATAGGAAGACCGGGATGTGCGGACAAATAACCGTTGTAACCGTGTAGTCCTTCCCCGGGCACATGGGCGTCGAGAGACAAAATCACCTGAAGTCCCTGGGAATCCACTTCGATTGAACCAAAGGAGATGTCAACGCTCAGATCGGTGTTGAGGATCTCCGTGACGAAACTGAAGTCGAGGGCCTCGAGGTTTTCGTCGATTAATTCTGGGATTTTTTCGTTCATATCCTCGATCAGGGTGTCTTCAATGGCACCCTTGATGGCATCAACAAACAGGTAGTCTTCAACCCAATCTGGGAGGATGGACAAATCATAGGCGAATCCATCTAAAGACAAACTGGCATCGTGCAATTCGACTTCAAGGTTGCCATTTTCTGCGTCCGCAACGACCATTCCGGTGACGACGGCTTGCGTGGCAGACATGGAGATGTCTTCGGAGAATGAAAACGCGACGGCTTTCCCATAGGCGTCGATGTCCACAAACAGATCAGGAAGTGTCACGGTGATGGCTAGTCCGGTGGGGGTGGGCAACAAGGCGATGGTGGGGTCACCGTATTGAATCTCGACGAGATTGGCTGCGATCCATGTCCAGGCAATGGATTGAGTTTCATAGACGGGGTTGGACTCTTTCAGGGTGACGTTGATGGTCTGAGGGTCTAGTTGATCGGCGGCAATCGTTGCAATTTGATCAAGACCGCCTTGATTGACGCGGACAGCGACAGCTTCGGTGACGTTGGTTCCTGGATCAGAGAAATCTCCAGCGATGACTCCGTGTCGAACGAAGATCGTGTCGCCATTGGCTTCGACACCGACGGCTTCAATAATGTTGATTCCCCGTTGCAATGGGGAGGATCCAGAGAATTGGCCATCTTCTAGCACCATCGCTTCGCCGTTGACTCGTATTTCAGTGACGCCTGTAGCAGCACCCTCGATCTGGGTGGATCCAGCAGGCAGCCAGCTGGCGGCGCTTGGGGTGTGTAAGACCACTGCCGGTGGCAAGACCGGTGTGGCGGCATCGGAGTCCTCGTCATGGGAACATCCAGCGAATATCATCGAGAAGCAGAGAGCGAACCGGTACATAGGGGCTCCTAATGGTGGCCCCTCAACTATGCCGTTTTGTGGCTTTCTCGTGTGACGTTGGAGTGAAAGCCAATCGTCTTGGACTCAGTCTACAGATTACCGGCGACCAAATGCTGTGAGGCTATAAAGTCCTCGGGCGAAGGATATCCACTAGGGTCCATTGGCCTATTTTTGAACATCCTGAGGCCCAATCATCAGCCTCAATGCACAACAGGGCGGCATTGCATGTGGTCAAACGATGGGCTTGACCGCTCAGGGTCTCCACAACGGCTTCCCAGCCGGGATTGTGCCCGATGAGCATCAGCGTTGACTCGGGTCGTCCCACGAGTTGATTGAGCACCTCTGCGCCCCTGTGGTAGAGGCTTCGCGACCATGTCACTGAAATGGGTTGAGGAAAGACCGGTTGCATCATTTCCCATGTTTGTTGTGTTCGAACAGCATCGCTGCTGAGAACATGGTCGGGGATCCATCCGGACTCGACAAGTCGCTGCCCGATACGGGGAGCGTCCTGTCGCCCGCGGTTGTTGAGCGGCCGATCATGATCGTGGGCTGTCCCAGAGTTGTTGGCGCTTTTTGCATGTCGAAGCAAGATAAGTCTCATCGCTATTGGTCTATCATGGCCAGACACCAAGTTGGAAGTAATGTGATCGTGTTTGTTTTCGAAGGCCGAAGATGGCGTTGGTGTTGAGCGTTGGAGTGGGCTGTGTATTCGTTCAACATTCAATTTGTGGTAGGAGAAGATAGACAACTAAAGTTCGCCTTTGGTGCTCCAGGAGAATGAGACATGACACCAGAAGAATTCCGACATCACGCTCACATGGTGGTGGATTGGATGGCGGACTACATGAGTTCTGTGGTGGACTATCCTGTGCGATCACAGGTTAAACCTGGAGATATTGAGGCACAGTTGCCAGAGTCACCACCGGAGTATGGCGAGCCTTTCGAGACAATTTTTAAGGACTTTTGCTCTATTGTGATGCCAGGAATCACCCATTGGCAGCACCCGCGTTTTTTTGCGTATTTCCCTGCAAATTCAAGCCCGCCATCTGTTTTAGGCGAGATGATCATTTCGACCCTTGCAGCCCAGTGCATGCTGTGGCAAACCTCACCAGCAGCCACGGAGATGGAGACACGAGTATTGCAATGGGTGGCGCAGATCTTGGGTCTACCATCTGATTTTTGTGGTGTGATTCAAGATTCGGCCTCCACGGCGACCTTGTGTGCGGTGTTGGTCGCACGTGAAAAGGCCACTGGATGGCAGGTAGACGAGGTTGGGCCGACGGCTGGGCCTCCTGTGGTCTTTTATTGTTCTGCGCAGTCTCA
>Ga0163179_10002023_pt1 | contig 14237 bp, 9 predicted proteins | sample AtlANTMetagenome_FD_109643 | JGI IMG/M metagenome (GOLD analysis project Ga0163179, IMG submission 109643) | Marine eukaryotic phytoplankton communities from the Atlantic Ocean - Atlantic ANT 2 Metagenome | ecosystem: Environmental > Aquatic > Marine > Oceanic | place: North Atlantic Ocean...
AAGTGCTGCAATGATTTCCGGTTTGTGGTTTACATCCTTGTAGTTTCTATGTCGGGCATCCAACGCAACACCGATCTCGTTTTCTTTTTTGAACCCCTCCTCAGCTGCACTTTTTGTTGGATGAACCTGAATAGACAAGGGTTGAGCCGCTGCCAGTATTTTGAAGAGAAAAGGCAAAGCCCCGTTGAAAGAAGCACGCACGCGCTCCCCTAGCACCGTGAGAGGAAAATTTGCTATCACCTCCGCAAGTGAAATCCACTGACCATCAACAAGTACGTCAGACGGCAAGTCAGAATGAGCCCCCATCCAAAATTCGGCCCAGGGGCGTTTGTCCCTGTTGGGTTTTCCGGTCAGGGCCGGTATGGAATAAGGGTCTCCCCAGTCATAATGCTGCACGTGGCCGCGTAATGGATATGCACCTGGAAAAAATTGCTTCACAGGAACACTGAAACGAAAAGACTCCGGCAATGTCAACCGAGAAGATAAAAGAGAGTCATTGCCTGATCTGGCTCAACCGCATAAATTGAAGTCATATGTATCAGGTTGCAGGAATATTGAGAGATATCTTCAAGACGTGGGCTCATTGCAAACGTGCCACCATAGTGGCTGTTTGTCTGGGGATTGGCTCCCCTTGGATGCAGGGCATTGGACTCGGGGCCTTGAATGCCGCGGAACGTCCCAACGTGATCCTCATCATCACCGATGATCAGGGTTATGGTGATTTTGGTTTTACCGGCAACCCGATTTTGAGGACCCCAAATCTTGACGCTCTCCAACCAAAGAGCGCTCAAATGTCACAGTATTACGTAAGCCCGGTCTGCGCACCCACGCGTGCCTGCCTCATGACCGGTAGATACAACTACCGCACTCGGTGTATCGACACCTATATTGGCCGGGCCATGATGGAGCCCGCAGAAATAACCGTCGCCGAATCACTCTATTCCGCAGGATATGCTACAGGGATTTTTGGCAAATGGCATATGGGTGACAATTACCCAATGAGAGCCATGGATCAGGGATTCGAGGAATCTCTCGTATTACGCGGAGGAGGCATCGGGCAACCCTCTGATCCGATCGGAGCGGAAGGCAAGTATAGTGATCCAACGCTGTTTCACAATGGTAAGGAAGTGCAAAAGAAGGGCTACTGCACGGATATCTACTTCGATCACGCCCTGAAATTCATCGAAGTCAGTAAAACCCGCAATAGACCCTTCTTTGTTTACCTTCCCACCAATGCTCCTCACGGGCCCTTTCATGATGTTCCTCAAGAGGAGTATGATTATTACAAGTCTTTGAATTTGGCGAATGACCAATTCCCTCAAAATCAAGGGCATGCACTTCCCAAGAACGCTAACCTCGATAAAAGGGCGCGGATTTTCGCAATGATCGATAACATTGATCAAAATATCGGGAAGTTGAAAAATAGCCTGGAGGCACTGGAACTACTGGAAGATACGCTGATTATCTTCATGGTTGACAATGGGCCAAATGCACGTCGCTATGTATCGGGCTTCCAGGGAAATAAGTCACATGTTCATGAAGGAGGCATCAGATCCCCTCTTTTGATGCATTGGCCAAATCGACTGAAAGCAGGCACATGGTCGGATAAAGTGGTGGCTCATATCGACATCACACCGACGATACTGGATGCATGTGGGGTCACAGACAGAAAAGTTTGGGATCAATTTGATGGACGCAGTTTCCTTCCTCTTCTTGATGGACGCAATAGGCAGTGGCTAGATCGAACCGTGGTCATACAGTCTCATCGAGGTAACTTACCGGTCCGCTATCACCACTTCGCTGCGCGCAATCAAAGATGGAAATTACTGCATGCCTCGGGATTCGGGAACGAATCATTTGAAGGTAGCCCCCGCTTCGAGCTCTATGACATGCTGCTCGATCCTTTCGAATCACAGGACCTTTCCGCAACCTTCCCGCATATCGTTACTTCCATGACAAATGCCTATGACGCCTGGTTTGACGATGTCAGTTCAACTCGCCCCAATAATTATGATCCTCCACGCATCATCATCGGATCACCAAAACAAAATCCAAGTGTCTTAACTCGGCAGGATTGGCGTCACCAATCAGGAAAACCATGGGGTGCAGCATCCAACGGCGAATGGTGGACTCATTTTCAAAGATCTGGAGCTTACGAAGTCATCGTCCACACAAAAGGAGATCAGAAGCCCGATACAATAACGTTGAAAATTGGTGATAACGAATGGTCTGAATACGAGACAATCTCGCCCTCTTCATTCAAATTTCAAATCGTCATCAATCGCGGTGGAGATCAAAAAATCAAAACGTGGATCAAATCCGGCGATGTTTCCAGTGGCCCGCATCAGTTAGAGGTTTTAAATTGAAATCTCCCCATCATTATTCCATGTTAATGTCATGAGAAGAGTCGGATGGCATTGCAGGGCAAGTACCCTGTTCAAGGCAATGATCCTGAGCCTGATTGGATTTCAACCAGCAATCGGAGCCGCAACCCTCTGGGATAACATCGTCCCTAACACCAGCATTGCTCTACCGGACCGCCCCAAGTGGTTGAGCTACGCCACGGCTGACAGATTCCCAACCCTTCGTTTTAATCAACCCGTTCAGATTGTTTTCCCCCCGGAGGAGGATAATGCAAGGATGTTTGTGGTTGAAAAAATCGGTCGTATCGTTGTCATCAGCAACCGCGATAAGCCCGAGCCCATTACGTTCTTGAATCTGGGGATAAAGGTTTACAATTATTCAGAATCAGGCCTTCTCTCGCTGGCGTTTCACCCTAATTACAAAAATAATGGGCGATTATTTATTTATTATGTTGCTCGGGAATGGAACGGAACAGGCTGGGATTTTTTTAACAGACTCTCCGAACTCAGCGTGGACCCGGAAGATCCTAACTCTGCACTTCCTGATTCAGAAAAAATAATCATCAATCAGCCCGACAAGCATTACGAGCATAACGGAGGCGGCATGCTTTTCGGCCCTGACGGATACCTCTATCTTTCCATTGGGGATGAGGGAGAATTCTACGATATTCTGGGAAATGGGCAAAAGCTTGATAAGAACCTTTTTGCAGGAATGCTTCGGATTGACGTGGATAAACGCCAGGGAAATCCGTTACCGAATCCACATGTCGCAAGTTCGGATCATTACGCTATTCCGTCAGATAATCCTTATGTGAATTTGAGAGAGTTCCAGGGAATCGAGTTGGCACCTGGTAAGGTTCGCACTGAATTCTATGCAATTGGCATGCGCAATCCATGGAGATTCTGTTTTGACCCATTGAATGGAAAACTCTACTCGGGAGATACCGGTGATCACACGCGTGAGGAGATCAACGAGATTGTTCTGGGTGGCAACTATGGATGGCCAAAGCGCGAAGGGAGCCTGCCGGGTCCCCAAAGCCATGCTGTTTATGATGCTGATCATGGCTTCGTAGATCCGATTGCCGAATACGGGCGAGAAGATGGTAACGACATCGCAGGCATGTTAGTTTACCGAGGCTCTCAGTTCCCTGAGTTGGATGGATCAATTTTGTTCTCCGACTACTTCGGGGGCTGGCTGGGCAAAGCGGTCATTGTAGAAGGGCAGTCCCTTGACATCGAATGGCTGGCCTGGGACGGACACATAGCGGATATCGCACTGGATCCCGTCGATGGTCACATCGTGATGGCGGATATGAGCGAAGGTCGAATCAAATTTTTGACTCCTCCTTCGTCAAGCAAGCTTTCCGGTCTGCCACCGACGCTGGCAGATACAGGAGCTTTCCTTGACGTAAAAAATTTCGTCCTGCACCCCAGTTGGGTGCCGTATGAAATAAATGTTCCATTCTGGTCCGATCATGCCATTAAGTCTCGATGGATAAGCTTGCCAGGCAAAAGCAGAGCAATGCGTTACAAAGAGAATGAAGCCTGGGCGTTTCCCGGGGGAACCATCTTCATGAAACACTTTGATCTGGAAACACGACGTGGAGATCCATCGACAAAAAAACGTCTCGAAACAAGATTTTTGATTTACACCGTATTTGGCAGTTATTATGGAATCACTTATCGATGGAATGAAGCTCAGGACAATGCCATTCTCGTTCCTCCTGAAGGATTGAAGGAAGCGATAAGCATTGAAGAGGATGGAGTGGAGCGCTTGCAGGAATGGCATTATCCCAGTGCACACGATTGTCTGGTTTGTCATAATGGGGGGCCTGATTTCAAGGCGTCTGGACGCTTTGGACGATATGCGCTGGGCTTCAACACAGCACAGCTCAACCGTGAAATCAGCTTCGAAGGCAAGGTATTTAATCAACTGCAAGCGATGGATGAAGCAGGGAAACTCAATCCCCCTTTGAACAAATCCACCCATCAATTACCACGCTTGGCTGCGCCCGATAATGAAAAAGCCAGTCTATCCTACCGAGTTAGATCCTACCTTGCATCGAACTGCGAAGCCTGCCACGAGAGCGTCTCCAGCCGTTCCAGGCTTCACTGGAATGCTACTTTCGAAGTCACCACTCCCGAAACAAAAATCGTTGATGTAAAACCTTACAATCACATGGGCATACCCGATGGCCGCCTCATTCACCGTTTCGATCCATCGAAATCCATCTTACTGGAGCGCATCCGCCGCAATGGCCTCGAGCGTATGCCGCCATTGGGCAGCACTGAAATCGATGAGCAAGCGGTCAATCTGATTCAACGTTGGATCACAGAAGATTTGTCCAAACCGCAGTCCTTTACTGATTGGGTTCGCGTCTATTTCAGGGCAGTCACTGATCCTGATTCGATTGCCAGCCTGGACAGTGACGGGGACAATATTTCAAACTTCCTTGAATTCCTGACACAAACCGACCCGACAGATCCAGATGACTTTTACAAGATGAAAATTGATCGCCATGAAAAAACGGTTCAAATTCATGTAGCCACTATTTCAAACACTTATTCTGAGATTCAATGGACGGCAACTCCTGGAGATCATCAATCATGGAAAACCTTGGAAGTGCCGGAAAATACTCATTTCTATCCGGCGAGTTCATCGCTGAGAACGATTGATGTCTCCAAGATCAATCTGGGGTCAGCCTTTTTCAGGGTGCGCCTTCGTGAGCTTTGAAAATGAGTCAGTTGGACTATTGAGCAGTCCACCCGCCATCCACAGAGAGCATGCTTCCTGTCACATAACTTGAGGATGGGCTCGCCAGATAGATCGCGGCCCCCTGAATCTCTTCCATGCGTCCCCAGCGCTTCAGGGCAGTCGCACCAACGATGAACTTCTTACCATCTTCTGTGTCGGCGATGGGAATGTTCATTTCGGTAAGAAAAGGTCCCGGACAAATGGCGTTCACCGTGATACCCTCATGTGCCAGTTCCAAAGAAAGCGAACGCGTTAATTGAACCACTGCTCCCTTACTCGAGGCATAAGGAGTACGATTGGCCACGCCTACCAAACCAAGCGCGCTGGCAAGGTTGATGATACGTCCATATCGCGCTTTTTTCATGATGGGTGTCACTGCGCGGCAAGCCAGCCATGTTCCATTGACGTTGATATCCATGACTTGCCTGAATTCATCAGGACTAAGCGAATCGATGGGACCCCGGATATTTATACCGGCGCTGTTCACCAAAATATCCAGGCGATTGAAATGTTTCATCGCATGCGCAGCCATGGCCTCGGTTTGAGACGAATCAGTCACATCTGCCTGAAATCCAATCGCCTTCACTCCGAAATCTTTTTCCAGGTATTTGGCTGAAGCTTCACATTCGTCCAGATGCCTGCTCACCAGTAGGAGGTTGGCACCAGCGGAGGCAAGACCCGCCGCCATGGCCAGGCCTAAACCTTTGGATCCACCCGTAATGATTGCGGTCTGACCCTTGATTTGGAACTGAGTGATTCCGGGTAATTTTTCAGAGGCGTCTAACATGTCTGTTTTAATTAAAAATGAATTAGGATAAACCGAGCTGCTTTCGGGCGTATTGAAAACATTCTCTCACATTGGCTTCTTCAAAAGCCAGTCGTTGAGCATCCGATTTATCACTGATGCTTGGAAGTGGTTTTCGAGGTGGATGCTGTTTGATCCATTTTAAAATCGTGGCTAATTCATGCGCAGGTAGTCCCTCCATCGTAAGCCAATATTCGTCTTTGAAAACAGGTACTATCAAAGGGTCGCGCGTGATCATTTCCAGATTGAATTGTATATCAGGGTTGGCACCCTCACAAACATCACAAAGTTGATTCAAGTCCAGCATGCCTTCACCAAGAGGGACCTCGCTCAAGAGAAACCCATCTTCACAGGCTTGTGCCCGCATGTCTTTGAGGTGTGTGGTCATGATAAACGGTGCGAGGGCTTCAACCTGAACATGGGGATCCTCCAGCAAAGATACGTTGTTACCAAAATCAAAACAAACCCCCACCGATTCACTGCTCAATCGATGCAACAAATCCAACTGCTCATGACTGCGCCAGTCCTTGTGATTTTCAAAAGCCAACTTAACTCCATGTTGACGAACTATTTTTTCGGCCCGCACTAATGACTCCCATGACTGGGTTCTGAAATGTTGCCAATCTTCCAGTTTCTTGAATGTTTCATACCGTCGCCCCCCAAGACAGACGGTCCGCAATACTGTGGCCCCGGCTTCCTTCGCCATGCGCACCGTCTCATCAAAACGATCGATGTCCGAATCTTTGCGTGGCAGTGAAATCTGCCCCTCCAGACGGATATCAAGATTTTCTCTTCGCTCTCTTACCTTCCCGGCAAAATCCCGAGTCCAGCCGCGAACCCCTATTTGAAGACATCCTGCCTTCAGGCTCTTACAGTGATCCAGAACATCCAATGCATTTTTCCAAGCTGGAAACTCTTCACTGTAAAAACGAGAACCGCGCCTGTATGAGGCTATGGATAGGCCGAGTCTTTTACCTCGTTTTTGATTCTGTGCCTGCGTCAGCATCGGGAAAGACAAAAGCAATCCTGAAGATTTTGTAATGAATTGGCGTCGATTCATATGAGTTTTAAGATGCTTATTGAATGATCGTCATATTCACCCGGTCACGCATAAGGCATGTGTCTTGGAGTAATGACGATCTCAGGTACCGTTGCACGTGCAGGGAGTTTCGCAACGGTTACCACCATTGAGGCAATATCGTCCGGCTGCAACATCCGGGCCCGTTGTTCTGCAGATGGAGGAACAGGACGTTTATCTAGAATGGGCGTCTCTGTTTCTCCTGGATAAATATTCGTGACACTTACTCCATCTGGAAGAACCTCTAAATTCGCATAAGTACCAATCGCACTCTGGGCAAATTTGGACGCACAATAAGGTAATCCTGCTAATTGCATGGCACGCAGGCCTGCCAAGGATACCACATTGATGATCAATCCGCTCTTGCGTTCTCGCATTGAGGGCAGGACCGCTCGCATGCAATTATAAGCCCCGGTTGCATTGGCATCCATGACCTGATCCATGGCCTCCGGCTCCATGTCTGCAAACGTGCGCTTCGGCACATTCATGCCAGCGCTGTATACCAAAATATCTACCTGCCCCAATGTTTCAGTCACCCAATCCACAAGTGATTGAACCTTGCTTCGATCCACGACGTCACATGTTTTGATCTTAAAAGAATGACCGACATCCGGCAAAGCACAGGCGGCCTCGAGAGAGGATTCCGTGCGCGCGGAAAGGACCACTTCAGCACCTTCGAGAGCCAAAGCCTTTCCAATACCCAAACCGATACCAGAACCACCGCCCACCACGAGGACCACTTTGTTTTCAAGGAATTGCATTCATCCTGTATAAAGTTTACCTCCAGATTCATCAAGCACCTTTGGGGGCGGCTCCAGCTATTGACGCTTTTTTAACTTTCGAAACTTCAAACCCCCAGTCAAGGCAGATCAAAAGCATAGATCGTCGTGGTTTCAAAACGATCACCCGGGCTCAGGATGGTGGACGGAAAATGAGGATGATGCACCGAATCAGGGTAGTGTTGTGTTTCAAGGCAGAATCCAATTGGATTGCCTGTATATAACTGCACTCCTGGTTGATCCGTAAAGGTCTTCATCACACGACCACTCCCAGGCTCTTTGACCGTTGCGGTATGCACGATGGACTGACCTCCACCAGTAATCACATAGTTATGATCGTATAAATGCGCTCTGGGCTGGGAATCATCTGCTCTTTCTCCTATGGGATGAAACTCACGAAAGTCGAGCGCGGTGCCGTCCACCTTGGCATACTTTCCGGTAGGGATCAGTAATTCGTCCGAAGGAGTGTAAATATCAGCCTTGATAAAAAGTTCATGTTTTTCAAAACCACCTTGATCAGCCAGATTAAAGTAGGCGTGGTTGGTTAAATTAACTGGCGTGCTTTTGTCTGTTGAAGCCTCGTAGTATAGCTTCACTTCATTCTTGTCGTTGAGCGAATAAGTCACATGCACCGTCAAATTGCCGGGGAAACCTTCTTCCCCGTCGACAGCCTTGTATGTCAGGCGTAGTGCAGCGCTGTCTTTTGTAACGGGTAACAGATCCGCAGACCATACCACTTTGGCAAACCCCTTGCGACCACCATGAATATGGTGAGGACCTGTATTCCGGGTCACTTCATATTCGGTGTTTCCAATGGAAAATTTGGCATGGGCTATTCGATTTGCAAAACGGCCGATAACCGATCCAGCAGGATAGCCCTTGAGGTAAGGTTCCAAGGTTTCCTCTCCAGCGATCACATTCAAATGCTCCAAACCCTTTCTGGGCAAATTGATTGCTGTCATGGTAGCCCCGTATTCAATGAGTTTCAGTTCAACACCATTTATATTTCGTAAAGTATATTGGTGAATCAATTCACCATCAGGCATGGTCCCGAATTGACGCACTTCCAATCGGTTAAAAGAAGCTGGATTTGCAGATTGTTGTGAATGGGTTTCAGCTGAATGTTGCATGATAGAGGCCACTGCGGCGAGCAAGATAATTAATGTTTGTTTCATTGGATTTCTAATAACTCATTTTCACTCCAGGGAATCTCTCTACCAGATGTCATTTCCCTGATCATCTCCACATCGACAGGCATGATCCATTCGGCATGTTCTTCCCATTCATTTCGAATGAAATTAAGAATGGAGCTCAATTGAGAATCTTCAAGCACAGAGAGTGGCGGCATTTCAGTCAGAATTTCGGGAGGTTCATAGCGTTTACCCATAACATGCAAGGGGCCCTGCATGCCATGCAATGCGATCCGGATTAGACGCGCAGAGGATCCTCTCACCCATTCCGATCGCTTCAGGGGTGGAGCGACGGCTTTGAGGCCCTCTCCATCTGTACCATGACACCCTGCGCATATTTGTTGGTAAAGGGCTTTCCCTTGCTCTGAGGAGACGGTCTCTCGATGAACGAATTTGCCTCCCCCTTCTGTTTTTTGGTTAGAAGCATACAATGAGTGACCGGGCCATCTCATGTGAATGGACATTTTTTCAATCAAATCCCGAACGACCGATGATGGATGATGGGTCAGGGATTCCCATACGGAAGGCCGGTGTGAAAAAACGACTAAATTCCCATTCCCATACTGGAGTTCAGCCAGCGCGCCACTCAACAAACTTTCAGCGCGCCATGTGAGTTCCCCTGATTGAGTTTCAACTGTATCCAAAAATAATCCAAAGCTGGCCACCCCCTTCTTTGCAGCCACTGCTTTGGCTAAAGACCGCAACATCAGTACACGACCCGAAGATGACTTACTCCAGTCAGACCGTTTCAAGATATGCTGAAGAAAAGTAACTTCCCACTCATGCAAACCACTCATCAACGCCTCTCGAATCAACCTTTCATCGCAATGATCAGAGGCTAATTGAGCCATCAACGGCAAGGCCTGAGGCATGGATAAATTTCCAGCAGTTAACGCAGATTGAAACAAAACTGGCCTCGCATAGGAATCAAACTTTTTTTCCAATTCAGCTAACAATTCAGCCTGGAAAAGCTGTTTACCTTGACTGAGTGATTCACACACTCGAATGGCAGCGGTCTGAATATTAGAATTTGGATGATTTAGAAACGCCAGGCAAGCCGCCCAGGTTGCTGGAGTCAAGGCCGGTGCCTCAAATTCAGAACGGCTATTGACTTCAAAAACCGCTCCATCACCCTTGCGCCTTCTTACCTGGTTTCCCAGCTCAATCAAAAGCCCCTCCACTGACCAAAGTGCATGAACCGTTCCGACTGAATTATTCGAGTTTCGGGCGACTGAAAGCAAATCTGGAATACAGGCAAGATCACCTGACTCCACAATGAGTCTCTGCGCCGTATCTCGTATCCAACCATCCGAGTGATCCAGCAATCCGGCAAGATCCCTGCCCGACAAGACAGACATGTCAAGTGGCACGCGTGGCTGTTTCTGTTGATGCACGATACGATACAATCGACCGTGGTGAATACCCTCATCAAGGTTTCGTTCCAGGGTTTCACGGCGAAGGTAGTCGGTCATGAACATCCCATATTGTGCAATTCCGCGATACATATCCAGCAACCACAAACAACCATCGGGACCAGAATAAAGATTCACAGGCCGAAAACGTTCATCGATTGAGGATAAAAACTCAAAACCTTCGTAAGCCTGCTTTGCAGACAACGTCATTCCCCTGTCTGAGACATGATTCCGCTTGACTATGTTAGCTGCCGGATCGCAAACAAAGGCATTCCCGACATAATCTTCACCATACTGATCACCTCGATATATCACGGGACTACAAGAGGAAGCAAACACATGAAGGCGCCCCGATGCGTCTAACACATCAGGTAAGTAGCCACGGTTGACAGCTGTGTTCATGCGACTCGTATAAACACGCTGATCCGTCGCCACGAAGAGATTCAATCCTGCCGTTGAACGATAATTTTGATTACGCCCCATATAATTTGGAGGTGTGAAGTCACCCAGCAATTGGCTGTTGTTCACGTTGTAAAACAATCGACCATACGAATCCTGTGTCATTCCCCATTGCCCCCGGATCTGAGTTCGTTCCCGCACCCATTGGCCTTGAATAAAGCGATAGCGCCAGGGGGATCTTCCATTGTATACCCAATTATCCATCGCACGCATCAAACCATTGGGGGCATGTTCAATGTTGCTTCGCCCATAATCCGCATCCAGTAAAGCCCGAAGGTCTGCGCGCCCGTCCTGATCGGTGTCCTTTGCAAAATAAAGTTGATAATCTTCAACAAAAAGAATACCTCCATTGCATGCCAAAACCGCCCGGGGTAACACGAGTTTGTCCAGAAAAACACTCGACTCATCTATAACTCCATCGCCGTTGGTGTCTTTCAATAATGAAATACGGCAGATGGGTGCCAATTCTCCCGTGCGATCAATGTCCAGCATGAAACTTCGCATTTCGACGACGTAGGAATTTCCATTCTCATCGAAAGACAGGGCAACCGGATCTTGAATCATGGGTTCTGAAGCAGCCAGTTTGATTTCAAAACCATCGACCAATTGGATTGATTCATTGGCAAGAAGCGGTGGAAGAACGGGTGAAGGAGATGAATCGGGGAGTCCGGGAATGGGGCCTTGAGCGCTGATCACACTCGCGCCACTCATGTTGGTTCTGGGAAATACTTTTTGAAACCCAGTCACCATGCAGCTTTCATTTAAGGTCTTCGCCCCCCCCTCACTACTCCAATCTTGAAACCAATGGTCTGTTACCGTTTCAAATTCTGCTTTATCCAGTGCTCCGTCTCTGTCCACATCCAGAGCAAGGAAAAACACCAGGAATTGACTTGGGGTTATACTACGAGAGCGCTTTCTTGTTGTTCCTCGACCTGAGAGCAAAGGAGGCATGCTTACCAAAAATTCCTCACGACTCAAACGCCCTGATTCGCCGGCATCCATACGGGTGTACCACTGCCGGGTGATTGACTCCCATTCTTCAGAAGCAAGCAAACCGTCTTTGTTTAAGTCACCTTGATCAAGCAGACTGCTGGACAGAAATTCTGCAGAAGATTTCCTGCGCTGATTTTGTGCATCTGCAGACTCAAGAACAATTGCCCCGAGGAGACTCAAAAGGAGTAACAGCTTGATAACATTGGAATCGGCTTGCATCATGTAACTGTGCTCATATACACAATGAGCACGAGGGCGTTACTCAATTGAAAGGTGACACACCTACAGTGCGCATGCGAATACCAAAGACGGCTTTGCTAGCGGTGATGAAAAGGAGTCTGCCATCAGATCCACCAAAGGTCACATTCGCGGTCCAGCCTACAGGCACAGGAATCGATTGTATCTTTTCACCCTCAGGGTCAAAGACAGTCACACCGCGACCAGTGAGGTAAACGTTACCCTCGTTGTCAATGGTCATGCCATCAGACCCCATCTCGCAAAAAAGCTTTTTTCCCTTGAGACTGCCATCTGCCTGGATTCGGTAGGAATAGGTTTTTCCGGCGCGAATATCAGCAACGTAAAGCGTTTTTCCATCTGGTGTTCCGATAATACCATTAGGCTGCTCCAAATCATCAATCACGCGCAGCGGTCGGTTCTTTCCTTTGGACAGATAGTAAACATGCTGACCATCCTGCTGCATGGATGGATCCCGTTCCCAATAAGGTCGCTTGTAAAGCGGATCTGTAAAATAAAGCCCCCCATCAGGGCGAATCCAAAGGTCGTTAGGTCCGTTCAATAATTTGCCATCATGCTCAAGCACCAGAACCTTTGCTTTCTTGTCGGTACCTATTGCCCACAATTCATTTCTGCCATCGGCACAGGCAATCAGATCACCAGAGGCATTGAAAAAAGTACCATTCGATCTTCCTGCAGGCTTCAACCAATCCGTCAACTCACCTGACCTGGCATCCCAGCGGACAATACGATCATTGGGCTGATCGGTAAAAAAAACATTTCCTTCCTTGTCCGCAGCCGGCCCCTCCGTAAATTTAAAATCATTGCCCAATTGTTGTAATTGAGCACCGGGCGCAGTCACGGTAAGTGTTTTTTCGCGCAGACTTGAGTCCTGTGCGATGCATGTATGAATAGTAAAAACCCCCAAAGCAAGAGACATCCATCGAGTCGTAGATTGTTTTTTCATAAGGAATGAGATCATTGTAGATGAGCACGATAAGCACGCAATCCTTGAATGAGGGCTCGTGTAAAAAACTCACCTGAGCCTGAGCACAGCGCAGGACGCAACTCCAACTCTTGAAGACAGGAGCATTTACACACCTGATGAACAAGGCGAAAGGCAATTGCTGCCCCCATCTCGCGATGACGCATGCGCCGGTTGGCGTTGCTCATTCGTGTGCTTTGATCTTGATCACGAATAGCTGTCGGGTCTTGTTGTCAGCGATACCCGGCACAAGAATGGCATCACTTGTTCGATTCCAGCGCGGGGCCGGATCAATGCGAATATCTCCAGCAAAAGATCCTTTATCGAAACCCGCGCTTCTTGAGTATGCACCGTCACTTCGCCGATAAATGACGTAATGATTCATCTTGTCTTTTTTGTATCCGTTGACGAAATGTTTTCCGTCGGGTGCCAGTGACACATCTCCTTCAGGGTCAGGAAATATCTCGGGATTGCCCAATTGACCCACTAACTCCTGTTTATCAACATCATAAATAATTTGCTTACTGTTTCGACGGCCAATCAGCAAGTTTCCTTCGGCCCATTCGGGGTGCCCCCCAATGTGCGTTTCATGGAGTGTCAAATGAGATCCGTCAGCATGTATGGAGCACGGCATATTGATGCGATTGCCCTTGTCCCCCCTCCAACCGCCGCGAACAAAAAAATATATGCGGCTACTTGAGCGGTTCCAAAGCGTGTGATTGATAAACAAACCCTGATTCTCCAGTGAAATTTCTTTGGATTTCAATGCGTTTGCTAGCTGATGATAAGAAACAAGCAACTGCTTGTGCCCTGATTCAATAGCAACCTTGAAAATACCATCTTTCATGGGCGAGTGTGAAGAAGCTGACCAATCCAGAGCATCTGGATAACCAGTTACTGAGCGAAGGCGGGAGAGTCGCCCGTAATTCAACCCAAGAAAACTGCTTCCATCAGACGCTACCCCTCCATTGCCAATGGGAGTGTCCTCATAACGGTATTCATGAACACGCTGACGGGTTTCAATGTCGTAAAGAACCGTAAAAACCCGACCTGTTTTAAGATTCCGATCATTGAAGAAGAATTGCGATTCCGGTTTGTTCGGATTCCAATAAAACATCGTGCCCTGCTGTGGATTCCAGGCATGTGTTTTATCGACTGGAATGATTGCGTGATCCTTTTGAGTA
>Ga0163179_10002024_pt1 | contig 14235 bp, 14 predicted proteins | sample AtlANTMetagenome_FD_109643 | JGI IMG/M metagenome (GOLD analysis project Ga0163179, IMG submission 109643) | Marine eukaryotic phytoplankton communities from the Atlantic Ocean - Atlantic ANT 2 Metagenome | ecosystem: Environmental > Aquatic > Marine > Oceanic | place: North Atlantic Ocean...
GATGGTAAAGTTGAAATAAGACCAATGATGTATTTGGCTTTATCTTATGATCATAGAATTATAGATGGTAACCAATCAGTAGGGTTTCTAATAGCTGTTAAAGAGGGTGTTGAAGATCCAGAAAATATTCTAATGGAAGGTAAAGTTAAAAAACATTTAGGACTTAGTTAATTGATTGATTCTCATACCCATTTATATCTTGAACAATTTAATGATGATATTGATGATGTCATCTCTAGGGCAAAAGCTGTTGGTGTTCAAAAATTTTATTTCCCATCAATAAGTTCAAAATATAATGCAAGTATGCATGATTTGGAAAAAAAGTTCCCTAATGATATTTACTGTATGATAGGTCTTCACCCATGTTATGTAGATAACAGCTATCAATCAGAAATAAATTTTGTCAAGAAAAAAATTAAAGAACATAATTATAAAGCAGTTGGAGAAATAGGTATTGATCTTTTTCATGAGAAAAAATATTTTAAACAACAAGTCATAGCATTTGAAGAACAAATAAAACTAGCCATTCAATATGATCTACCAATTGTTATACATTCAAGAGATTCATTTGATGAAATTTTTAAAGTTCTAGAAAAATTTAGATCTGAAAAACTAAGAGGAATTTTTCATTGCTTTACAGGAAATTTAGATCAAGCAAATAAAATTTTAGATTTAAATTTTTACCTAGGAATAGGAGGTGTAATAACTTTTAAAAATGGAAAGATATCAGAATTTTTAAATCAAGTCCCTATTGAAAAAATTGTATTGGAAACAGATTCACCATATCTTGCTCCTGTTCCTTTTAGAGGAAAAAGAAATGAGAGCTCATATATTGAATTAATTGCTAAGAGAATATCTGAAATATATGATGTTGACATAGAATATGTTAGTAATATAACAGATAAGAACGCTCTAGAAGTTTTTGGGAGTTAATTCCATTAAAAAGAGAGGTGGCCGAGTGGTTTAAGGCGCGCGCTTGGAAAGCGTGTATTCTGAGAAATTGGAATCGAGGGTTCGAATCCCTTCCTCTCTGCTAAGTTGAATTTTAATTTATAAATTTAATTAAACAATAATAGGCTTATGACGAAATATAATGAAGAGAATTATTTTCAAAGAAATTTTACAAAAACTTTAATGATAATAAGCGCTATATTTTTAGCTGTCAATGGTTTTGGGCTTTCTTTTTTCCCTAATGAAATCTCTCTTTTACTAACCAACGATGATAATCATATTTTTATATTAATTCTACAGATTTTAGGGGCTCTGTATTTGGGTTTTAGCTATGTAAATTGGATGTCAAAAAATAGTTTAATTGGTGGGATCTATAACAAACCTCTACTTATAGGAAATACACTTCATTTTTTAACTGCTTCAATCGCTATGATAAAATTAGTCTTCAAATTTGAGAATAATCTTCAGCTAATAATAGCACACACTATTATTTACTGTCTTTTTACATTATGTTTTGGATATGTTTTTTTTTCTGATCCATTTAAGAAATTACAATGAAATCTTCGTAAGTTATCTCAAAACACCTTAATTAACACCCTTCTATTTTTAAACTTAACTTTATACTTATAAACTAATGTTATGGTAAGTTCTCTATTATACATTAAAGAATGAGTATGTGCTAAGTGTGAGATTGACTTATAAATGGAGTTTGTAAATTAATTATTATTAACAATTAATTCAATTGCTTTTTCTGCAAACCTTTTACCTAAAGTTTTATATCCTTCAACTGACATATGTAAATCATTGTTAATTGAATCACCTTTTTTATTATATCCATCATTTAGATCATCAGTATTAATCCAACTAAATTTATCATTTGACTCAGCAAATTTAACTTGGATTTCTCTAATTTTTGTCCAATGTTTATAATTTAAGTTTTTTAAGTCAAAATCATTTATTCTTCCAATTATAAAATTTATGTTTTCTCTCTTTAAATCTTTAGACAACTGATCATATAATCCAAACAAACCTTTTTCATAATATTGAGCTAAGTTTTCTCTTGCATCTCTTTCACCTTGCATCCATATAAAACTTATTGATTCAATTTTTTTATCAATTGTTGTTTTTTTTACTTTAGTGATTAGCTTATCATACAAATTCCCAATTGAATCTTTCCCATATTCATTTATTGGATTAAGATTATCATTTTCTTTACTTTTTTCATTCCATTTTCTATACCATCTCCTTATAGGTTCTCCTCCTTTAGCATCTTTTACAACTAAAATCATATTTTTACCAAATTTTTTTTCTAACATAGGGATAAAGGTTTCCTTTTCATTTAGGAGTACCATATTTGATTGACCTGATAATATGAATAAATGTTTCTTTTTATTTTCACTACAACTTGAAATAATGAAGATAATAAGAACTAAAAATTTAATAATTTGTGAGTGCATTTCATTAATTTATTTTTGATTTAAATTTTTTACTAAAAAAACTTAATAATATCCCATAAGCAGGTAGGAAAAAAATAAGTCCAATTATGATCTTCAATATTGTTTGAGTCCCGGCTATTTCAAGCCAGTTTTGAGACATATATAAATCATCTGATTCATAAAAAGCAGTAAAAAAGAAGGTGTATGAGTCTATAACATTAGATACAATTGTAGATAATGAGGGAGCTATCCACCAAGATGAATATTTTTTTCTTATAAATTGAAATGCATTTATATCAATTAAGACTCCAATAGCATATGCAAGTCCACTTGCAACACCAATTCTTAAGGAAACAGATGTAGGGTTATTTTCAAGATAAAGAATAAGAATTGATGATATAATTGCTAAGGGAAATGAAAAAGTTATAGTCTTTTGGGCCATAGATTTTCCAATTAATCTTATTGTTAGGTCAGTTGCAACAACTATTAATGGAAAACTAAATGCAGCCCAAGTAATTTTAAAACTATAAATTTCAATAGGAATTGAAACTAGAACATTAGACAGAGTTATAATGGCTATATGAAGAATTACAAGTGAGGCTAATAAATTATTTTTCTTTATTGACATTTATTAAAATTTTACTACCAATTTTCCCAAGGAAAAACATACCAAACAGGATTATCTCTTTTATCAATTAGTTGACCATGAAAATCAATTTTAGTTTTGCTTGAAACATTATTTATTAAAGCTGCAAAACGTATTTCATTATTTGAACTGCTAAATATTTTTTTTACAATATCAAAAGTTTTACCACTATCATTAATGTCATCTATTACAAGGACTGACTTATTCTTTTTTAAAGTATTAGTTAACAAGGAGAAATCTTTAAGTGAGTTAGCTTTAAGTGATTTGATGTCAATTATATTGTGTGGTTTTTTAAAATAATGAGAAAGATAAACTCCGGGTATACATCCTCCTCTATTTATGCTTATTATGATTTCAGGAGTAAATCCTGAAATATCTATTTGATTAACTATCTCTTTAATTGCATTATTTATCTCATTATTAGAGAGTATACTTTTTTTCATTTAAAGAATAATTTTAATTTAAATAAATATAAAAAAACACTACTATTTTTAATTAACTTGAGAAAAAAATTAAAATGCATAGTATTAAATCTAATCGTAATCTTAAATTAACATTAATTGCTATGACTATCCTTTTCTTAGGATGTAATTCGCCTAAGGAAGATTTGTGGGAAATATTAGAGCCTTTAACCTTAGACCCAAATATTGAGGCTCAAATTGATGAAATACTTCCTAAATTAACTTTAGAACAAAAGGTAGGTCAGGTGATTCAGGGAGATACAGGTTCTTTGACTCCAGAGGATGTGAAAAAATACAGATTAGGATCCGTGTTAAGTGGGGGAAATTCAGCTCCTGGTCCATTGCCTTATGCTGAAACAAAAGCATGGCTTGAGATGGCTGATCAATATTATAATGCATCAATTGATGAAGAAGGAGTGGAAATAGCTATTCCAATTATATGGGGAATTGATGCGGTGCATGGACACGCAAATTTAAAAGGTTCAATAATATTCCCTCATAATATTGGGTTAGGTGCTATGAATAATCCTGATTTAATTGAAGAAATTGCTCGTATTACTGCTCATGAATTAACAATATCTGGTCATGATTGGACTTTTGCTCCTACTCTTGCAGTTCCTAAGGATTTAAGATGGGGTAGAACTTATGAGGGATTTTCAGAAAATCCTGATATTATAAGGTCTTACGGAGATCGAATTGTAATTGGTTTACAAGGAAAATTTGGTACAGAAAACTTTATGGGTAATGGAAAAGTAATTTCTAGCGCTAAACATTTCTTAGCTGACGGTGCAACTGAGGGTGGAGTTGATCAAGGGGATGCCTTAATTAGTGAAGAAGAATTGGCAAGAGTTCATGCGGCTGGGTACTATAGCTCAATTCCTGCTGGTGTTCAAACTGTAATGGCCTCATTTTCAAGTTGGCAAGGAAGAAAATTACATGGTGATAAAGAGCTGTTAACTGATGTATTGAAGGTAAAAATGGGTTTTAACGGATTTGTAGTAGGTGACTGGAATGGTCATGGACAGGTACCGGGATGTATTAATACAGATTGTCCACAATCTTTAAATGCAGGGTTGGATATGTATATGGCTCCAGATAGCTGGAAAGGTTTGTACGAAAGTACTCTTCAACATGTTAAAGATGGTAATATAACTATTGAACGTTTAGACGATGCTGTAAGACGCATATTAAGAGTTAAACTTTTAACTGGAATTTTTCAAAAGGGCATTCCAAGTTCTAGAGTCAATGCGGGTAATGAAAATCTTTTAGGATTACCAAATCATAGAGTTATTGCAAGACAAGCTGTTAGAGAATCTATGGTGCTTTTAAAAAATAATAATCAAATTTTGCCAATTGATCCAACAAAAACGGTATTAGTTGTGGGAGATGGTGCAGCTAGTATTTCTAAAGCAAGTGGTGGATGGACACTTTCATGGCAAGGAACGGGTCATACCAATGATAAATTTCCTAATGGAGAATCTATTTTACAGGGTATTGAACAAGTGGTTAACAATTCAGGTGGAAAAGTAATTTTTTCAGAAGATGGTGATACATCTATAGAAGCTGACGTAGTTATAGCAGTCTATGGAGAAGATCCTTATGCGGAATTTCAAGGAGATCGTGAAAACTTGGATTTTGTTCCAAACGGATTTGACACTAACAAATTAACTACTTATAAAAATAAAGGAATCCCTGTAGTGTCTGTATTTTTATCTGGACGTCCAATGTGGGCAAATCCTGAAATTAATAATTCAGACTCATTTATTGCAGCATGGTTGCCCGGAAGTGAAGGTGGAGGTGTGTCTGATATTCTTTTTCAAACAGATCCTTCATATGATTTCCTAGGAAGGTTGTCTTTTAATTGGCCACAAAGCGCCGTGGTTATAAAAAACAATAATGACCCTTTATTTAAAATTGGATATGGGCTAAGCTATGATAGTATAGACTATATTGATCCTTTATCAGAAAATTCAGGATTAGAAAACAATGAAATAGCTTCAACAGGTTTATATTTCACTAAAGGAGAAGTTGTTCCACCATGGGTTATATGGCTAATATCTGGAGAATTAGAAAAACAAATTGCAAGCTTTCCTTCATCTGTGGGCGGACTTATTATTAGTAAAACGGATCATGTGACTCAAGAGGATGCATTACGAATTAATTGGACTAAATCTGATGGAGATTACTTTCGAATATCTTCTGTTAAGCCAAATGATTTGACACGTCAATCTAATGGTGCAATGAAGTTAGCTTTTAATGCTAAATCATTTACTAACTCTGATGCTATTCTGCAAATAGGTCAATGTGATGATAGTGATAATTGTAATAAAACATTAGAAATTAAAGTAAGTGGTGATTGGAAGGAATACATCATTAGCCTTAGTAGTTTTGAAGATTTAGGAGTAGATATGTCTAAAATAATATCATCAATATTAATTAAAGCTCAGGCTGGTGTTGATATTGGTCTGAGTAATGTTCGTTTAGAATAAGAATTAAATTTAAATCAGGTTTAAGTATAAATAATTCACTGCAAACCAAAAAATCATTAACTTAAAAAAAACCAAAATATGTACAATTCAAAAATATCTGGACTAGGAATGTATGTTCCTGAGAATGTAGTTACAAATGATGACCTTTCAAAAAAAATGGATACATCAAGTGAATGGATAATTGAAAGAACAGGAATTAAAGAAAGAAGACACATTAAAAAAGGGGATGGTAATACCACTGCAACTATGGGTGTAGAAGCCGCTAAAATTGCTATGAAAAGAGCAGGTGTTGAAAAAAATGATATTGATTTAATCCTTTTCGCTACACTAAGCCCTGACTACTATTTTCCTGGTAGTGGTGTTTTGGCTCAGGAGTTATTAGACATACCAACATGTCCTGCTATGGATATCAGAAATCAATGCTCAGGTTTTATTTATGCTATTTCAACTGCAGATCAATATATTAAATCTGGTATGTACAATAATATTTTAGTTATTGGTTCTGAGAATCACTCTGGAGGACTAGATATGACTACTAGAGGAAGAGGGGTTTCAGTAATTTTTGGAGATGGTGCAGGTGCAGCAGTAGTTTCTCGTGAAGAAGATTTGACTAAGGGTATCCTCTCCTCACATCTTCATTCTGAAGGAAAGCATGCTGAAGAACTTTCTTTAATTGGGCCTAGTACAAATAGATGGGTTCCAGAAATTTTAGATGCAAATGATCCAGAGGATATATCTTATTATCCATATATGAATGGACAACTAGTTTTTAAAAATGCAGTAGTTCGTTTTTCTGAAGTAATTATGGAAGGTTTAAATAAGAATAATTTAAGTCCGGATCAAATAGACATGTTAATCCCTCATCAAGCAAATCTAAGAATTTCTCAGTTTGTCCAAAAGAAATTTGGTCTGTCTGAAGATCAAGTTTATAATAATATTCAAAAGTATGGAAACACAACTGCTGGGTCTATTCCAATTGCCTTAACTGAGGCTTGGCAAGATGGAAAGATAAAAGAGGGAGACCTTGTGGTTCTTGCAGCTTTTGGTTCTGGATTTACTTGGGGAAGTACAATTATCAGATGGTAAAAAAACTTAAAGCAATGTCACGAAAAAAAATCCTTTTAATATTTTTCTTAGCACTAGTTTATTTTATACTCAATTATGCTTTTTTATCTTCAGAGGGTTACACTTCTATGAAAGACTTCATTGATTCTACAAAGAATGAATTTAGTTATGAGATTGAAGAAATTTTTTATGAAGATGAATGGACAGGTTACCATATAAGAATGACTTCAGGAGAATGGTTAGACTCTAAGAAAGTTGAAAATGTAGATTGGTGGCATTATGTTGATATTGTTATTCCAAAAGAAACTCAAACAGATACTGGTATAATGTTTATAGATTCTGGAGTAAATGACGAAGACTACTTTAGACTTGATTCAACATCTATAAATTATGCTGTAAAAACAAAGTCTGTTATTGTAAATATTCATAACATACCAGCTCAGCCAATTAACTTTTTAGCATCTGATCAAGACGCTTTTTATGAAGATGATCTGATTGCATATGCATGGAATGAGTTTTTAGAAAGAGGTGCAAAGCAAAAAGATATTGAATGGTTACCTAGGCTTCCTATGACACGAGCTGTTGTTAGATCAATGGATTTAGCCCAAGAAATTACATTACAGAATAATATAAATCTTAAAGATTTTGTTGTTTCTGGTGCATCAAAGAGAGGCTGGACAGCCTGGACAACAGCTGCAGTTGACGAAAGAGTTGTAGCAGTTGTTCCAATGGTTATTGATATGTTAAACTTGGTTCCTTCTTTTGAAAATCATTATAGGAGTTATGGAGAGTTTTCCCCTGCTGTTCAGTCATATGTTAATTATAATATCCAAGATTGGATGGAAACTGATGAATTTAAAATACTAATGAGTTATGTAGAGCCTTATTATTTTAAAGAGAAATTCACTATGCCTAAATATCTAATTAATGCTGGTTCAGATGAGTTTTTTTCCACTGACTCATGGAGGTTTTACTATAATGAACTTCCTGGTGATAAGCTATTAAGGTATGTTCCAAATACAAATCATTCATTAGAGGGTAGATATTTGAATGATGACCTTATTAGCTATTTCTACAGGATAGTTAATGATATTAAAATGCCTTCACTAAAATGGAAATTAAATAATGATAATATTGATGTAAATATTGATTATGATGGAGATTATTCAGTCTCAACTTGGAATGCCAAAAATGAAGATGGGAGAGATTTTAGGCTTTGGCAGGAAGGAGAGCTATGGAAACAAACTCCTGTTAAAAAGTCTATTGATAACACTTATAAAATTAAATTGAATAATCAATCACCTGGATATGAAGCTATTATGATGGAGTTTATTTTAGATCCAAAATCAGATTTCCCTCTTATAATTTCCTCTGGTCCTTTTGTTATTCCAGACACCTATCCTTATAAAAAATATGAATCTAAGAAATAGAAATTCAGTAAATAAACCTTAAAAATTATCCATTAAAAAAAAATTTGAATCGTATAATAATTTTTATATCTTTCGATTCTCAATTATTGAAAATATTAGAAAAATGAAAAAAATATTATTTGCCTTAATCCTTTTTGTATTCGTTGGTTCAGCTTTCACAAATAATGCTTATGCAACAACTACAATTAATAGTATAGTTACTATTCAGGATTCACAAGATGAGTCAATGATGGAAGCTAGCTCTGATGAAGCTTCTGCTGGTTTTACTCAAGAATTAAAGAAACGTTTTATTGAAGGAGGTCCAGGTTTTATGGGGATTGTTCTTATTTGTCTTATTCTTGGTTTAGCAATTTCAATTGAAAGAATCATATACCTTAACTTATCAACAACTAATTCAGAAAAGCTTACTGGTGATGTAGAAGAAGCATTAAAATCCGGTGGTGTTGAAGCTGCTAAAGAAGTTTGTAGAAACACTAAAGGACCAATTGCTTCAATCTTTTATCAAGGATTAGATAGAGCAAAAGACGGTGTAGAAAGTGCCGAAAAAGCAGTTATATCATATGGTGGTGTTCAAATGGGACAACTTGAGAAAAATGTTTCATGGATATCTCTTTTTATAGCTCTTGCACCTATGCTTGGATTTATGGGAACTGTTATCGGTATGATTAATGCATTTGACAGAATTGAAGCTGCTGGTGATATGCAACCTTCTCTAGTTGCAGGTGGTATTAAAATAGCACTTTTAACAACAGTTTTTGGTCTTATAGTAGCAATTATATTACAAGTTTTTTATAATTATATTGTTGCAAAAATTGATTCAATCGTTAATGATATGGAAGATGCTTCAATTACATTAATTGATATACTTTCAGCTCAAAAAAAATAATACAGTATGAATCTTGAAAAAATAACTAGAATTGGGTGTATTGCCCTCGGAGTACTTGGTGTAATATTTCTTGCGATAGTATTTGTAAGTGGAGATGACAGTATAAAAATGGATGCAGCATCTGGTAATTTTGCTTCTATCACTCCAATAATTATTCTAAGTCAACTAATTCTGCTAATAGCTGTTATTGTTACACTAATCTTTTCATTAAGAGGCATTGCAAAAGATAAAGCAAAGATGAAAAATGCACTTAAATCAGCAGGGTTATTCCTGGCAGTAGTTGTTGTTGCTTTTGTTCTTTCAAATGGAGTAGAAACTCCAATGAGAGATGGTGAAGTTCTCTCAGCTATGGGCTCAAGACTAGTTGGTACTGGTTTACGTGTATTCTACATTTTATCAATTATTGCTGTTGGTTTAATGATTTTGCCAGGTATTAAAAATTCTATAAAAAAATAGGTTATGGCTAAAAGAAAAGCTCCAGAAGTTAATGCAGGATCAATGGCTGATATTGCCTTTCTACTTTTGATTTTCTTTTTAGTAACTACAACTATTGAAACTGATAGTGGTATTAATAGAAAACTTCCCCCTATGGAAGATCAAATTGATCCACCAATTATTAGGGAAAAAAACATCTTTACTGTTGTAGTAAACAAGAATAATCAATTATTGGTTGAAGAGTCTTTAACTGATATAAAAGATCTTAGAGGTCTTGCTGTTGAATTCTTAGATAACGGAGGAGGATCAGGTGAAGAAGCTTGTACTTATTGTCAAGGTAATCGAGACTCTAGATCTTCAGACAATCCCGATAAGGCTATTATTTCATTAAAAAATGATAGAGAAACTCAATATAAAGTATACATTGCCGTTCAAAATGAATTAGTTGCTGCTTATAATGAACTCAGAAACAGAGAATTTGCAAGACTAAACCCTAATATGGGTATTTCATATGTTGAGGCTGATTTGATATACAGTGATCCCAGGACATCTGCTGATGATAAAGCTAGCTTAAAAGAGAAACTAGATGTTATTAAATTATTATATCCTCAAAAATTATCTGAGGCTGAACCAAGTAAAGTAAATTAATTATGGCAAAGTTTAATAAAAAGAAAAGTGGAGATCTTCCGGCAATATCAACTGCATCATTGCCTGATATAGTTTTTATGTTATTATTCTTTTTTATGGTTGCTACTGTTATGCGTGATAGTACATTAATGGTTCAGAATACTCTCCCTGCCGCTGATCAAATTCAGAAGCTTGATAAAAAGGATAGGGTTATTTATATTTATGCAGGGAAACCCTCAAGTAGATATGCTGATACATATGGTACCCAAGCAAGAATTCAGTTAAATGATAAGTTTGGAACTGTTGAAGAAGTTGGTGCATTTGTTTTGGCAGAGAGAGCTGCAAAGAGAGAAGAACTTCAAAATGTTCTAACAACAGCATTAAAAGTTGATAGTGACACTAAGATGGGTATAATTAGTGATATCAAGCAAGAGTTGCGAAAAGTTAACGCTCTCAAGCTAAATTATACAACAAGAGTTGGAGACTACACTCAAAATTTTAACTAGAAAAAATTTCCTTTTTCTACCCTGTCTAATATCCTTTAGTCTTTTTAGTCAATCACCCTCAGAACAATCAAAAGAGAATTATAGAGAGGATCAATTTTATTTTGGATCAAGTTATTTTATTCAGAGTGAATCTATTACAGATTTTAAACAAAATGGATTTTCTGGTAACTTTCAATTTGGTTTTATTCGTGATTTTCCTTTAAATAATAATTCAACGAGAGCAATTGGTATAGGGGTAGGTTATGAAAGAAATTTCTTTACATCAAATATTCAACCTATTAAGGAAAATGATCAAATTAATTATAGAATAGTAGTTAGTAAGTTCTTAGAATCAAAAAATAGACTTTCTTTTTCTTCTATTTCTATCCCAATAGAATATAGATGGAGAACATCTAATATTGACGAATTTAAATTTTGGAGAATATATTCAGGGTTTAAATTAAAAAGAAATTTTCCATTGTATTCTAACCCTTCATATGGTGCCGAATTAGAAATTGATGAAATTGAAAGCTGGACAAGTTCCATTTATCTTAATGCAGGATATAATACTTGGAATATATCTTTAGAATATGATTTAAATCCATTAATTAAAAATCAAAAAACTATTGATGGAAATAGTTTAAATCTTAGTTTTTTTAGATTAGGACTGATTTTTTATATACTATAATTGTTTCCTTAGTCTTGCTACTGATATTTCAAGTTGTTCTCGATATTTTGAAACAGTTCTTCTAGCCACTTTATAGCCTTTATTTGATAGCTTTTTAGACAATTCTAGATCTGAAAAAGGTTTGTTTTTGTCTTCTTCATCTACAATTTCTTTCAATATTTTCTTAATCTCAATTGTAGAAATTTCTTCACCTTCTTTATTTTTCATGCCTTCAGAAAAATAACTCTTTAAAAGTTTAATTCCATAGGGAGTATCAATATATTTACTATTGGCAACTCTTGATATTGTTGATATATCCATGTTTATGATTTCTGCAATATCTTTCAAAATCATTGGTTTAAGATCAGTCTCTTCTCCAGTCAAAAAATAATTTTTCTGAAAATTAACAATTGCATTTACTGTTTGAAATAATGTTTGATGTCTTTGCTCAATAGCTTCTATAAACCATTTTGCTGAATCAAGTTTTTGTTTTAAAAACTGCATTGCTTGATTTTGAGACTTGGTTTTTTTAGGATCATTTTTATATCCTTCTAGTATATTTTTATAAGAATTTGAAAGTCTTAATTCTGGTGAGTTTCTTTTATTAAGTTCCACTATAAAGTTTCCATCTTCAATTGTAAGAATGAAATCCGGAACAATTGAATTATTTGAGAATTCACTTGTAATAGATCCACCTGGTTTAGGGTTTAACCTAGATATCTCTTCTATTGATTCTTTTAAATCTTCTTGGGATAAATTTAATTTTTCAGAAAGTTTTGAAAATTTCTTTTTTGAAAACATTTCAAATTCATTTTCTAAAATTTTAATTGAATTAGTTACTGATTCTTTTGAATTATTTTTTTTCTTAAGTTGAATCAATAGACACTCCTGAAGAGATCTAGCTCCAACACCAGGAGGATCAAGATCTTGAATTTTTTCTAAAATTGATATAACTTCATTTTTTGTAGCAATTATATTTTGAGTAAAAGCTAAATCATCAATAATATCATCAATCTCTCTCCTTAAATAGCCACTTTCATCTATACTCCCAATTAAGAATTCACATAAAGGCTTTTCAGAATCTTTGAGAATTAAATTTTTGGATTGATTATCAAGGAATTGATGGAAGCTTAGTGATGACTTTGTTTGAAAATTAGAATTCTCTTCAGGATTAGTGTAATAGTTCTGGTTTAAGTCTTCAGGTTCATCTGAAAGATATTCATCAACGTCAATATCTCCTTCATTATCATCTGATTCGAATTCATTTGAATCATTCTCTAAGGATTCATTTCCTTGTTCTAGAGCTGGGTTTTCTTCAATTTCATTTTTAATCTTTTGTTCTAACTCAGCAGTAGTAAGTTGAATTAACTTCATCAACTGAATCTGTTGTGGCGAAAGCTTTTGTGATAATTTTAATTGTAGTTTTTGATTAAGCATTATGATAGAATACTTAAACAAAAGTAAGAAAAGAATTAATTCTAATTAAAATGAAGCATTTTTTGGAGTTCTAGGATAAGGAATCACATCTCTTATATTTTGCATTCCTGTACAAAACATAACTATTCTTTCAAATCCTAATCCAAATCCACTATGCGGAACTGTACCATATTTTCTAAGATCTAAGTACCACCATAATTCTTTTTCATCTATACCCATTTCATTAATTCTTTTCTTTAAAACATCTAATCTTTCTTCTCTTTGAGAACCTCCTATTATTTCACCTATACCAGGAAATAAAACATCCATAGCTCTAACTGTCTTGTTATCACTATTTAGTCTCATATAGAAGGCTTTAATGCTAGATGGATAGTCATAAATAATTACAGGAGATTTGAAATGTTTCTCTACTAGAAACCTTTCATGTTCACTTTGAAAATCACATCCCCATTCATCTACTAAATATTTAAACTTTTTCTTTTTATTATAATTAGAATTTCTAAGAATTTCGAAAGCTTCTGAATATGATACTCTAATAAACTTATTATCAATAGTAAATTTAATTTTTTCAACTAAATTGAGTTCATTTCTTTCAATCTTAGGTTTTTGACTTTCTTCCTTAGAGAGTCTATCATCAAGAAATGTTATATCTTCAGAACAAGTCTCTAAAATATACTGAAGTAGATATTTAAGAAAAGACTCAGCTAAATCCATATTATCATATAGATCATAAAATGCCATTTCAGGTTCAATCATCCAAAATTCGGAAGCATGTCTTGAGGTATTAGAATTCTCTGCTCTAAAAGTGGGACCAAAGGTGTATACATTTCCAAGGCCTAGCGCATATGTTTCAGCTTCTAATTGACCAGAAACAGTTAGACTTGTTTTTTTTCCAAAAAAATCTTTTGAATAATCAGTCCCTTTTGGATCAATTTGATCGTCCTTTAATGTAGTAACCTTAAACATTTCTCCAGCACCTTCTGCATCACTTGATGTTATAATTGGAGTATTAATATAGTTAAACCCATTTTTATTAAAAAACTCATGAATTCCAAAAGCTAATTTAGATCTAATTCTCATAACTGAGCTAAATGTCGAAGTTCTTATTCTAAGGTGGGCTTGTTCTCTTAGAAACTCAAAGCTATGCTTCTTGGGTTGAATAGGATATTTATCAGGATCTGATTCTCCTAATATAACTATACTTGAAATTTTAATTTCAA
>Ga0163179_10002025_pt1 | contig 14235 bp, 13 predicted proteins | sample AtlANTMetagenome_FD_109643 | JGI IMG/M metagenome (GOLD analysis project Ga0163179, IMG submission 109643) | Marine eukaryotic phytoplankton communities from the Atlantic Ocean - Atlantic ANT 2 Metagenome | ecosystem: Environmental > Aquatic > Marine > Oceanic | place: North Atlantic Ocean...
AGCAGACAGCCACGTATCGGGAAACTCCCGCACCGCCGTGCGTGCGGACTTCGACGATGCCACCACAGTGGCTGCAGTAATCGTCGGCGTTGGCGGTGGGTTTGTCCTGGCAGGCTGCACACCGTGTTACGTCTGGGAAAATCTCCAGACGTTCGGCCGGGATCATTTGGCCGCACACTTCACAGCTCTTGGAATCCTGGAAATCAAAATCGTCTCGAGCAGCTTCCAGGATGAGGCCGGTCATCGTGCAGCCCTTGCACCGCATCGTGGCCACCTCATTTTCGAAAAGAGCGAGCAGCATGCCCCAGTCGGGCTTCGCTTCGCGCCGTAGTTTTCCGACGGCACGTAGTGCTTCAATCATTTCTTCGGGACCGACGATTCGTCGGTCATTGCAATGGGGGCACCTCAGTTGCTTGAGGATGTCATTGTCAGGCATGAAGAGGCATCCTAGTTGGGGCGAGGTAACAGCGTCTCGAGCTCTTGCATGGCTAGTAAATCATTCTGTTTGCTTTGCATGGAAAAGAGATTTTGCAGGTTGTGAAGGATTCTCGCGATCCATTCGGTGTGCGATGCGAATCGCACGATTTGAGAAGCCATGACCGGGTGGCGGACCACTTCTTCAATGTAGGATCGTGCTTCGTCGACGGTCAAGATCATCCCTCCGCGAAACGGATCAATGATCATCTCTTCCTGACCCACTTTCGTGTAAGCCAAGAAATGGCCGGGGCAATTCAATCCTTCGACTTTCAGGCCGATGCGTTCGCACGTGGCCTTGTAGACCAAAGTAAGCGTGATGGGAATGCCACGACGTGATGCGATCACCGATGGCAGGCAGCTATTGCGGGGATTGTAGTAGTCGTCCGAATTACCTCGGTAGCCGAGGTCGTCGAACATGAGCTCGTGTGCATTGGCGATCAGGCCCTGTGGGTTGCCGCTAGGTACTCGATTGAGAACGGTTTTTGCCATGTCATCCAGCGTTGCCTCGATTTTTTCTAACGAAGCATCCCGGATCAGGTGGCTGGAAATGGCGACGGCGGCTCGAGTTAGTCCATCGGTACTTTCGATCTCGGCAACGGCATTCTGGAAATCCCGAAAAGCGGTAGGGTTGCAGTAACGCGGGGTTTCAGGCGGCATACGGGAGGACTCGCGGATCTCGCTTGCAAATGTTAGTTCGAAATCGCCTTGTCAGAATTATTGGTCGCCGCTCTGAGTCGTAAAGGACGCTCTCTCATTTGGAGTAGCCCCAATATCGTTAAGACGCAGCCGGTGACCATCGCTAAGGTTAAGGGTTCACCAAATAAAAGGACACCCGCCATCGCAGCCATGGCCGTTTGTGATGCGTTGAGGGCGTTGACGAACATCACAGACGCCATGTGCAAGGCTCGGGTCAAGGCCCAGAAAGCAACTAGATTGCAGCTTCCGGCTCCAAGCAACGCGATCCATTCCTGGCGATTCATTTCGGCGATCGGTAGACGACCCTCACGCCAATAGACAATGGATCCCAAGAGCACGATTCCCACCAGTCCAACCGTGAATAGGATAGAGAGCTGCGGGGTGCCGCGATTGGATGAAAACCGAATGGATACATTCAGAAGACTATAGGCGATACCCGCAATGCAGGCAGCTCCAACTCCGGCGATCACCCATGCATGCGACAAAGGCGCATGTTGGTCTGAGGAGCTTACCGCTTGATTGGCAGCCATCGCACCCACGCTCAGAATACAGATGGCGATGACGAGAATCAATGAAGCCATCGCCATGCGAAAGGTGACGCGGTCCTTCAGGATCCAATGGCTCATCAGAACGCCGCTGGCAATCATCGCTCCTAGTGTAAGAGGCACTGAGAGCGCGAGGCCAACCACACTCAGTGACCACTGGAAGCAAACATTGCCTGCGAGTTGACCGATGATTGCAACCAGCAGTGTCCGCCACACGTCGTTGGCGCTAAAGAAAATCGATTGGCGATTGAAGATGCGTCTCAGCATCAGGGGAGTGCATACCAACACCGTCGGCAACGCTTTGGCGCACGATACCCAAGTGGGATCCAGGTGAGTGACCGAGCGCAGAAAGATGTTGGCCAGCATGTACCCCGTGGCTGCAACGAGTCCGCAGCTTGTCGCCACAAAGCCGATGTTATGGGCAAGGGGGTTGACGGGCTCGTTGCTGACTTGAGGAACGATTTCGGATGAACGGCGCGAATTCAACGGCTTAGCTTTGAGGAGAATAGAGCAGCGGGAAAAATTGTCCACTCAGGCGTTCGCCGGTGGGGACTGCGGGTATTCCTTGCAGGAGAGGTTCGTCCGATGCTGAACAGACCCCGTCTCGAACCGCGTTGATAACGGTCGCTCGTCTCGGGCGAGGCGTTCGGTTTTCAAAGGAGCCGTGCATCATTAAGGGGTGATGGAATACGCACTCACCCGCTTTCAATTCGACCGGATGGGGGTTATTGAATTGTTCCCACTGTTTGTCATTCAAGACTTCACGGATGGCGTGCATATCGCCGGCAAGGCCAGTGATCGGGAGTAAATCCCAGAGGTGGCTGCCAGGGATATAATTCACGCAACCGTTGTCGATTTGGCTGTCATCCAGGGCGATCCAGCAAGTGAGATGCGCCATTGGTTGAGTTCTTGTCCAGTACGAATAATCCTGGTGCCACGCGACGACACCTCCATGGAGCGCAGGCTTCGAAAAAAGTTGATCGTGCCAGAATCGGACAGGCCCTTCCAGTAATTGGCTTGCTGGTACGGTAAAGGCCTGGTGCCAAAGCAAGTCGTGGAATCCTGCGCCGAGTCGCCAGGCACCCAGGGCATGGAATAAAACGGTGTCGGCGTCTACCGATTCATTGGAGTTGTACTCGTACCAGAAATCGCTGTTGGCGATTTCCTCGCGGTGGAAGCTCTCTAATTCGTTTCGCAAAGCATCGATCTGTTGATTATCGAGAACTCGGATGCCGTCCAGGAAACCGTCCGTTCGAAATTGTTCGAGTTGTGCATCGGTAAGACGAAATACGCTCTCGTCAGCTACCGTTGGAAATAGGTTGCTGATGGCCTTATGTTCTTGAGATAGATCGTTCAGTTTCACGGAATTCCACCTTTCAAGGGCGTCGCTGACACTACAACGCTAATTGATTTCCTCGACGAGGGAAAGTCGGGCCTGTGCCGGTGCTAGGCAAGATTCAACGGAAACGGTGATGGCAATTGAGGCTCGGCGTGTTAACCTTGGGGCGAATTGAATTACGGCTTTTGATGAAAACGAGCGGTCCACTTCAAAGAGAGGAAAGAATGATTCGAATGCGAACCACCGCCTGTGGGATCTTGATGTTGTTGTTACTTAGCGGAGTGTCTTGGGCAGATGAACCACAAGAGATTGTGCCGCTGTGGGCTGGCAAAGCGCCCCTGGCTCAAGGTGACGACGACAAAGACCGACCTAATTTGAGAATTCACCTGCCCCAAGAAGGCAAGGTGGGTGCGGGGGTCGTTGTCTGTCCGGGGGGAGGTTACGGTGCACTTGCAATGGGGCATGAAGGTCAGGAAATCGCAGACTGGTTGAATGGCTTTGGCGTTGCCGCATTTGTTTTGGATTATCGCCATCGTGGGAAAGGCTACGGTCATCCAGTTCCCATGCTGGATGTGCAACGCGCCCTTCGCCTTGTCAGATACAATGCGGAAAAGTGGGGCGTCGATCCAGGTCGACTTGGCGTCCTTGGCTTTTCTGCAGGTGGGCATTTGGCCTCGACTGCGGGAACTCATTTTGATCCTGGGAAACCTGACGCTGCGGATCCGGTCGACCGGCTCTCCTGTCGTCCCGACTTTATGGTCCTTTGCTATCCCGTCATTGCCTTTGATGAACCGTTCACCCATCGTGGTTCCCAGAAAAATCTGTTGGGAGAAGATGCTTCACCAGAACTGATTCGGCAGTTTTCGAACGAAAAACAAGTGACTGCCGAAACCCCTCCAACCTTTCTTTTTCATACGGATGCCGATCGGGCAGTTCCCCCAGAAAACAGCATCGTCTTTTACTCGGCGCTGAAACGAGCGAAGGTACCTGCTGAATTACATGTCTATGCAGATGGAAGACATGGTGTTGGACTCGGGCGTGATATTCCTGGTACCGCAACCTGGTCAGATCGTTGTCGTGAATGGATGGCCAATTCCGGATTTCTCTCCGCCGAATAATGCCAATAAAAAATGCCTCGGCGAACACGGTCGCCGAGGCATCTCACACCACAAGGTGCAACATCTGAGGCATGTTGCTTCTAAATTCGAAATTAGAAGCTTGCCTTCAGGCCCACAGTTGCACCATGAAAATACAGGGTGCCTCCCGTGTCCAAGGACGCTGAGCCGGGAGCCAGCATGTCGGTCACGGGGATCTGATCGGGAGCCAACGCGATGCCGTCTAGCCAGAGAACGTGGTAACCGCCGTAAATCGACAGATCGTTCGACAGTTCAAACACTCCGCGTAATCCAATTTCTGCCATGAAAGCCGCGTCGTCCGCTCGTGCGCTAATGCGATCGACCGTGGCCGGAATTAGAGGCGTTAAGGCAGGGGCATAGGTGCTCTGATCTGCATTGTTATAGAAGACACCGAGTCGTACGAGGCTATCGATGTGAAACGGACCACCGCAATTGACTAACTCGGCATCGCCCCCGACTTGGAAACCATACATCTGGTTGTCTGCATCAATCTCATACATCTCCTCCACGACAGGGGCGGTGGCCGTGGCAAGAAAGTCGTCGTTGAATTCGAAGTATCGGAACCCGGCCAGCATCGTGAGACATTCGTTCCAGCGACGACGCAGGTTGAGCTCGGCACTGATCAGTTCAGAACTGGAATTGACTTGGTAGATCGTGCCAGGGCCAGTGCTTGGGAATGGGAGGCCGGGACCCGTCAGTACGGGCGAATTGCCGCCTTGGCCATGCGTGCTCCAGGAATCGATTCCGAAGAATCCGCCCTCGATGCCCCAGCAGCAAGCTGTTTCATACATGAGATGCACTCTCGGAACAGCCCGGTGATCGAACTCAAGATTGGTGGCGTTTAAGACGGAGCCCCCAGTATTCTGATCGCTGATCAAAACGAGCGGATCTGCAGTTGAGCGGCGTAAAAACATCGATTCGGCCCAGACGGTCCAGCCACTGCAGCAGCGAAGGCATGGTTCGCAGCAGGAATCGAGATCGCAGCCGTCGCAACCTAGATCGCACGAATCGCAGCCCGGCGCGTCGCAGTGCGAAATGAGAGAGCAGCTTCCTTTCGTTCCCACGCAATTCGATGAAAACATCGAGTGGATATCGCGGAACTGGTGGAATAACGATGGCGTGGACAGGCAGGCGGGAACTCCACAGGACGGTTCCGCACAGCAGTCCTCTGAGATGCCACAGGACGGTTCCGCACAGCAGTCCTCTGAGATGCCACAGGATGGCTCGCAGCCGGAGGACGTTTCGCAGCTTGCGTCGCGATCGCATGATGAGTCGCAGCTTGTATCACATGAATCGCCATTACCTGATTCTTCGTCACCGCAAGTTGCGGCCGTATCGATGGCCGTATCGATGGTCGTTTCGTACGAGACTGTCGACGGAGTGTTTTCCTCGACGAACTCGCCAATCTCTTCGAAGCTGAAAAGATTGACTTCGTTTGCATGCGCGAACGGCGCGTACAAACATAGAAGTGCAAAGCCAACGGTGAGTTGGCTGGCCAACTTTCTCATCGTTTTATCCCCCGTGAGAGAGAGGCAACCGGTCAACGCCGTCATAGACGTGAAGTGGGACGGGCCATGAGCCTGCCAGGTGGGATGGCGAAGGAACGGCTCAAGGGGTGACGCCGACCGGCGTGGTGTGGTGAAGGGTGGTGTGTCTGAAAAATTAGATCGACCGGTGTGCGCGGTATTTCGATTGTTTTCGATATGGCCGAAACAACTGTTGCGTTCCGTGGATGCGTAATAACCCGCAAACTTTTACAAGACTGCTAGCGTGGGGGGTGGGAGAGGCCCGCGAACGCCGAGATGAAACCGCTGAATAATCGCTATCTCATGCGGTCCGTTGGCGTGCTTTGGAATATGCTGCACCAAAGGCTGCCAAGCCCAGCAGGCTCCAGATGGCGAGCGTACCGGGTTCAGGAATCACCCCGGAATTGAAGGCGAGGTTGCTGATCGCAAAGCCTTCCCAATCCATATTCATCCCTTCGTCGGGAATGTAGATGGATATTCCAGAGATGACATTCCCTCCACTGCTGTCGTGAACAGCGTAACGATTGGTTCCGGCTTGGAGGTTCCCAATGGTGCCGAGGCTTGCGCCGCTTGCAGTATAGGCCTCAATCAAGGTGGGGGAATTGGGGTCCAGATCGCCAAGATCAAAGCAGACGTGGCTTACCGGATGATCAAATAAGATAGCGAGGGGCGTTGTGTAGTACATGCCGTTATTGGAGCCACCAACAACGATTGACCCCGGATTAGCAAAGTCGAAAAGCGTTTCGACGTTGGGGGCGTTGGTCGCCAGCGCCAAAGGTGCGTTGGGAACAGTATTACTCAACGAGTTTTTGAGCGAGCCGAGAGTTTGGCCGTCGAACATGCTGCCCAAGCGAACGGTGATTTGCTCGTAAAACGGTTCACCAGAAACGGTGTAAACCGGATTGACGATTCCGAGCTGGTCAAAGATCACCTCATGTCCTTCGTCACAGTCTTGCGGAGATCCTAAGGAAATCGCCGACCAGGCGGGTGCCGTGATTGAGAAAGCAAGGAAGCAGGCGAAGGTTGCAATACGTGACATGAGAGTCTCGGCGGAAATGAGCCAATACTGGGCCAAACTTTTGGTACTCAAATTCCATACTAAATCGAACTGCCTACACTTCAACTCTTTATTTGACCGGTTCTTCCGACCGAGCCGAAGCTAGAAACACAACGTCTCGGTTTCTGTACCTCTTCGTTTATTAGACGAAACAAAGACGGTTGAATTTACAGTCCCTAACGATTGAGCAGATTATTCTGTCATGGTCGCGGGCCGCTAGTGCGGACGAATGAGCCTTGGGGATTGGTAGACTCTTGGCAGATGAATGCCGATGCTCGGAAAGTTGCGTCACTCTCTTCGGCCGGCTTCGATCCAGCCGTCCTCGTTCACGAGAGGACGCGTGTGTTCGAACATGGCATCTGTTCAGTTGTGAATTGTGAGAGTCCGAGCGAGGGTGCACGCCGAGGCCGATATTTCGTAATTGGACAGAAAACTCTCCTTTGTCGGAAGACCGCTGCAATAAGCAGTATCGGTTATCCGCTTTTCGCCCAGTCACTGCGTGAGCTACCTTTTTGCAGTGGGTGATTGAAGAGGAATCCCGTCGTTCGGAGTTCCCATTCAGAATGTGAGAGGTGCCTTTTCATGAATTGCCGAAGATGTTGCCTGGCTTTATTGCTTTCCATCGCACCGATCCTCGATTTTGACGCAATGGCGGCGGAAGTCGAGGCATTTACTGAGCCGTACCAGGAAGTCGAATTGGCGATCGGAGAGTCTGGGATCCTGGACGAATTGCGCGTCCGAGAAGGTGAGCGAGTCAAAGAATCCCAGGTGGTAGCTCGACTCGATACACGGGTGCTCGAAGCCTCGCTCAGGATTGCCGAATTGAGAGCCCAGTCGATGGGCGCTTTCGACGCGGCATTGGCCGAACTTGAGCTTCGGGAAAATCAGCGTGATCAGCTGCGAGTGCTGCGAAAGAAAGGACACGCGAGCCAACGTGAACTGGATCGTGCCGAAGCTGATTTTCGGATCGCCAATGCACGTCGGAAGATGGCCGAAGAGGAGATTCTTCTCCAAAAACTGGAATGCCAACGTATTCAGGCACAAATCGATCAACGCGTACTTCGAACTCCGATTAATGGTGTCGTCAGTGAGATTGCTGGCGACGTCGGCGAATCCTTTTCAGGGACCGAGCGATACATCATGAAGATCGTGAAGCTCAATAAACTGCGGGCGAAGTTTTCGTTATCGCCCGCGGAAGCGTCTGATCTGAATCCAGGAGATTATGTTAACGTCAGATTGACCCAGCCGGCGAGCGTCGTTCAGGCGAGAATCGAAACGATCCTGCCGGTGATGGATGCGAAAAGCGGCACGTTATCGGTGATGGTGGTTGTTGATAACGAAGCTGAACGTTTGCGCAGCGGAGGACGTTGTTTTTTGCAGACTTCCGAGCACGCCACTTCAACTCGGTTTACACGGGACTGATCATGGCGACGACCTATCACAATGGGGTTGATACGAACGGGCAGGCGGTTCAGGCTGGTCCAGCGATTGATTTGCGACACCTGGGAGGACAGTTGCATCAACTCTTGCAGGATGCGGATTCAGAAGAGGCTGCAACGGAGAAACTGTGCGATCTGGTGCGCTGCCTCACACGGTCCAGAGCCGTTCTGTTTTTTGGGTGCGATAGAGATGCACGGCTGGCGGTGTTGCCTGATTATCAATGGCCAGAAAAAATTGCCGATGCTACGATCAATCAGTGTTTCTCGCTGGCATTGAACGCGGTGCAAACGGGTGTCGTGCAAATCGTCACCGCGACTGAGAATAATCATTCCTATGCCATCGCCACGCCCGTTTGGCGGGCGGGGAAACCTTCGGAGGTGCTGCTGCTGATCACGGAGATCGAAGCGGAATCGTCCGAAGTACTTCCAGGCCTCGTTCAGCTGATGCAATTTGTGGCGGCCTATGCGGCGCAATGGCGAGGTCGATTCGGCGAATTGCAGCAGACCGTCGAAGCCAATCGGATCGAAAAAGTCTGGGAGGCGATTCTCGCAGCCGAGATACCTGGGCAGTTCACCGCCTCGGTTAATCGTTTGGCCGACGGTTTACGACAGGCGACGGGTGGTTCACTTGTCGCTCTGGGGCTTTGTCGATCCGGTGCTGTGGTGAGGCTGGCAGGCCTGTCGAATGAGCTCGATTATGATCGTAACGCTGAACTCTCTAAATGCCTCGAAGAGGTAATGTCTGAAGCCTTAGTCGGTGATGAGCGACAGAATCGGAAAACCTCGCTGAGTGAATATCGGCAAACGGATTCCGTGCAACAACTAATGTTGCGAACGGATGCTTCTCAGTTCCGCCGTGGATCTCTACGGGATGCCGCTGGAAATGTCATCGGGGCCTACGTGCTCACGGCAAAAAGTCTTTCCCCAAGAGTCGACGATCGATTGCTGGCGGTTGAAGGGTTGGTGGGGACGCAGCTCGACCTGATTCGAAGAGGACGTCAGCGGCCGTGGCAATCCGCAGCACAATGGTATCGAGAACTACACCATAAACAGAAGCAGTTTGTGTGGGGGGTTGCCGTCTTGGCCGTGTGTCTCGTTTTTCTTTGGCCATGGCCGCACCGACTAAGTAGTAAGTGCGAGATCCAGCCGACCCATCGTCGCTTCGTTGCAGCTCCGTACGAGGGACGCCTGGAAGCCGTGTTGGTCCAGCCCGGGGATTGGGTAGAGGAAGGTCAGGTTTTAGCTCGTATGGATGCGCGTGAGATACGGTTGCAGCGCGCAAGTGTCGAAGCCGATCTGATCCGTGCAGTGAAGCAACGTGATACCGCACTTGCCAGTGGCGATACGGCGGCGGCGCAAATGACTCAGTATGAAATGGAGCGGTTGCGTTTGGAGTTGCAGTTACTTCAGGAGCGGATGGATCATCTGGAGATCAAAAGCCCAACTCAGGGAATCGTGATCAGTGGTCATTGTCAAGAACTAGAAGGGTCACGGCTTAGTCTAGGGCAGGCCCTCATGGAGGTTGGTCCCCTTGGCAAGGAGATGAATCTGGAGGTCGCAATTCGCGACGAGGACATTGCCTATGTCGAAGTTGGCCAACGAGTTCAATTTCGACTCGATTCTCTGCCCTACACAGAGTTATCCGGAGCTGTGACGAGAATTCATCCACATGCAGAGCAACAGCATGCCGACAACGTGTTTTTAGCCGATGTGCAAATCGACATGAACGAACAAAGGCTTAGGCCAGGTATGAGAGGTCAAGCCAAGATTGTTGCGCCGTCACGATCACTCTTCTGGCTCGTATTTCATCGCGCCTGGGAATCCGTGCTGTTTCGATTGGGGCTTTAGCCGTGACTGATAGCAAGGTACTGGCTCAAGGTGATCCTTTGCTCGTTCGTGCATGTTTGCGAACGGATGTAAAGTGTTCTCTGCATCATTCTGACGGTGCTCCCTATTATCAGCTCGAAGATCCACTTAACGGAAAATTCTATCGGTTGGGCCTGAGCGAATGGTGTCTTGTGCGCGAGCTCGATGGAAAGCGATTTCTGCGAGATTGTGTGCAACGAAGCCAAACCCATGTTGGACGCCAGGATTCGGAAGTGACCGAGCGCGATGCGGTGGCCTTGGTGCGGTGGCTGGTTCAGGTTCAGTTGGTTACCTTGGACAATCGTGCCACTCACCCGGTTTATGAGTCTACTTCGGAGCGTCGTCAGGCCCCCGACGCTTTGTTCAATCCGCTCTTCCTGAAAATACCTCTGTTCAATCCTGATCGGATGCTAGAGCGATGTTTGCCCTATTTATGTTGGTCCATCAGTCCCATTGCTTTCATGATTTGGCTGGCCGCCTGCCTTTACGCATGCTTCGAGATACTCGGGCAATGGGACCGATTCGTGAGCTCGGCTACCACCATCCTGTCACCGCATAATTGGCTGTGGTTGCTTGTTGTTTGGTGTGTTTTGAAGGCCGTCCATGAGTTGTACCATGGTCTCATTTGCAAAAAATACGGTGGCGAGGTTTCCCACTGTGGGATCATGATGATCCTGTTTTCGCCCATTGCCTTTGTTGATGTGACGTCGTCCTGGAGATTTCGTTCAAAGTGGCATCGCATCTATACGGCGGCAGGAGGAATGTACATTGAACTGTTTGTGGCAAGTGTGGCTGCGATCGTTTGGGCTCGAACAGATCATCCACTCCTTGCGCAGACATGTCAGAACATTGTTCTCATGGCCAGCCTTTCGACGTTGCTTTGTAACGCGAATTTTCTGATGCGGTTTGATGGCTATTACATTCTGACGGATTTGCTCGAGATTCAGAATCTCTACACGAAGGGGCAACAGTATCTTCGCTATCTGAATCGGCGGTATCTGTTGGGGATGCCGATTCAGAGTACGCTTCAACGGCAGGCTCGGCCCTGTTTGCTGAGGTGCTACGCCTTCGCGGCACTTATCTGGCGGTGGTGTTTTTATGTTGGAATTCTCGTTGCTGCTTCCGTGATGTTTCGGGGAGCGGGATTGGCCTTGGCCGTTCTTGCAGCGGTCACGTGGTGGGGCGTACCGGCCGTGAAGTATCTTCGGTATGTCGTCGTTGGGAATGAGTGCGAGAGGCCGAACATCGTTCGGTTCGGTGCGGTTTCGGCCGTTTCCCTGCTCATTGTGTTATTGATTTTTCAATTGCCTTGGCCGGGAGGAGTTACCGCTGTGGGAGTCGTCCAGTATGACCCGCTCAACGTTTATCGCGTCAAGAGTTCGGGGTTCGTCGAGGAAGTCCATGTCCAGTCCGGAGACCTTGTTCACCCCGGCCAGGTATTAGCGACGATTCGAAATTTGGAAACTGAATTGGAGCTTGCCGAAATTGATTTGGAAATCGAAGAATCTAAAGTCAAAAGTCGGATACTCCATCAGGATTACGATGTTGTTGCCTTTCAGGTCGAAACGAAGAAACGCGAGAGTCTGCAAAGGCAACGAAAAGAACTCCAGCAGCAAGTCGATGATCTCGCGGTCGTCGCGACCGTACGCGGCCGAGTCATTGGCCGAGATTTGCAGTCCTTAGTCGGGCAATATCTCAAATCCGGAGCCGTATTGATGTCGGTTGGTGACGAGTCACGGAAACAAATCCATCTTTCAATTGCTCAAAAAGATGTTGGTTTCTTTGAGAAACAAATCGATAAACGTCCCTTTGTGCGAATCAAGGGGCGGCCGCAGCCATTGCGAGAGGCCATCTTGGTGCGCGTAGATCCGCGCGCGAGTCGGAGTCTCGCGAGTCCCGCTCTCGCGGCACCTAATGGGGGGCCTTTGGCAGTAGCTGTTGATGGTAACCCTGGCAAAGACGGCCGCGGTGAACTCGAAAATCTACACCCTCGTTTTTCTGGGGTTGTGGTGGTTCCACCGGAGCGGGCGCAAAGCCTGCACGCCGGCGAATTGGCTCGCGCTCGAATGATTGCTGAGGGAGGTACGATCGGCCAACATCTTCTCGGTATGTTTCGGCGATGGCTGACTCGGCAAACTCAGCTGTCGATCGGTTGACCTTCGCCAGTGAAGATTTCAGATGCACCTCTTGCGTAGGGCCACTTCTACTCACTGATCCAATACCCGAGTGAGTATGTGACAATTCGTTCCTTCACTAATTTTCTTCTGTTTTTTCATTTGCGAACGAGGTTGGCGGTCGAAGCTCTAGGTTTCCTCTGTACTCGGAAAACCGTTCTGGGCTACGATGAAAGCAAGACGGCCGTCAGGTGTTCTGCGGTTGTGTTGTTATTTCGGAATTGGTCATGAGTTCGGACGGACCCGAAAGGCTCTCTTGAATGCCAGGACTATCGGCGCTGTTCTTCGCTTCTCGACAATCACGATTGAGCTCTGTTTCACCATCGGAAAAGGCACTTGGAATCCGTCTGTTGTTTAATGGTTGCCAATCTGTTGGGCGACGAGCAAACGAACGGAAGACTAGCAACGTACGCAATTCAACAAAGGGATAGGTTGAACGATGCGAGAGGAAAATCCTTATAACGCCCCAGCGACTGTGCTTTCAGCGGAAAAGAAAGATGGAACACAATCCTCGATTGTTTGGGCGCTGGCTGCTGTCGCATGCGGAGGTGTCTTGGTGGATTATCTCACCACCAGTGCGGTACTGCATGCACGGCAGTTGTTCTGGGCGTGTATCGAATGGCTTACTTGAGTCGGAACTTGCATGGTTTTAGGGCAAGCGTTTTCGCTCTTGTTTGGACGCTCTTGTTTGGACGTAGAACCTTACGGTTCTCCCAGCCCCCTCCCCTGTTTCGCTGACCTCGTCTTATGGTTCATTTGGATTGTCGACTGAAGATAAAGCCTCGATGTGAGCGACAGTGAATAATGCTTATCGCCAAGAAAGCAATGGAACGGTTAGGCGAAGGTAATCTACGATATCTCCGAGGTTTTCAGCGAAGCCGCCTGTTCGACTGTCGCCGAAAAGAATTGATTTCGGGACCGGCTCTCTTTGCCGCGATTTTTAGTGGTTCGGACTTCCGAGTTCCAACGGAACTGGTTTTTGATCAAGGCCTTGGAGATCTTTTTGTTGTGCGTGGGGCTGACAACGTTGTCGATCCTGCTTTGATTGGTTCCGTCGAGTATGCCGTAGCGAATCTTTCAGCTCGGCTTGTCCTTGTTCTTGGTCATTTCAATTGTGGGGCCCTAGCAGCGACCGTTGACGAATTGCAACAGCCGAGTGGAGATTGTTCTCTGAATGTGGCGTCGCTTGTCGAGTGCATTCGTCCGACCGTGGAAACACTACTGCAAACCGAGATTCGAAATGATCGAGACGAATTAATTCGACAGTCGGTTCGAGGTCATGTGCAGGCATCGGTGGAGCAATTGAAGGCGAAGTCCGCGATTCTTCGAAACAGGATCGATCAAAAAAGGACTTGGATATCGCCGGAGCTGAATACTTTCTGGAGACCGGCGAGGTGGACTTTTTTCACGACTACCCATCGTGATGTCGAACCTTGGGTTGTGATCGCTTTCATCTGTTTTAGACCGTTTGGACAACGCCGCTCACTCACGCTTGAATTGAAAGAAGCACTTGCCAAGGTCGGTGAGGATCTCCAAAGGACAGTGATGACGTGCGAGTAAGCAGCAGGTGTCGCCGCATGAGGTGTATTTATGGTTCAACAACTTCCACCACTTGCCGAACTGTTCTCGCCAGATTACATCACGGCACGTCGCCGATTTCGTGATCGAGCAGCCCGGTTTCATTGGGAATCTAAAGCGATTCCGATTGGGCTGTATGCTAACGTGGCACAGCCATTGACGATCGACTTGGCGTCAACACCGAATCCTGAGGCTTCCAAGCTACTCGTTCTTTCCTCAGGGGTTCACGGCGTCGAAGGTTTTTTTGGTTCTGCAGTTCAGCTTGCGCTGATGGAGCTGTGGGATCAGTTTGGGCATCCTGATGTCCGATGTCTCTTGATTCACGCCGTAAATCCGTTCGGGTTTCAGTGGGGACGTCGGACCAATGAAAATAATGTTGACCTCAATCGAAATTTTCTTCTG
>Ga0163179_10002027_pt1 | contig 14232 bp, 13 predicted proteins | sample AtlANTMetagenome_FD_109643 | JGI IMG/M metagenome (GOLD analysis project Ga0163179, IMG submission 109643) | Marine eukaryotic phytoplankton communities from the Atlantic Ocean - Atlantic ANT 2 Metagenome | ecosystem: Environmental > Aquatic > Marine > Oceanic | place: North Atlantic Ocean...
AGTGAGGCGGATTCAACTAAGTAGGTTTTGGCGGCTTTGGCTTCGAAGATGAGCTCGAAAATTTCAGGCACATCCTGATTCCTGATCAAAATAAGTCTTAATAGAGACTCGTGAGGCAAAGATGACGAGGTATTTTCCCGGAGAAAGCAACACGGATGGGAAGGTCCATTTACGAAGTGATTGGGGATCATCTGTGAGATTCCATGAGTTCAGATTGATTGTCTGAGATCCCAGGTTCACTAATTCAACCCAGTCCCCCTGCGAACCCTCTTCATCGGCGAGTGTCGAACTGTTGAAAGCTGAAAAATCGCTGATACGGACCTGCCTGGTCGTGCTTTGAAGGCTGCATAAAAGCATGAGGGTCAGGACCGCTGTTAATTTCATTATATGTGTTTTTTTTGGAGTCGTATTCAGTGGCGATGACGGTGGTGATGTGCTTCACTGTTTCCTTCCTGTCAGGATACCACAATGGACCAATGTCGCCAATGGGCTGCTAACCTTCAGTCCCAGCGCCTCCATCCATGAATGGTATTCGGCAGCGGAATAGGCACGACCTTCGGTCAGGGTGAACAGTGCTGTCGAGTAAAGTGCAATTGGCAGCGGACCATCCATCGTGTCGTTGAGGAAAACATCGTGTACGAATAATTTGCCGGAGGATGGAAGTGCTTCTGCATAACGCTGCATCAGTTTTCGGCATTCTGGGATATCCCAGTCATGAAAGATATTCGAAAAAAGGAATGCATCTGCCTGGCTTGGAGGAGTCCATTCAAACATATCTCCCTCGACGAGGTGGAGTCGGTTTTTCTCGGGATGAGCTTCAGTCAGCTCACGGGCTATGTTCAGTACTTCAGGCAGATCCACCAGTGTTATTTCAAGACTTGGGTTTTTCTCGAGTAATGCCAGAGAGTAAATGCCGCTGCCGCCTGCGACATCGACCAGGTGTTTCACATTTTGAAGATTTAATTGCTCAGCCAGAGACGGTGCTACGTTCCGCGCTCGGCCTGCAAGGGAAAGAGTGAAGTGACGCGCCAGTTTGGATTCTTCCATGGCTGATTTCACGCCAGCACGATAAATGAACGCGGCTCCTTGATGATTGATATCTGCGGGTTGATTGCTTCGCAATCTTTCAACCAGCTCAACGACCTCAGGGGAATCAGCAGCCAGGCCTAGGTAATCGCCCACATAAAAATGGCCGCGCGAATCGAGATGCTCCAGAGAAAGAGCATTGGCTTCGAACTGGTTTTCCTGATTTCGTTGAATCAGTTTCATGGCTTGCAGTGCCGTCATGAGGACCACAAACGGCCTATTTTCCAAGCCGAGTTCTTTTCTCAGCTCGTTACTGGATAAGGGCCCTTTTGCCAATCGATCAAACAAACCAAAGTGTGCGACCGCAGCCGTCAGCAGATTCGAAGCATAACGCCAGCGAAAGGTTTCAAAGATGGGCGTGGGATCCGTGTCGGGTAGCTGGTCGGATTGAAACATATGCATGATTTCTGGAATGTACCGAGACTCTGATCCGTTCACAAACCATTCCTTTCACATTTGATTTTCATTCCATATATGGTTTCGTCGTTTTCAAAGATGAAAGGATCTTGCATGGTGTTTAAGCAGATGAGTCAAAAGCCAGACAAAGCGGTGATTTTCGATATGGACGGTGTGCTTACCGATTCTGAACCTCTGATCAATGAAGCCTCTGTGAAGATGTTTGCCGAGCTTGGTGTAAAGGTTCAGCCCGAAGATTTCTATCCCTATGTGGGAACGGGTGAGAAGCATTACATCGGTGGAGTTGCAGAAAAATACGGAATGACGATCGATCTCTTTGAGGCCAAAATGCGTACCTATGAAATCTATTTAAAACTGGCTCCAAGAAAACTTCGAAGCTTTCCAGGAGCCGTTGAGCTCGTGCATCGTTGTCGTGATCAGGGATGGAAAATTGGAGTCGCATCAAGTGCGGACATGATCAAGATTGAAGCCAACATGGCTCAGATCGGTTTGCCGTTGGAGACTTGGGATGCGGTGACAGGTGCGGACCATGTCGAACACAAGAAACCTGCTCCGGATATATTTCTTGCCTCTGCAAGGCAACTCGAAGTGAAGTCGAGTCAATGTGTGGTCATTGAGGATGCAAGCCATGGAGTGCAAGCTGCGAAATCCGCTGGCATGCGATGTGTGGCTGTGACTCACACATTCAGTGCGGATCGACTGGCACAAGCCGATTTGATCAAGGAGACAATCGGTAAGATTCTGTTGACTGATCTTTTCCCAGACGTAACCAGCTGAAGGCATTGCTTGCGGCATACATTCAAACCCACAGGATACGTTCAGCCGAATACACATTCACCCGCAAGCTTCGGCTTGTCTGACGGGCTCCTTACCCTTATGATATCACCATGAGCTTCCTCGATTATGTAGTCCTTGCGGCCTATTTCTTACTGATGATCTGGATCGGTCGGATTGCCATGAAGCGAGTCAAAGCGCAGGAGGATTATTTTATGGGTGGCAGGCAGTTTGGTAAATGGCTGCAGGCCTTTGCTGCCTTTGGCGCCGGCACGGGTTCTTCTGATCCGGTCAATACCGCCCGCACCAGCTTCACCAGTGGTATGAGCGGTATATGGAGTACCATGTCGTGGTTGTTTGTGACTCCTTTTTATTGGATCACAGGTGTCTGGTACCGACGCATGCGCCATATGACCTTGGGGGATTGGTTCGCGGAGCGTTATGAATCCAAGGCAATGGGTGCTGCCTATACGGTTTTCGGGATCATTTTCTATATTGTCTATGGTTCGATGTTTTTTTCTGCCATTGGAAAAGTCGCGGCTCCCTTGCTTGGAGATGTTGTCGTCATAGGCGGCCAGACATGGAAACTGGAATTCTTTCTGGTTCCCATCATTGCGCTGATCGTGATTGTGTATGGTGTGCTCGGGGGGCTCACGGCCGCCTACTGGACAGACATGATTCAGGGGATCTTTATCATCATTCTTTCGGTCATGCTGGTTCCATTCGGTCTCGATGCCTTGATCGAGCGATTTGGGAATCCAGAAACTGATGGGCTGATGACCGGATTCAAGATCATGCATGAACAGCTGCCTGCGGGTATGTTTCAGTTGGTAGGTTCTGCCAATGCCAGTGAATTTCCCTTGTATCGAATCATTGCGGTGACCTTGATTTCATTGGTTGGTGTAGTGATTCAACCGCATTTTATCGCGACGGGCGGTGGGTCTGCAAAAACCGAGCTAAATGCACGTGTCGGCCTCGTAGCTGGGAATTTGGCCAAACGATTTTGCACCATCGGTTGGGCGATCACAGCGTTGATCGTACTCGCTTTATATGCGGACAATGCAGAAGTGATGCAAGATCCAGGGAAGGCATGGGGCATTGCTTCCCGTGAATTGTTGTTACCTGGTCTGCGGGGATTGATGCTTGCCTGTTTGCTGGCTGCGCTGATGAGTTCGGCGGATACCTACATGCTGGTAAGCTCTGCGCTCATTGTACGCAATATCTATATTCCTTTTGTGAACAAGAATGCTTCCGAGTCCTCTTGTCTCATGATTGGACGTATAACTGGAATGATCGTGATTGTGGGGGCAACGATCATGTCACTCATGGTTCAGGACGTTTTTGTGTTGCTTCAATTGACTTGGATTGTTCCCATCGTTTTTGCTGCTCCTTTCTGGATTGGTATGTATTGGCGACGCGCTTCCACCGGTTCGGCATGGTTTACCATAGGGTTCACTGCCCTGTTTTTCTTTATCATTCCCTGGTTGATTCCCATGCTCGCCCCAGGACTCAAGACATCGGACCGATTTGCACAGGTGACACATATTGTGACAACGCGCGTCGAACGGCCTGCAGCGCCATCCGACATCAGGCGCAGGAGCATGGAGATTGAGGAGTATGACAAATCCTTGCTTTTGCTCAGTTCTGACGCGGATCTTTTGTTGCACCAGGGAGATCGTCCAGATCCAATTCGTGAGGGTCAAATCATTTCTGATACGATTGTTTCAGGGGGTAAACCGATTTACTGGACCGGCAGTGTCAAGCCTTTGGAAGGATCAAAGCGTGTGGAGATAGAGAAGCGTGAAGAAGAGGGGGCAACGGTTCTTGTTGAGAATTATGAAGGTTCTATGGAAGCCAGTGGATCTTTCAGACTGGATTTTCTTATTTATGATCTGTTGGGCGTAGGGTTGAAAAATCGTAATGATTCCATGTTAGCCACCATGGAGTTACCGACTAAAATCGTGCTGCCATTCCTTGTCATGATTGCATCTAGTTTTTTTACCACGCGTAACTCAAAGCAAGCACTGGATCGATACTACAGCAAGATGAAGACACCGGTCCTGCCTGATCCGCATGCTGATGAGGAGGCTCTGGAGAATTCGCTGAAAGACAAAGCATCTCATGAGGCTAGGAAATGGTTTCCAGGGAGTGACCTCGAAATAGAAAAACCCAAGTTGCTGGACATTTGCGGATTTCTCGGCACATTTGCTATATGCTTTTTGATTATCGGTTTGGCGATATGGATCGCTCGCATTGGGAGTTGAATCGCTCACTGATTATCATGGCCTGGTAACATGTTTCTGTCTGAATGACCTTTTATGAATGTATTGAAAAACAAGTGGATCAAGGTGTCTTCGTTTGTGTTGCTCACTGCCTTGACGTTTTTTGGCTACGGTTGTGGGTCTGGAAATCCATATGTCGCGGATGACGGGGCCAATCACTCCGATGCCATTCAAGTTGTCACTGATGTCAATTTCGCTGGATCTGTTTTAGGGGCTGACAAGCCCGTTCTGGTGGATTTCTGGGCCACCTGGTGTGGGCCTTGTTTACAGATGGCTCCTGCTGTCTCGCAATTGGCTGATGAATACAAAGACCGTGCGATTGTTGCCAAAGTCGACGTGGACAAAAATCCCGATATTTCCAACAAATATGACATCTCCGCTATTCCAACCTTTATTGTTTTTAACCAAGGCGAAGAAGTCATGCGCTACACCGGATCTACCACCATCAAGGGGCTCAGGTCCATGCTCGACAAGCAGCTGACCGTTGCATCGAAAACCGAACCCACAGTCACAGTGGATTGAATTTTGACACAAGCATTGATTCCACCTGTTCCTCCGACACTCGGGCTCATTGCTGGGGGCTTGTCTTTGCCCTTGGAGATGGTCCGTTTGCTTCGTTCAGCGGGGGTGCAGAAATTGATTGTCGTTGCCTTTGAAGGAGAAACTGATTCATCCTTGGAGGGCATGGTGGATGAGCTTGTCTGGCTCAGGGTGGGGCAGCTGTCCAAGATGATTCGTTACTTCAAATCGCATGGTGTCGGGCAATGCATCATGGCCGGACGGATTGCTCCTAAAAATTTATTTGATATCAAGCCTGATTTACGAGCGGCTGCCTTGTTATTCCGGCTCAAGGAAAAGAATGCACACACTATTTTCGGTGGTATTGGCGATGAACTTAAAAAGGATGGAATCGATCTGATTGAAGCTGTGCCCTGGATTCAGGACATCATGCCTGGAGAAGGATTCCTGATGGGGAGCCCATTGAAGGCCAAGCAGCTTGATGATGTTGCATATGGATTCAAACTTGCCAAAGAAGTTTCCCGGCTGGATATAGGCCAGAGTGTGGTCGTTAAAAATGGAACGGTGTTGGCTGTAGAAGGATTTGAGGGCACGGATGCTTGCCTGAGTCGCGGCGGTCAATTAGCAGGTAAAAAAGGCGAAGCCATCGGTGTCAAAGTAGCGAAATTGGACCATGACATGCGTTTCGATATTCCATGCATCGGATTGCAAACCATTGAGAACTGTATCCAACACAAATTCCGAGCTCTGGCTTTTGAACCCGGTAAGATTCTTCTTCTCGAACAAGAAGCCATTGAGCAGCGAGTCCAGAAAGAATCATTCTCTCTGTTGTCTGTGCCGTAGCGATAATTACCATGTTCTCCGTCTGATTGAGATATGTTTGAGCTGGTTTCCACTGCGTATTCAGGTTCTCCCTCACGGCAGTCAGGCTCTGAGGTTCACGCGCAATTCGACTCAACACCGAACTCAAGTCCGATGCGTTCAATTCTGCCTATCCCTGGAGAAAAAGGTCAGAGTTTCTCGGGGCTCTCATGAATCGTCAGGGCACACTCAATGACTGACCATTGTCTGCTGGGCTGAGTTTCAGTATAAATGGCACCGCTTTTCTGGCCCAAGCTTCGGTGTCCTGATATTGGGAGGCCATCGAACTGAAGCAGCTCTGAAGCATGTCTGTATTGATGACTCCGGGGTTTAATGGGATGGCAGCCATCCCTTGCGGTAGTTCCTGAGCAAGCGCTTTTGTGAGGCCTTCCATGGCCCATTTGGTTGCGCAGTAAGGAGCCACATCCGGACTGGTTGAACGTCCCCATCCCGAGCTGAAATTCACGATGATTCCAGACCCTCGCTCTATCATTGGGGGAATTACATGTCGGATGACGTTTTGGACTCCCTTGATATTGATATCAATGACACGATCAAACTCTGACGCGCTAACCTCCCACAGAGGTGCATTGGCATTGATGATCGCTGCATTGTTCAAGACGAGATCGGGTGTTCCATGTTGGGCAAGCACATGCTCGATCCAATCTGACACAGCACCGTTGATGGAAATATCGACAGCCTGAAAATCATGGGGGGCGAGTGCCTCACCTAATGCGGATAAAGCCGTCGAATCTCTTCCGCATCCGACCACGGTGTGTCCTTCTTTTGCAAACCCCATTGCCATGGCGCGGCCAAGGCCTTTTGAAACACCTGTAATCAAGATGAGCCGACTCATGGCTGCACCTTTTTTCGGCGATCCATGAGTTCCTTCCAGGTCGTGAGGATGATGTTTTCCTCCTTGATGGTCTCGCGGACCAAGTCACTGGTCAAAGCTTCCAGATCTCCCTTGCGTGATTCACTGGACCCCGTGATCAAGGGAAACACATCGGAAGGTTCCGATGCATGGAAAAGGATTTCGGTAATGCCAGGTTTCAGGGCCTTGAGCAATTGAGCAAGACGTTCAGGTTTGCTGTCTGCAGGCCATCCGTAACTGTCGGTATGGAGGTCGTCGATTACAGGGAGTCCCGCGCTCCAAACTTGATCAATAAAGGGTTTGAGAGCCTGAACAGAAGCTCCATTTTCCTTGGTCGCGTAAGTCAAATGACCTCCAGGGGCCAGGATGGGGATCTGTTTCTCGATACCGATTTTGACATACCTCTCGAAGTATTCTGGATGCGCAAATAAAGTACCCATGTGACTATCCAGATGAGTGATAGGCATACCCATTGTTTCCGCGCGATCTACTTGTGCTCTGATTTCCAGCTCAATCTCATCTGCGCTCGCTTTTGCGAGGACCTGTGGGACACTACGCCAAAGGCATCCTTCATTATCCACCAACCCCGGCACTGAGGATTTACCAGCCAGGGGCCCCCAGCGATAGGATTTCCACTCTGAGGTCAGAGTCAGGTGCAGCCCACTGTCGATACTTGGGTTTTCGCTCAAGTAATGTGCGATTTCAGATACCCAGGCGCAGGGCATCATTACCGCCCATGAAGTGGCAATACCATGCTCGACAGCCTGGATCGCTCCAGTGTTTGAAGAATGAGACATGCCGACATCATCGACATGAAGAATCACTACGACATCCTTCGGTCCCCACCCCAGCTTTTCTGCATAGCTTGGGTTTGTCTGCGATTGGATGGAAATGGACTGGGCTAATAAAATGAGCAATGAAGCTATCATTTTATTCAAGCTGCATTGATATGTATGAATTGGACCGTGAAACATGTTAATATTACTCTATAAAAGCATTGGATTCGTATTCTTGCAAGCCATCGATTGTGCCATTGGATCCAGTGGCACAATCGATGGCTTTCGACAAAAAGCTCCATGCACTATTCACCAATAATATCTCTCCCTGCTTTACGAACCGCACTCCTGTCAGATGGTTCCCCAATCAAGCGTCCTCACCTCGGCAGGTTTATCCAGATGCAATCACAATGAACTTCAATCAATTTTTAGGGATAAAAAACTCGCAATTTCCTGCCGCTGGTATTGTATATAGCTAAATTCCACCTCTGGGTATTCACCCGTAATCTTATTATTTGTAACAATGAAAAAATCGAATAGGGCATTCACATTGATTGAGCTTTTGGTTGTTGTGGCAATCATCGCAATACTTGCATCCATGCTATTGCCAGCACTCGCTGGAGCCAAAGTGTCAGCAAGGAAAATCTTGTGCATGAACAATCAAAAACAAATTGCCCTTGCTACGATGATGTATGGTGATGATTTCGATGGGAATTTCCCCAAAGCCACTGGTAGTGATCACACCATGTGGATCAAGAGCATGATTGGCGCTGGTTATTTTCAGGAACTCAAAGTTTTTGCTGACCCGGCTGAAAAAGAGGGACCTTACAACCATACCAAGTTGCGTCAGTTTACAATTAAGATGGAAAATGGTCCCCGGGAACAGCATATGCTGTCATATGGAGTTAACGAGCGACTTGCTGGTCCTGCGGGGATCAAGATGCCGAAATTCCAGACAGTCACCGAACCAACGGCTATTTTCTTTTTTGGCTGCTCTACCTACTTCATTGCTCCGGATTGGGATCACGAGCGTGTTTACAATGCTGGAGGCCCCCATCCAATTGGATCGACAGTCAATCCTCCCAAGAAATCGCATGCAAGGCACGGCTCTGGAAGCGGATCTAAACCCGGGAGTGTTATTACTTACGTCGATGGCCACTCTGCCTTTGAGCATCAGGAATTCATTCAAAAGGACCTTCAATGGTTTCCTGGAGATTCCAGAAGAACTCCTCCCCGACGCTGAGATTTTTGTCTTAAAGGAACAATTGAAATTCATGAAGGCTTTTACCAAGCCGAAAACGTTTTGTTCACTGAAGTTACACTTTGCTGCGCTGCAGCAAAGTGGTGAAAAAGCGAAAGTTTCCTGCAGTCAATCCGGATGCCATGAGGGGGCGAGTTAGCCTCTTCACGCTTTGAGCAATTCTTTCTGCTCCCGCTTTAGGCTTGGCTCTATAATAAAGGGTCCCATTGGGATGATGGCAGCGATAAAAATTTTTACTGACCAGCTCAATGGTCGTTTCAACACCAGAGCTGCCTGCATGAGGGTAACCACATAAATGACAAAAAGTATTCCATGAATCGTTCCTGTGATGCGGACTGCTTCAGGTTTGTCTGCAACATACTTCAAGGGCATCGCCACGAAAAACAGTAATAGACTGGAGATCCCCTCCAAGACTCCAGAATACCTCAGCCACTTAATAGCCTTTATCGAACACATGCCATTCACTTTGGACTGCTTCAGTCAGGTGTTCAAGTGTTTGGGACATATTGAGCTTACAAGCATTGCAAACAGAGTTCAAAAAACGCCTTTCTTCGCATTCAAGTAAGCATTCAGATTCATTGGTTTCGATTGAAAATCATCATCTGCGCTTCCTTCGATAATTAAACATTACATTTTTGGCCCCATTTGGAGTCAAAATACGTTGACTTAATAAATGATAAAGCAAAGACAAATACGGTGTTGGAAACCATAATAATGCTAACTATTAGTCCTTCCTTGATAAAAAAATTGACATATCGAAACCTTACGATGTATCGATTAGTAAATTATGAATGAAACGACACACCTCACCAGCCTTGATTCACTTGAGCAAGCTGCCGAGTGTTTGAAAGCGTTGGCGCATCCACATCGTCTGAGAATAATACAGATGCTGCTAAAGGAGTGTTACACTGTCGGAGAGCTTGCAGATGCATGCGGTATTCCGAGCAACATGGCATCAGAACATTTACGTTTCATGCAGCGATGTGGCTTTCTTTCAAATGATAAAGAGGGCCGGCGAACTTACTACTACATCATAGAGCCCCATCTGGCCAAAATTATGGTGTGTATCGAGGAGCGTTTTGTAACAAAATATTAAACTATCTTAACCCGATAACTAAGCATCTTAAAATTTGCATTAAATGTCGTAGAGTAGCGATATATCGACAAATCGAACAGACCGTGTAAGCCCCTGAAACATTTAATCAATGATTCGTAAGACTCCAAGGATTAGGCATTGCCAAGTGAAAAATAAAAAACAAACGATCTCGCCGACAGATTTACAAGCCCTTCGAGACAAAGGTGAACAAATAGAAGTTATCGACGTAAGAACACCAGTCGAATTTCGTGAACTTCATCTGGATATCGCGCAGAATATGCCACTGGATAAACTCAACCCCGATGCGGTTGTAAGTGGACGAAAAGGAAGCAAATCGGAGCCATTCTATATCATTTGTCGCAGTGGCAGTCGGGGGATGAAAGCATGTAAGCAATTTATTGATTGTGGCCACGAACACGTGATCAACATAGAGGGCGGCACGCTGGCCGCCAGCAAATCTGGCCTGCCAATGGTTTATGGTAAAAAAGCAGTTTCCCTTGATCGCCAAGTCCGTATTGCTGCCGGCTTAATTGTTTTCTTGGGTGTGATCCTGAGTTGGAAAATCCATCATGGTTTTCTGCTCATTCCTGGTCTTATTGGCCTTGGCCTTACTTTCTCCGGTGTCACTGACACCTGCGGTATGGCTATCTTGCTCTCAAAAATGCCATGGAATGCCTGGCGCTGAAAGAATGGCTTCTAAGTTTACTTTTCTTTTAAAGATAAACAGCAGATTTGAATTGTGAAAAGAATTCCCTGAGCAAAGCTGCCCGATTATATGGTAGTTCACCCATGCATCTGGCTCAACGCTGGCTGGGTTCCTTCAGTTTGGCTTTTTGAGGGGCAGGCAGGACAAGCATTTTTGCAGGCTGAGTTTGGAGCTTCTTACCAAAGCATCGAGGAGGCAGGCTTTTGGTTCATAACGTTCAACAAACGGCGACCACTGGATTGGACCCATGCCTTCGGGGCTGGATAAACAAAATTCTTGCTCACAATTTTATTTGAAAAGTGTGACCATGTTGAAACTTAGAACAATTTCGCTGCGGACAAATTGAGGAGACGGCTGGCTTCCTAGATTTGTCATGAACAACCATGGCTTACGGCCGGGGTACAAACGGATACATTGCAAGTTTCAGCAAAATAGTAATGCAAAACACATTGGTATTGTGTCAATGACATGTGCTTTATGTGACGAATTTGAAAAGAAGTCATTGCATGCGATATCCTGAATTTTATTTTGATAACACTCGTTTCCGCAATTCATTCTCCGCTCATTGCTACGGTTTTGTGACATTATCCAACAATTGCCGAAAAGAATTGAATTGATCATGGAATCGCATTAACACCGCTGAATTGGACTTTGATGCAATCATATTGGGAAGTGGAGCTGGTGGCGGTATCGCGGCTTATCAACTGGCCAGCCGTGGATGGAATGTCTTGTTAATTGAAAGAGGTTCATTCGTTAATGATGGCAATGCTTCGCGCCCCGTGTCCTCAGGATTGGATCAGCAATCCTACCTCGTCAATGGAAGCTACAGAAAGCTCACGGTTGGATACGGATTGGGCGGTGGCACTGAAGTATACGGCGCGGTATTGATGCGACCCCACGAAGTTGATTTCACTCCTGGCCGACACTATCCAAATCTCCTGCCCAAAGCCGAATGGGATTGGCCGGTTAGTTTTGGGGAAATGCGGCCCTATTATGAACAAGTTGAAAACCTGTTCGGAATTACCCCTTTTCAAACTCAAACTGAATTACCTGTCGGTCAAGCGGCTCCTATCAATGAACACCTGCACCGAGCATGGAAGTGTAACGGTATCGCTTCAGGTATACTGCCACTGGCCATCCAGAGGAAAAGTTGCCTGGACTGTGCGGATTGCCCGGGATTTCTTTGCCCAAATGGATCACGCCTGGGAACTCAGCACTTGATTGAACGTGCCATTCGTTCCCATGAGTTAAAGGTATGGAGTGATTTCCAAGTTCTTCAGATAAGTAAAAAAGGGGAAAATGTGCTTTTGCAAAATGTGCGAACCAGCGAACAACAAACTGTTAAGGCCCGAATCTTAGTCGTGTCTTTGGGGGCCATGCAATCTCCCGCTTTGTTTTTACGATCAGGCTGGGAAGACTCGAGCGGATTGCTTGGTCGTCGCTATATGTACCATGCGGGCGGTGTCGTTGCTGGATGCTTCTTAAATCAAACGCAGGCGGGTGAAATGTTTGTAAAACAACTGGGGTCAGACCAGTTTTATTTGGGTTCACCGCAGAGCAATAATGAAAAATGGGGTGTGATCCAGTCCTTACCCACGCCTCGATTGCTACCTTCATTTATCAGGAACCGGACCTACCTCATGATGGCGACGGTTGAGGATATGCCGCAGGCGTGCAATCGCATTACCATTGATCGAAATGGAAATCCGGTGTTGCAGCACAGGTTTCATTCATTTGATCTGAAACGATCCAAAGATGCGGTTCGGACATTGAAACGACTCCTGCGAATGGGTGGAGCCTTCAGCACGATCGGCTTAACGGCAGATCGAAATAAAACACATGTAGGACACCAAGTGGGTACCATGTGTTTTGGTGAGAATTCTAAGACATCTGTTTTGGATCCATATTGCCGGCCCCATGGAACGGAACGAATGTTTGTGTTGGATGGAAGTTTTATGCCCACTTCGCTGGGTGTCGGACCGGCCTTAACCATTATGGCCAATGCCCTGCGTGTCACTGACTGGATTTGCAAGCAATATGAAAAATAAACATCGAAAAGTTGTCATCACCGGTATCACTGGTGTTCTAGGGCAGGCGCTGGGAAAGCGTTTTCATCAGGAGGGAGCCTCGGTCATTGGAGTCAGTCGCTCCAATCAATTCGAAGCCCCCTGGTTAAGCCAACTGCTCACGATGGATCAGGATTCATCGGCTGACGTTGATCGAATATTGGATTTGGATCCCGATGTGATCATCCTCAACGCGGGGCAAATCGAGAAAGAAATTGGAGATCATGGCGAACCTTTACCGCAGCATGTGGCTTCCATTAACCGGATCAACTATCAATGGCCATGTGATGTGGCGATGGGATCCATGAATCGAAGTTGGACGCATCCGCTTGATATCATAGCGATTGGATCCATTGCTGATTGCTGCCCTTCCAGTTTTGGGCCGGTTTACCATTCCTCAAAGATTGCGCTCCATTATTTTTGGACCGGAGCCGGACCTATCTTTCATGCGGGGAGTCGACAACAAATAAGATTGCGACTGTATCGCCCTGGAGCCATAAAGAGCGACCTGGCATGGGCGCCGGTCAATCGCTTGATCGAGGGCGGTAAAGGTCATCAGATGAGAAAAAAACGCGTTGCGGCAGCCCCTTCGGGAGAGCAGGTGGCAGAACATTTTCATCGATGGTTTCTCAATCCCAATGCGTGGGTAGGTGGATGGGGTGAGCCTATTTCATTTAAATCCCTTCGAATGATTTTCGGTTGTTTTCCAAATCTTTTTTACAAAATGCAATGTTGGGCATGGAAAAAACAGAGCCGATTTTCTCAGTGATTTCAAAGTATTCTCACCATCGGATAGCCTCACTTCTTCACCCTTGATTAATTACAAGGCGTCATCAAAAAACAACAATTTGTTACAATCCCAGGACAGGCCTGCTTTGATTCTGGCTTTTAGGTTTCTCTGGTGTAAAAGCGCGCATTCATGCTACTGATTGGTTGCTGCAGTGAATCGGTGAAATGCTGTTGCATCAAATGTTGCAATATTGCGTGCGGACGGAGGCTCGCCGGTGATTATAGTAGGGGTACTGGTTTGCGCTGCGCTGATTTGCGGAGGTGGCCCCTAGTTCCAGGCACTTCTTTTTGTCCGATAGTATACCGGCGACAACGGGTCATCTAAGACGCACAAGACTTAAAATCTTGTGAACGATTGTCGCTTCGTCTCAATATCAATCTTTGTATAGTTTCGTTGCATTGCTTCAGCGTCGTGGCCAACAACGTCTCCAGCTATTGCTGAGTTGGCACCTGCGTTTTTGAGCATGCTGGTCGTGGTGGCCGTGATGGGGCATTTTGCGTGTTGAAAGGTGTTGTGCAGGCATTGAGGAAGGTGGAATAATGAACCCTAAAAAGACAGCGATGACAGGGGTAGACAGCTGTAAACACGCGAGGGTTTGTTGTTACTCGCGTTGCTATTGCGGTATTTGAGTTACCTGTATTTGCTATCAGCTGGTGCTCAGTTTGTTAAAAAGGAATGGTGGGCGAAGAGGGACTCGAACCCCCGACCTACTGAGTGTAAATCA
>Ga0163179_10002028_pt1 | contig 14232 bp, 9 predicted proteins | sample AtlANTMetagenome_FD_109643 | JGI IMG/M metagenome (GOLD analysis project Ga0163179, IMG submission 109643) | Marine eukaryotic phytoplankton communities from the Atlantic Ocean - Atlantic ANT 2 Metagenome | ecosystem: Environmental > Aquatic > Marine > Oceanic | place: North Atlantic Ocean...
GACATTTTTTATGATATAGAAATGGGTTTAGCTGCTCCATACTCAGAAATGGAAATCAAAGATATACCTCTGGCATCTTATTCTGCTGGACTTCCAATGCAATGGAAGATTCAATCACATTTTAATGATTATGATGAATATGTTGAAAAATATATTAACTGGAGTAAAACAAAACATGAATTATTGCTACCAAATTTCAACTATGCCGGTTCAATGCCCTTATCAAAGCCGGGTGATCTATCGTGGGACTCATCTACTCCAGCAGGTAAGCAACGTAAACTTTTAAATGAATATTATTATCCTTATGGTGTAATTCCTGATACTTTTGAAAAAAATGCTTGGTGTGGAAATGAGTGGATTCAAATAGAACAGGATAAAGATCTTGAAGCAGAAGTAAAAAACGCTCAACAAAACATAATTTTTGATGATTATTTTTTTGATGAAATCGCGGATTCGTGGTCCGGTGGCTCCAGCAGCGGCGGAATGTACGTTCCTTTTACAGATGTATATGAATCTCTTTGGAGCACCATGTTGGGTTCAAAAATTGATCATTCTTCTAATATGTACAATATTTCATGCCAATGGCGCGCCATCCGCCCCATGGGAGATCTGATGCCCGATGACACCTATGAACCCCCAACGTATACTTTTGATTCATATGTCAAGCAGGTACCAAAGCTGACAGTCGAAGAATACACCCCCGGCGGAATTGTACAGCAAGACTTTGTAATAAGAAATGTAATATCTGATAACGATTTTTCTTCAAAATTTCTAGAATCATTAAAAGATCTCCATGAGGGAGAAATACAGTCTGTACCAGTTACAGAAACAGAATATGATATAAATTCAGAATATTACGAGGGCTCAATTAAAAAATCTACAATTGAAAGTAAAAGATTTAAAACTTTTGATTGGATGCAGTTTTTATTATACAATTATAATGAATATGATGGTGCTATAAATGATAATTATTCGTTTGTAGGAAAACCAAAAGCCTCTCATGATACAACTTATGACGACAGTACCTTGTATAGATTTTTTGATAATCAGAATGTTTTAAAGACCATACACGGAACTATAGAAAATTTAACTGAATATATGGCTAGTGTCACAGAAGCTGTAGATTCGGATTCTAGAGAAATGGACGCGTCATTCGAAGGAGCTGGAACCGGCGCATTTAAACTAGATAGAAATATTCTTTCCTACATACTGTCTCCGATTGAAAGACGTAGTGAAGTGTTAGCATATAGGATTGAAAAGTATGGTGGTGAACCAGCGGGAGATTCATCAACACAAGATTTAATTCAAAATTTTTGGATTTTTAATTCTAAAAATTTACCAGTCGAAATGGAATTAATAGATACACAGGTTAAATATGGAGAGCCATACACGTACAGAGTATATGCATATACGCTAGTGCTCTCGTATAAATACAGATACACTGACTTTAGGTTAACAAAGCAAATTGGTGTTGAGCAGGGAACAGCAGCAATCGAGGATGATCCTGAGACCGAGGACGTGGACGAAACTGTAGCTGCAGTGGCTACAAAGTATTGTCTTCAATTTTACGATCCGTTTACTGACGAGCTAGCTAATCAAATATTTTCTGTTGTTAGTTCTGAAGATGAGCGTGAAATATCTGCAGTCGCTGGTTTTAACACGTTTGCAACAAATGGAATAGATATATCTGAACACCCGCAACTTGCTGATTTTAATTTTAACGTGGAACCTTGTTATAAGGTTATTGAAGTACCGCTTTTTGAAAAAACCACCGCGGTTTATGATAATCCGCCAAATAATATTAGTGTTGTGCCATTCCACTTTGTTGATGATAGTAATAGGGTGGGGTTTGATATATTTCCCGATGGATTCTCAACCGCGACTACGTATCCAATACCTATAACGGATAATGATATATTGACAAGAACAAGATATTTAAACGATAAAGATTCAACTGTAACAGAATATTTACCTAAATTTTCTGAATCACCTGCGCGATATATAGAAATTTTTAGAAGCTCCAATAAGCCTACATCTTTTGAAGATTTTGATGGGAAACTAGTAAGCAGAATTGATCTTAGAATTCCAAGTGAAGAATATAATAGAAAAGGCTTTATCGCAACAGATAAAATTGATGTAAACAAAAAATATTATTATGTTTTTAGATTTGTTAACGAAAATGACATGCCCGGTCCGCTATCGGCTGTAATAGAAGTAGAGTTACATAATGATGGTGGTTACGTATACTCTCTTTTTGATATATTGGATTCGAGCGAATTTAAAAAAGATCCATTCACAGTAAACAGTGTCCAATTCAAAAAAATATTTCAGCTAGAACCTAACATACAGCAGATGATCCTTGATACTGAAAATGCTAATTTTGGTAATAAGGCTTCTGATGAAATTGACAATGTTGAAGTTGGTATGTCTGGTTTAGAAAAAATATGGGATAAGAAATTTAAAATTCGCTTAACTTCTAAAAAGACTGGAAAAAAACTTGATATTAATGTTACTTACAATTTAAGAGACAGAGATTTATCGCCTTCGTATGACATACCAGAATCCTTTTCTCCAACAGCCCCTGGAACAGAAGACGAAGAAGACACAGGCGTCATCGATGGTGTTACTGATGCTGAACTCGCCGCTGCAGCCGCTGCAGCCGGTGACGATAGCGACGAAGATTCTAAGATAATTTGTTCTGAATTATTCAGACAAGGTCTAATGGAAACTTGCATATATGAAGCAGATGAAGAATTTGGTAGGTTAATGATAAAAACAGATCCTGATGTAGTGTCTGGATATCAACTGTGGGCGCGCCCAGTAGTGGAAATAATGAGAGAGTCTGCCTTATTTACACAATTTGTTTATATTATTACAAAACCATGGACAATAGAAATGGCACATCAAATGGGCGCTTTAGACAAAGGTAGTCTCGTCGGAAAGGTAATGATGGCTGTTGGATTACCATTTAGCAAATTAATAAATCGTATATTTTCAAAAAAAAATGAAAGGGTAAACAATGGCATACATTAAAACTAGTGATTCTATTATAATAAAAGCAACTTTGACTGACAAAGGGCGTAAATTATTGTCTAGAGGAAAATTTAAAATTGCCAAATTTGCCCTTGGAGACGATGAGTTAGATTATAATTTGGTGGATCCGGATCTTTTTGATACAGACATCCCCTTAAATCCCCATGACCCAGAGACATCGGCGTATAGAAAATACATACCAGCAATTAAAGTCCAAAATATTTTTGAGGCATATTCAGCAGATAACAAAAGCATATTATTTGGCTTAAATTCCTACGATGAAGGTCTCATGTATCTCACAAGAGACGATTTAGATACACTTGCAGGAGATAATCACGCTTGTATCCTTTATATTCCAATTCTAAAAACTAATGAAAAACTAGAAATTTCACCCACGTTAACGGACTCAGTATATTATTATTCAGTTAATGATGAAACAACGGAAAAATTAGAAACTATTTCCAATTTTAAATTCTTGACGACAGATAAATTAGAAAATACCAAAATTGTTATTGAATCTGGAATAGATATACCATTCAAAGAAGTGACGTCGGAATATAGACCAACTATGAAAAATAGAAGAGAACAAATAATTAAAAAATTTTTACTAGATCATGATTATTTTGTATACGCTGATAATAGATTTTTCAGAAAAATAGTAGGAATAAATCAAGGATCAAGATTTGAGAACTTTCCTTCAGGAGAAATTATTGTCAATTTAAAAACAGGCGTAGAATCTCCACCTATATCTCTAGAAAGCCAATTTGATTCGCACGCTACGTTTTTAACAAAAGGTATACCAAATTTAATAGCAGCCCAAAAAGACATGGTACACGCAGAATCCGGAAAAACCACGGAGAGCGGAGTGAGTGGATTTACTCACTCTGCCATGGCGGGCGCCCGCGGCTCAGTAGTCGCATTTAATCCATTGATAGATCAAAAATTAAAAACCACTTCAACAGGCGAAAGAGACTTTAGATACTCAGAATATGGCTATACTGAGCAAATAGTTTTTAGTGAATTACCAAACAGTAAGTTCGATTACATAGATACGACTATTTATGTAATAGGCGGAACAACAAATTCTAGGGTTCAGATCCCAGTAAGGTTAATTCGCTATGCAGGAACATAAATGTTAAAAAAATAATTAATTATAGTAAACTCTTTATATGAAATTTACTATTTATTTAAGTTAAAGAGGAAAATAAATGGCTTTTTTAGATAATTCTGGTGACATTATACTTGACGCAGTACTGACTGATCTTGGCAGAAGAAGAATGTCGAGAGGCAACTTTAGAATCGTAAAGTTTGCTTTAGGCGATGATGAAATAAATTATGAACTATATGATAAGAATCACGCATCAGGTTCAGCATATTATGATCTTGAAATTTTACAAACACCAGTATTAGAAGCTACTACTGGATTTTCATCAACCATTAATCATGGATTGATGTCAATGACCAATACTAATCTGTTATATATGCCGGCAATTAAAGTTAATACATTGGTTGAGAATGCTGCCCTTACAAAAGATAAGGTATATTATCTGGCAGTGAATGATGGAACAACATCAAAAGCACTAATATCAGCTTTTGGCGGCGCTAATGGCGGTGGTAGATATTATGTGCTTCAAGCCGGCAAAAGAAAAGGCACCCAAATTGTCATTGAAACTGGGTTAGACACCTCAGAAATTCCAGCAACACCTGCGAATAGAACTAACTATATTACAGCTTATAATTTAGCAGATGCAAATTTTCGTGTATCGGTTGATACAAGATTTATATCTTCTATAATGGGACCTACCTCTCGAAGTGTATTTAATAATGGCGGACCCAGTGGCGAATCTAATGTTAATTTTCGTCTACAAGGCAACCCACCTACAACTCGCGTCCGCGGTATGAGAAACCACCTACAAGGGATAGTGAGAGCGGTTACTAATAATGTTTACCTAGATATAAGCGATGCAAAGCCAGACACAGACACATCTGTTATCGCCGGTCCACGTGCAAATGCCACTGCGCTCAATTTTGATGTAAAAACACTTACAGAAAATGATTATAAGCGATATGGAAAAGTAAATCAAAGCATATCTGGTGCTTCTGGCACATACAGATTCATCGACACATATGTGAGAATAATGGGCACATTTGGAATCGAAATGCAATTACCCATTAGAATTATACAAAAAGAATAACGGAGTTATATAAATGTCAGTTCGATCATTTGAGCCTATCAGTCCTTCAAGGGATATCACAACAACAAGAACGTTTTTGCATGAAGTAATACCAATTACTGGTTCTATCATGAGTGGAACATATACGGATGGAGACACAGAAACAAACATTAAAAATTTTACTCATGGAATGTTTCAATCTGTCTATGACTATCCATATTTAAGCTCTTCAGCTAATCATATTTTTGATTTAACTGCTGGGTATACCGCGGAATCCTCCTTGTCAGCTAGTAGTAATACTCAAAATAATAAAAAAATTAACATGTACAACCAGTTTGCGCAAACTTTGCTTGGGTATACTGGATCTGGTAACAACATTAGGCAATTTGAATCAGATTTAACTTTAGATCAAGTAAACCAGATGCAGGATGTATTTATTATCAGTCTCTCAAGGCTGCTGACAAAAGACGAAATCAAGAAAGGCTCGTTCCAGATGACTGTTGGTAGGGGCGCACATGGTTCCGCATTTGACTCTGAGCCTGCAACTACTACATTCACATTTAGTGATAAGCCGAATGAAGAAACAACTATAACTCTTTTAGATTCTGATGGAACAACCGCGGTTTTTGAAATTGACTCAGATGATGACTCATCATCGTCCAATCATCATGTTGTGGTTTCTGGGTCTGGTGCCGGCGGCACTGCTGGAGCAAGAACTGCTACCGCTTTAGGAAACGCTATTAATGGTGTGGCTGCTTTAGATATGACCGCAGCGATTGATGGAGCTAAGCTTACAATTACCCAAGGCACAACCGGAACTGATGGTAATACCAACATTACACTTAGCAACTCTACAAACTGGAATGCATGCACTTCTGTAAATGTGGGTTCTGCTTTTGCTGGTGGAACGGACACGGACCTTACACTCTATGATGCAACTGCTCAAGTCGATGGCACTGGAGTTATAAATTGCGATGGCGGAGACATGGCTATTTTGCACACTAGTTCTGACGCGTCCATTGGTGACATTGGATATGGAGCTATATTCTACCAAGCCGGTGTTGTGGTGTTGAGTTCGTCAGTTTTTGCAAATGTTGCAGAATTTGGTAGCGCTAATCAGTTTATTGGCGGCGCCGATAGCAATGTAAGCCTCACCGCAGAACAAACATTAGTTCAATCATCAATTAGTGGGACGTGTGACGCCTTAAGGCATAGAATAAAAAATCTTCAGTTCAACAACACAACTGAATTAAATTCTACGGTATATTTCTGCCGCGCACCAACTAACAAATTTAACTATAGTTCCAATCCTACATACTTGTCTGGTAGTAAAATTCGCATTAAAAATGTCTCTACTGATAACCCGGTTGCTTACGTCACAACAGTCGGATTGTATAACGCAGCAAATGAATTGTTAGCAGTAGCAAAGCTTTCTGAACCTCTTAGAAAGAGTGTCGATAACGAGCTAACAATTCGAGTTAGATTGGACTACTAAAATGTCTTACCGTAAGTTCGGTAAAAATGACGTATTGATAAATACATTAAAAGCTCATCCTAAGAGTGAGTTTTTCATTTATAGTGGAACTGTATATTATAATAATCGAGCTAGACAAGTTGTTACACTAAACTCAGGATTTCAATCATCAAGTGCAAGTCCTGGTAATGTTCTTATGACGCCACCCGGATATGTCAATTTATATGAATATAATATTGATAGATTAACTGGTTCAAATGGAAAACCAAATCCGTTAATATATCCGTTTATTATCAAAGATGGTTCTAGAGCATCATTTAGTATTGATGGAACAGAAACATCGGCTGATTTTGCTACCGCAGAGTATGGTGATTTAATTACAGGTAGTTATCCGCAAAGTGCCAGTATATCAAGACAATTTTTAGACGGCAACCAGTCGGGTTCGAATGATGCGCTTATCGCTCACCGGTTGTGTCACGGTGCATATTCTCATTATAAGACTTGTGGTCATAACATGAACTATTGGTCTTTGAGAACAATATTAAACCACTATGGTACAATGAGTCCCCATTATCTAGTCTCATCTTCCTACAATGAAGAAGTTGGAGGACGGGGTGGTTGGGACAAAGATACTCAAGAGATGGCTTTAATCCATATCCCCTCTATATTTTACGGATCAGAGATAAGAAAAGGAACAGTATCTCTCCAGTGGTATGTCACTGGTACTTTAATTGGTGAACTTAAAGATGAAAGAGAAAATGGCGAACTCATACAAACTGGACCCAAGCGACAGTCGCTTGGATCTGGATCTGTAGGTGGCGTTGTTTTATATAACGAGGGCTTTATTCTTTTGACAGGATCTTGGCGTATTGATGGTGGCAAAACAATCGACTTAGATGATGAAAGCAGAAACCCGCGGTGGAAATATTGGGGATATGGTATCCGCCAAGATATGGACGGAACATCCATCCACGGCGGAAATACCTTCCTTAGTGCGTCCTTTGGTTTATCATTTGAAGGAGTGACAAAGACAGATGTGCTAACAATGTATGCCCGAGCACCCAAAGGTAAAGTAAACTATTCTAATAACCCAACTTTTATAAAACATGGACAGCAACAGCTTGCTTTTACTTCATCGCACGTTTATGAAGAAAATAAAAATAGATTAATCAAGAATACTGTATCATCAAGTTATACCAAACATGATGAAGATTTTAAAAGACAAGTTTATATATCTAAAGTTGCTGTATATGACGACAATAAGCAGCTGATTGGTGTGGCAACATTATCCAATCCTGTTCTTAAGAAAGAAGAAGAAGATTTAGCAGTAAAAATTAAGCTGGACATATAGTATAATAAAGTTATGATTTTAGGTGTTGACGTATCAACCAGTATTACTGGATTTGCAATTGTAGCAGACAATGAAATTGTGTTTTATGATTCAATTGATTTGAGAAAACATAAAAATATATTTGATAAAACAATCGCTATTAAAGAAAAAATATTAGATTTATATGAAATGTATCAATTGGATAATAACGACGAGCCAAGTTGGGGAGATTCAAAGTATCCAATTCAACACATCTATGTTGAACAGCCCTTCACTTTTTTTAATTCAGGTGGTTCGTCGGCTAAAACAATGGCAACTTTACAAAAGTTCAACGGTATTGTTTCTTGGATTTTGTTTGAAACGTTTGAAATCCGCCCAGAGTATGTGGGTGCATCTGCCGCAAGAAAACAAGCGGGAATAAAAGTACCCCGCGGACAAAAAGCAAAACAAGTAGTATTAGAACACTTACTGAATACTGAACCAGCGTTTAAGATAGAGTATACCAGACACGGAAACCCAAAACCAGAGAGTTATGATAGGGCAGATGCTATTATTGTTGCCAAAGCTGGATGGAAAATAGAGAATTAAATTTGACACGTACGTTTGAACGTGTTATTATGTTAATAATATTTTTATTATAAAATATAGGAGAAATGATGAAAGTAGAAATTGGACACAATGTAAAGGTGCATTATAAGGGCACGTTTTCAGACGGAACGGAATTTGATAATTCCAGAAATAGAGGGAGCACGCTAGATTTTGAAGTTGGCTCATCTCGCATGTTAGGGGGATTTACTCAAGCAGTGATAGGGATGACTGAGGGAGAGACGAAAACAATCGTATTAGGGCAAAATGATGCATATGGAGAAATTAACCGAGACGCATTTAGAAATGTACCCAAAGCTGATTTTGGCGAAGGTTTCGTATTTGAGGTTGGTGGTATGATTAAGGGTAACGGACCCCGCGGACCGTTCGTAGCAAGGATTCACGAAATTCTCACAGACGAGGTTATATTAGATTTTAACCACCCATTAGCAGGCAAAGAGCTTACTTTTGAAATTGAATTGGTTTCCATTGACGCTGAGGAGGCAACACAAATGGCAAATTGGAATACCAAGATGAAGAAGGCGGAACTATTAGAAATAGCGCGCGATCAAGGATTAAGTGTTAATACTCGCTCAACTAAGGCACAAATTATTGAGGCTTTGAGCGCATAAAGCTTGACTTTGAATTTCTGCTGTGTTATGTTATGTGGGGAGCCGCATGAACAAAAAAGAAGCAAAGAAAATCTTAAATGAAACGCTTGGAAACTACATCGACAAAGGACATGAGTATCTTTTCACGTGTCCGTCATGTAATCATCACAAGCGTAAATTCTCTGTTAACCTCGATAAAAATGTTTTTAAGTGTTGGGTTTGTGATTATAGGGGTCGTAACATTAGGCGCATTATTCGCCGCTTTGGTTCTTATCTCCAACTACAGAAATGGGACTCAATATCGGGTCGTGCAGACTTGGAAAGATTTGCTGACCTTTTTAATGACACACGGATTGAAAGAGGGAGTCAAAAAGTACAACTCCCAGAGGAATTTGTAAGCCTCACATGTGATAAGTCACCCGCAACAGGACGCTATGCTATGAAATACCTCGACTCTAGAGGTGTAACAAAAGCCGATATTCTTAAATGGAAGATCGGTTTTTGCTTTGAGGGTGAGTTTAGAAACCGAATCATTATTCCATCTTTTGACGATGAAGGCGATTGTAGCTATTTTATTGCGAGATCCTATACTGGAGACTCCTATAAGTATAAAAATCCAAGAGCGTCGAAGGATATAGTGTTTAATGACCTATTTATTGACTGGAATGAAGACCTAGTATTGGTCGAAGGAGTTTTTGATGCACTGGTCGCCGGAAATGCTGTTCCTATATTGGGTTCAACCCTACGGTCGGGGTCCGACTTATTACGAAAGATTGTACGAAACGACACCCCAATCTATATCGCACTCGACCCCGATGCCGCTACAAAAGAAAGGCGGATTATTAAAATGTTGCTGGAATACGATATCGAGCTTTATAAAATTGATGTTTCGGGCTACGAGGACGTAGGTTCGATGCCAAGAGAGGTATTTAATGCAAGAAAGAATAATGCAGCGTTTATAGACAGAGACAACTATTTATTGCTAGATTTACTATCAGCCGTATAAGGAGAGTGATATGTCAGATAAACACAACGATCAAAAACTAATAATGGAATCATTTAGAGATTGGTCAAAAAACACAGAAGAACCACTATCGCTAGAAGAAGAGCAACTAGATGAAATACAGCTCCCGGGTATTGCTTGGTTTTTGAGGTCGTACCAGTGGATGGAGCCGTTATTGAGAATTGTAGCTGATTCAAAACGTACTCCGGAATCCTTAAGGGCTCCGGTTAAAGCTATAGCTGATACGATAACAACTTTTAAAAATGCAATGGATGAATTTTACGAAAATTATCCCAAGCTTTATGCAACAGTCATGGGACCAATTATGGCAGCAGATATTGCTGGTACAGCCACTGGGAAAGCAAAAGAGAAGATTTTACAAACCATATATAAAAATATAGATAAAGTAGAGCCTGAAGGAGAAGACGCACCAGATCTGGAAGAGCCAGAACAAGAAGAGCCTACCTCTCCAGTAATTACTAAAAGAGATAAGGGTTCTCGCCCGGTTGTTATTAGACAATTGAAGGAATAGGCTACATGAAAAAAGAATCTTTGACTGAGCTTGAGGGTGACTCTGGAGAAGCCGCCGCGGCAGAGGCAGTCGACGACGTTAAAGAGATAGTGGGCAAGTTGATGAAAATGAAGACCGCTATTGTTAAAATAGCACTAAAGGGAATCACAAACCCGGTTGATGTTGCAAAATTAACTGCCTATTACGCCAAACAAAAAAATCTTGAATCACTTACAAACTATCTTGCCACGCAACTGATTTCTCAAGGGCAGATGCCTGAAGGTGGATTTACCGAGCAGGAAATGATGAAATACATAAACAAAAACGCAGGTCCACTTATGAAAATGGGCGTCATGCATTATAATCAGTCCAATGATTCTGATATAGAATTAGGGCTTTTTAAAGAACAAGCAATGACCATTGGTAAAACTCGACTGAAACAAATCATCAAAGAAGAGATTGAAGAAAGGCTTGTTTTTAATGAAATTAAACAGGCGATCAACGAGATGGATTTAAATCTCACAGAAAAAGAAAGGCTAATACTTGAGGAATCTGTTCTTGACGCAATAAAATCTGCAGCTAAAAAAGCAGCTTTACCGATTACGGTTGTAGCTGCATTGGCATTCGGTAGTCAGGTTGCATCCAATTTATATGATCTAGAAGGTGTTGGTGTAACACCGACTGCCGCTGAACAAATTAGCAATGCAGTTGAATCAGGACAAAATATGTCTACCAAGCGTATTGACTTTTTAGAAAAGTCAATTGAAGACTCTTCCCGAGAAGGTGAGATACCTGCGGATTTAGCCAAAGGTGTCTCTGGTGATAAAGCAAAGGACATTGCGATGGATCGTTTAGAAAAAGAATTTGCACAACAAGGAAATGTGGTAAGCACAGGACAAGCCCAAGCTGGTTCTGGTTATCTTATTTACGTTCCATATGATAGCTTACCTGATGGATACAAAGACACCTTTACCGGTGGAGCTGAAAAGGAAGATCTAAAAAAGTTTTATCAAACAATGGATATACAAGATTTAGCTGATAAAGTCAGAGATTTTAACTCTTGGGGGTCTGAAGGTCATGGACAATTCTATGACTCTGAAACGGGCGGTCAACTTCTGCCGGCATCTTGGTCGATAGCATTTAAGGCACTCCAAGACAAAACATCAGAGCGCGGCGAGAAAGGTAAAAGTTTATTTAAAGAAAACGCTTGACACGCCATTCCAGTCATGATATATTAAATGTATAAGAGGGGATACTTATGCTTAACTTCGCCGTAGACACACTTGTAAAAGCAGTCTTTATTTACACATCATGGTACGGGTTTAGCGCCCTCTTTTGGATGATGTTAAACTAGGAGAAAATGTGAGCATTAAAATTGCGCACGTTTCGGATATCCATGTCCGAAAATTAAAGTACCATAAAGAGTACCGTGCAGTATTTGAGCAGCTTTATGAAAAGCTGAGGGAAGAGAAGCCAGATATTATTGTAAATACTGGTGACACCTTCCACACTAAACTTGATTTGTCGCCAGAGGCAATCAAAATGATGAGTGAATTGTTTGTTGGCTTAGCCGATATTGCACCATACCATATGATACTTGGTAACCACGACATGAACCTTAAAAATAGCGGTCGTTTGGATGCTATATCCCCAATTGTGGATTACCTCGAACACCCTAATATACACTTTCATAAGTATGCATCAGTAGTGGAGGTAACAGATGGTGTCGATTTGCATGTTTTATCTATTGTGGATCCAGAAAACTGGCAAAAGGATTTGCCAGAAGATCGTGTCAACATTGCCTTATATCATGGCTCTGTTGTTGGCTCAGTCACAGACAGTGGTTGGATGATGACACATGGTGATATTTCTCTTGACGAGCTTGAAAAATATGATTATGCCATGCTTGGTGATATTCACAAGACAGATCAGAAAGTAGATAACGATGGTAGGGCAAAATACCCCGGCTCGCTTGTACAGCAGAATCATGGAGAGTCAAATGATAAGGGTTATCTTATATGGGATATTGAAGACAAAGACACTTGGTCAACAAGGCATGTCTCGCTTGTCAACCCAAAGCCGTTCATTACTATCGAACTTACTCGTAAGGGACGAATGCCAAAGAATACATCTATTCCGAGTGGCGCTCGTCTTCGTCTCGTTAGCAACAACAATCTTCCGTTAGATATAATGCGCAAAGCGGTAGACATTGCAAAGCACAGATTTAAACCTGAAAGCATTTCATTTTTGAATAGAGCATCTGGAGAAAGAGGTAGCGTCGAAGGATTAACGGACGATCTTAGGACAGAAAACCTTAGAGATATCGATGTTCAAGAGGAGCTTATTGATGAATATCTTGTAGAATATCAGGTACCACCGGAGACTATAGAAAAGGTATATGAACTGAATAAAAAATACAATAAAATTGTTGAAGACAGTGAGGATATCTCAAGAAATGTTAACTGGAAATTGGTAAATTTTGAGTTTGACAACTTATTTAATTATGGAGAAGATAATAGTGTTAACTTTGGTGAACTTAGCGGGATTGTCGGAATCTTCGGCAAAAACTTTTCTGGAAAGAGTAGTATTGTCGATGGTGCTCTTTGGACTCTTTTTAACTCAACCTCGAAAAATGAGCGCAAGAATCTCAATGTTATTAACCAAAACAAAGAATTCGGTCGCGGAAAGGTAGAGATTAAAATAGACGACAAGCTTTATACAATTGAAAGAAAGTCTGACAAATATACCAAACGTTTAAAAGGTGAAGAAACACAAGAAGCAAAGACAGAATTAAATTTTGAAGTTTTTGATTCCGTTATGAACGAAACCATATCACTAAATGGTTTAACACGCACCCAAACAGATGCTAACATTCGTAAACATTTTGGAACATTGGATGACTTTTCGGTATCATCCTTGTCATCTCAGCACGGAGCCTTAAGTTTTATTGACGAGGGTTCGACACGACGTAAAGAAATCATAGCTAAGTTCTTGGATTTAGAGCTTTTTGAGCAAAAGTTCAAACTTGCAAAAGAGGATTCTGTTGACTTGAAAGGTGCCCTAAAAAGATTAGAAACCAAAAACTATGACCAAGAAATAGAAGAGTCAAAAGATGAGTTAGCTATAACTCGTATCGCCTTAGAAGAACAACGCAGTAAATGTGTTGCATTAAAAAATGAACTAGAGACACTTACAATGGCTTGTGCCGAAACACAGGAAAAGATTGATTCAATACCAGCAGAAATTATTGATATTGCAGCTATCAACAATGATATCAGAAGCAAAGAAAATCAAATTACAGCTTTTAAACTTAAGATTTCTGAAAATGAGAGCGATTTAAAAATTAAACAAGGTGTATATCAAAAGGTAGTTTCATTCTTGGAGGATTTTGATTTACAAAAGTTTGAAGATCTTAAAAACCAGATAACAGAAAAAACTATAAAACTAGAAGAGAAAGAAGGGGTCTTAAATAAGCTTCTCGATACACATAATGATATTATTAAAAAAGAAA
>Ga0163179_10002030_pt1 | contig 14229 bp, 7 predicted proteins | sample AtlANTMetagenome_FD_109643 | JGI IMG/M metagenome (GOLD analysis project Ga0163179, IMG submission 109643) | Marine eukaryotic phytoplankton communities from the Atlantic Ocean - Atlantic ANT 2 Metagenome | ecosystem: Environmental > Aquatic > Marine > Oceanic | place: North Atlantic Ocean...
CACCGCCTCGCTCCTTTTCTCGCTCCCGTTCTCGATCCCGTTCTCGATCCCGTTCTCGATCCCGTTCTCGATCATCGTTCCGATCACGACTCCCCCTATCTCGGCCACCTCGGTCATCACCCGAGTTGTATCGTTTGTGGATTCGCTCGGCGTATTCGGCTTTGGTTAAAATGCCGTCGTTGTCGAGATCCGAGTCACGAGGGTCGCTTCGCCAGGGAATCCCCTTCCATTCGTCGTGATCAAGAATTCCATTTTTGTTTTTGTCATATCTTTCCATCGTCTTATTGACGGTATCCATGACTCGGCGATCGTATTTTTTTTCAAGGTCGATGATTTTGCCAGCGAGTGTGAGCGGACTAAGGCCAAACGACTGAACCGCATCGTCACCGAATCCGGGGATTGCCGGGAATTCGTCGACCTCATTATTATTGTTTCGGTTCGGTTCGTCTTTACGATCGCGATCCTTGCCACGTGAATCATCTCGGTCAGAACCGCCCAGCAGTCGGCGAATAGATAGAGGTCGCCCTGGTTCTAGGCCTGCGTCACGCGCCATGCGTTCGATGAACCCCTTTGCTCGCCCTTGAGCTTCCTCAGGTTCGATGGTTCCATTACCGTTCGCATCGATCCGCTCTAGGATTCGACTACGGAAATCGCCACCGCCCCGATCACCGCCCCGATCACCGCCTCGATCACCGCCTCGTTGAGCCTCCGCAGAAAGGCAGATTGCCAGGAGGAAGATTAATGAGAGAACTTGCAAGCCAACTCGTTTGGACATGATCAGAATATCCTCTCTATCTGGACCTTGGTTATCGGCCACGACCACCTCGGTCGCGTCCACCACGCTCTGAACCACCACGTTCACCACGACTGCCTCGATCGAAACCTCCACGACCAAATTCGCCATTTCGGAGTCGATTAATGAAGTCATTCGCCGTCGAGCTTCCCGTGGAGTCGGATCCACCACGACCAGAGTTACTAGACGGGGTGCTGCCACGTCGACTCCCTGAGGAACCTCGATTGCTGCCATTTGACGGTGTTGCTGTTTCCACCATATCGCCCAAGACTCCTGCCAAAGTCTGTTGAACAATGTAGGGATCGGTTCTCTTCAGGTTGACTACGGCGATACTTTCCGGCGGTTTTTCAGAAGCACGCCGATCAAGCTCTTGGACGACACTTTCGACTTCTTTCAGGAGCGGTCCAGGAGCTGCAACGACGATGGAATTGCTCTCAGCATCGACACCGATTGACATTTTGGGGAGATTACCGGCCGTTTGTTGGTTGCCTCGATCTCCTCCACCGCCGCGTCGATCGTCTCCGCCGCGACCGGAGAATGGAAATCCGCGACCTCCGCGATCACCGCGATCACCGCGATCGTCGCGATCGTCGCGATCATCTCGACGATTATTGTTTCCGGTTTCGATTCGGTTTGCGTAAACCTGGCGCAAAACCGAAGCTACCGTTTCTGCATCAGCATATAAAACCGGGATGAAATACGGTTTTGGAAATGTAAGCACTTCTTCAGGACCACTCTCAATGTCGATCACCTGAAGTAATTGCTTGACCATGGCGACTTGTGAAGGTTCGCCACTGACGAATAGTGCATTCAGTCGCTTGTCAGCGACGATGCTTGGAAGTTCCGTTGCCAGGGCGTTGGACTGCTGTTGTAAAACGCTTGTGACCTCGCCATCCGCTGTGGAAGTTGACAAGCTGGTTGGACCGGCGAATCCATTCAGGATGTTGGTGACCAGCGTACTCGCTTCCTCCGCTTCGATATGCTTTAAGTAAAACAGTGTGAATCGGGGGCTTGTTTCCGCAGCCGAGGTCGTCAGGGCTTGTACGAGCGACTGAACCGTATTCAGAGCTTCGATGTCTTGAGAGCTGATGATCAATCCGTCTCTGGTCCGGGTGATCAGGATGGGAGGTTCTTCGCCAGCATCTGTTGCCGCCGCTGCGTTAACCTCCGTTGCTTTCTCGGATGACTCGTTCGAGCTATCGGACTGGACTAATCGCGTCTCATCGTCAACACCGACTGCCTGCGTCTGAAAGGAACCGTCATTTTGATTCAATCTGAATCCTTCCTTGCTTGCTTCACGCGGTTGTTTCTCAGAGCTGTCCGAAGAATTCTTGGGATCAGCTTCGCCGGCGGAAGGAGCTTCGGATTGAGGGGGCGACTGCAGCGGTCGTGGTGGAATTCGATTCCCTTCACGACTCGGAGTTACGATCTTGATCTCATTGGAATTGAGTGTGGGAAAAATGCTTTGAATTCGCTCGATGGCCATAGCGGCGTTTTCAGGAGTCATCGGGATCATGCGGATGTTTCCGCTCTGTATCGCGTCTGACTGCATTCCTCGACCACCGCCCCGAATTCGTTCACCAAGATCGCCCAAGACTTCACGAATCTGATCGATTTGGGATTCGGTACCGCGCACGACCAGTTGCGGTGGGATCAACGTGCCGTCAACGATGGGAGGCTTTTGGCTGTTTCCAAAGAGCTTTTCGACGAGCACTACGGCTGCCGCGGGTTGGGTATATCGTAGTGGGATGACTTCCACTCGTTCCGGGCTCTGTTCCATCTCTGCAATCGTCGCCTGAATCGCTCGATGCTGATCAGGTTTGGCGAAGGCAATGATCCCGCCCGTGCTGGCGTCGATCTCCATCCGAATCGCCGGGTCACCCACGAACAGAGTCTGGAGAACGCGTAGAACTGCTTGTGAATCGGCGGTGGCCACCTTATGGGCTATGAACTGTGATGCCTCGGTCGCACCTGCCGCATTCGTATCTGCAGCGTTTGTATCAACCTGGTTCACAATCTGTTCCACCAGCTTGATCTTTTCCAGCTCTCCGGTTGCAAATACGGTTTGTCCAAGGGGATCGGCCGAGATGCGAATCGATCCGTCCTCCGATGCGTTATCGTTCTCACCAATATCCAACAGTGGACGCGCGACAGCGAGAACCTCATCAGCTGTGGCAACCTTAAGCAGGTAACTGTGTAGCTTTCCTTTTTCTGCCTCGAGTGCAGACTTTTCAAGCGATGCGAGGACTTCCTGAATCACACGCAAGGTTCCGCCCGTTTCGGTTGCCATAATTTGCTTGGCGCCAGGAATCACGACAACGGAGCCCACGGGACTCAACAGCTGGCTAATCTGCTGTTCCGCTTCCGCAGCATCGACATTGGTCAAATCGAAACGTGTCTTGGTAATCTCGTACTCACCTCGATCTTTCAGTTTCGAAACCGGCGTTTCAACGAGCAAATCTCTCACCAGTTGGGCGTCGAGTTCGTCCTCAAGATCGATCACCAACAACATCTTCCCCTTACGGACAATCGTGTAGCCCTTGATGAGCAGGTAACCGTTCACCAGGTCGATGGCCTCTTTGGGGTTAAATCGTTGGTCCCTGTCGATGTAGTTGAAGGTTCCAGTCGGTATTACGTCGGTCGAAAAGGAAAGATCTGATTCCTCAGCCAACCACTGCAGCACGTCATCCCAGGGAGCCTGACGAAAACTGAACTGAAGCGTTTTGCTGTCGGCGGGAGTCGTATCGGAGACAGTCGTCTCTTGAGCAGAAAGCTGCGCAGGCAGAAGTGTCCAGCAGCCCAGCAAGAGGACTAGGGTTAACAAACGTCTAGAGGTTAGAAACTGCATCGAGAATAGGCTCATTCACTTGGTGGGAACTCAGAATCTGCGGGATCATCAGTGGTGCATTCCTCAAGGCTTCAACGCCTGACCTCAGGTAATCCATAACCCTCCGACGAATGAAACCCTCGGTGGCTGCGATAGTTTCGCGATTTCCCCAAATTCATTTGAACTGGGGACTTCGGACAAAACGCAGCCCGCTCTCCCCCCATTCTGACTTCTTACCTGGGCCGCGCCGATAAGGTTTATGCCGAAACGATTAGGATTCTTGACCATATTGGGCGTTTTTTCCTGTCATGACGGGCAGGCTGCAGGAAGTTCGTACACGATCAAGCGGATCAACGGTTACGATGTAAAAGGAGGCTGGTAGTCTTGGCCGGCATGAAAGCCCGCGAAAGTATGCCATTCCTCGATCTACCAGCCCGTTTTCAAAGAACGTTTTACCGGTTTGCTAACGTAGAATCGGGCTGACCGTCTACACGCTAGCGATGCAAAAACTGAGCAATTGTTCTTTTCGGTGAACTGCCTCGGTTTGTCATGAAAACCAGGCTCCGGTACGTCAAGAGAAATCGTTAAATTGGCAGGGGTCAGACTGCACGAGAGTTCAATGAACAAGAACGAACCTTTCGTTTGGAAAGCGGCGAAACCGCCTCTATCTCTCACCAATCGCTGATTTTTGTATTTCTTCATGCGAAGACCTGTAGCCAACTCAAGTCTTCTCACGTTTCAAACACGAGTGAATACCGATCATGGCTGATGAAGATCGCGATGCCGATGCATTGTTTAAGAGTCTTCGAGATGGCGATGAACAGTCGCTGGCGATTCTTTTTTCGCGGCATCGTGATCGGCTTTGGAACATGGTGACTTATCGTCTCGATCGCCGACTCAAAGGCCGTGTTGATGCGGATGACGTGTTGCAGGAGGCCTATTTGGATGCCACAGAGCGCATCGATCAGTTTGTGATGGAGCACTCAGGTTCGTTTTTTGTTTGGCTGCGATTGGTTGTTTCTCAAACACTTGTGAATGTCCATCGGCGTCATCTTGGAGCTCAGATGAGAGACGCAAAACGGGATATCTCGATTTACGCTGGTCAGCATCAACAAACTGCATCGACTTCATTAGCCCTGCAGTTGTTGGGCCATTTAACGTCACCGAGTCAGGCGGCTGTCCGTGAGGAGACCGCACGAAAGTTAGAAGAAGCTGTGGATGACATGTCGTCGATTGATCGGGATGTGCTGGCGTTGCGGCATTTTGAACAGCTCACCAACAGTGAGGTTGCTGAAGTCTTGGGGATTCAAAAAAAGGCGGCAAGTATTCGTTATGTTCGGGCCCTAAAAAGGTTGCGAGAGAAACTGTCGGAGATACCGGGCTTCGATATTGAATGGTTTTGAATCGATTAGATGATGAAGACAAAAATATGAACGATCCTCTCAACTCTCATGCTGATCCAGCGAATTCGTCATCCGAGGAATGGGATCCCGATCGCGATCCGGTGGACGTGTTGGCTGCCGAGTTTGTGGAACGGCGTCGTGCTGGGGACCGCGTAAGCATTGATGACTACGTTGCCAAATTCCCAGATCACGCTGAGGAAATTCGTGAATTGTTCCCAGCGGTCTTGGCGATGGAGCGTCTGCAGCGACGAGCTCAGCAAGACTCTCGTCCGCGGATTTCAAAACATGAGATCCAGGTTGAGCAACTGGGCGACTATCGGGTGATCGGAGAAATTGCTCGCGGCGGTATGGGCATTGTTTACGAGGCAGAGCAGGTGACGTTAGGTCGTCGCGTCGCGGTCAAAGTCTTGCCCAAGCAGGCGCTCAGGGACGATAAGGATATTCAGCGTTTCGAACGCGAAGCGAAGACGTCTGCCAAGCTGCATCACACCAACATTGTTCCTGTTTTTGGCGTCGGCGAACAGGACGGTCTGCACTACATCGTCATGCAATTTATCCAGGGTGTCGGCTTGGATGAGATCCTGAGAGAACTTAAGCAGCTCGTGTTCTCCTATAGCCCAGATGATTCCGCTGAGGACGACGGCAATCGGTCTAATTATGTCAAACGGAATGCAGCTGCCCTGTTAAGCGAGAAACTGCGAGACGACTCATCGTCCTTTGCGGTAGCTGATACCCATCGCGATTCTGATCTTTCAAAGTCCGTTCTTTCGACGCATCGAATGCCGCTCGTTAAGTGGGGGATGGACGCTGGGAAGAATGATCCAGGGCATGTCGCAGAGTCGTCGTCCAAAGAAGTCCCGTTTGAAAAAACGCCGCAAAAGGCTTTGATGCAGCCGATTGATTCGGAGTTTTATCGGAACGTTGCGTGGATTGGGGTTCAGTCGGCGAATGCCTTGAATTACGCCCACGCGCATGGAACGCTCCATCGAGATGTGAAGCCTGGAAATTTACTACTGGATGACGAAGGCGTCGTGTGGGTCGCCGACTTTGGACTGGCGAAAGCCGTTGAACAGGACGAAGTGACCTGGACTGGCGATATCGTCGGTACGTTGAGTTACATGGCACCAGAGAGATTTCACGGTGTCTGTGAAGAACGCAGTGACATCTATGGGCTAGGATTGACCCTCTATGAACTGCTGACTTTCCAACGAGCATTTGAGGGGCACGATCGAGTCGCGTTAATGCATCGAATTGCGAATGATGCACTCACTTTGCCGCGCCGACTCAACCCGATGATCCCTCGAGATCTTGAGACCATTGTCATGAAGGCATCCGCTCGAGAGCCTGAGGATCGATATCAGACAGCGGCTGACCTCGCCGGCGATCTGCAGGCCTATCTTGAGGATCGGCCCATCAAGGCTCGGCGAGTGAGAATGACTGAACAGTTCGTGCGATGGTGTCGCCGGAATCGCGCGGTGGCCAGCCTGACCGCCACGGTTGCGATGCTTCTGGTTGTCGTTTCGCTTGTAACAACGGTGGGATACCTGAGAGCATCTGCACAACGAGAACGGGCTGAAATGTCAGAGGATATGGCATTACAGGCGCTGGACAACATCTATCAGCAATTTGCGCCGAGCCCGTTGCAAGTCACGGCACCCGAAACAAATGCTTCCGTTGCGGATGAGATCGATCCGGGCAACACGTCCGAGTTGTTTGCGGTTCAACCGCAATTGCCGTTATCCAAGGATGTCACCAAGTTACTCGACAAACTATTGCTCTTTTATGATCAGCTTTCCAAGCAAGCTGAAAACGATCCCGACATCATCTTTCAATCGATTAAGGCCCACCGAAGAGTGGCAGATATCCAGTTGCGGCTTGGTGAGTATGACGACGCTCGGCAGCGTTATGACGAGGCGATTCAACGAATTCAGAATATGGATTCGAGGAATAACGACGTAACGCTCGAATTTGCTCGAGTCTACAACGGTTTGGGTTCCGTTCAGTTGGCGAAGTTTCAGCGAGAAGAAGCGGCGGATGCCCATCGACAGGCTCTCAAACTCTTAGACGAACAGTTGGCCCACGATGAATCGCGGTATGAATACGTGCACACTTTGCTACTTGTCTATCAAGCCGAAAGAAGATGGTGGCCAGGGCGTGACCGACGTGATCAAGCGAAATCCGATTCCATCCGTTCGATCCAGCAGGCGATCGAACTTTTGAATCAGGTGGCTGATCAGCAGGCAGACGCACCCGAATATCGATTTTTGCTGGCTAAATGCTATCGTGCCCTCGCGAGAGAAAATCGAGAAAATGTGTCGGATCCAGAGGGGCAAACCATCAGGCTATTGGAATCTCTAGTGCAGCAGTTCCCCGATACTCCCGATTACCGTTATGAGTTGGCGGATGCACACGCACACAGTGCATTTCGGCTTATGATGCGAGGGCGGTCGCAACCCGATCAGGATCGATTGGAACAATCTGAACAACGCTTGAGGCGTGCACTCGAGGTTGCCTCGGACATTGACGAGAGTCATCCGAATATTTTGAAGTACGTTACCTTTAAAGTTCGCCTCTACTTCATCCTGGCTGAAATTCAGATTCGGAGCGATAAGAAGGAGCTCGCTCGGCGTAATCTCGATGCAGCCATTGCTCGACAACAACGGTTGATTCAGAGCCAACCGGAAGCACATTGGCATCGAATCTGGCAAGCACGGATGCAGACACAATTGGCACAACTGCTGATGGAACTGGACCGGCCCGATGCCGCACGACAGGAAATCGCGAGAATTGAAGAGTCCCTGGAACCGCTTCAAGATCAAGATGACATACTCGAAGATCAGCGAGCCTCCGGGAGGATTCAGAAGATGCGAGATCAAATCACGGATCTGAAGAACTCGTTGCAATGATCCTCGTTCGATTCAGCACGGGACCTTGATTACGGGACCAATTTCATCGCGAGATTGGTTCTTTCTGCAGCACGCTTTTGCTCCTTTCGGCGTTCGCCTAAGCCATCGGTCGAGAATGTTTGTGCGCCCGAAACGCCCGTTCAAGAGCAGCCAGTGGATGACTCAAAGTCAGCGCGTGTTGTGGATTCTTAACCATCGAACCGCCACCACCTCACAGCCTTCCCCGTATTTTAAAGTGTTCCTCGCTTTTTTTAAGTTCGCTTGTAACAAACTCAATCGACATCCGCTTGCTGGGGTAGAGCGGTTGAAATTGTTTCGACTGCCAACGCAACAAACATTTCGATGTTTGAGGAGAAACACTATGTCTCGTTTCGCAAAAATGATTGTTTTGGCTTCGCTTGTATTTGGTTTTTTTGCGGTGGCTGTTCCAGATGACGCTGAAGCCGGGCGGCGTTGTTGGCGCGGACGCTCGTATGTGTCTTCGTGTTACACGACCTATCGAACATACTGTCCACCCGCAATTTACGCGCCTCTCTACACTCCCTCCTACTATTGTGGTTACGGAGGTTACTACGGTGGTTACTACGGAGGTTATGCCGACGACGGTTACTATGGCTACGGGTACAACAACGGTCTTTACCGTGGCTACAGTTTTCCGAGCCGTTACGGCCAATTCAACTGGTAGATGAAGAATACAGCTGAGCCGTGATAGGCCGGTCGGAAGAATTCCGGCCGGCTCTCTTGGAGTGGCCTAACCCTATTTACTTGGAATTCTCGGCGCAGCATTTCACCACGCATGTCGGCGGTATTAGAATTCTTATCTGAAGAGCAGCGAGAATCGCAGCGACCTGGTTATTTGATCGGGTTGCCGTCGAAAGAATTCACCGAAACCTGTCGGTGATTCGGAGGAAGCGATACGAGTGATGCTCGCTGGTGGCATCACCCGTCTGCAACAAGCTAGGGTCGACGATCTGAAGTAGATCGACCCATTACAGTCTGATCTATTCCTGTCGACTGGCAGGTAGCACCTTACCGACCGAATGGTCTTCCGCTCGAATCCCGCGCCGGTAAGTATTAAAGCCGTACATCGTGGGTTCAAAATCGTCGACGTAGGTGACGTCTGCGGCAGTGGGCACATCGAGGCCCAATCCCCAGTAGACTGAGTTGACGATCATGCGGCGCAAACCCTCACTTTGCAGATCGGTTGCAGCGCCCAGGGTCGTGGTAAAGATCTTGTTTGTTGTTCCATCATCGTGTTTATGCAGGCGAGACCAGGCGACGGGCATCATGGGTGTATTGATGTCCTGTTCTTTTCCATCGGATCGCCGTTTCTTGTTGTACTTGGCGGGAGGATCACCCGGCTTCATACCTTTGAGGACTTCGCCTAGGACCAGAATCTTGGCGTCCGCTGGTGGATAGGCTTCGTAAACGTCGGAATCGCCGAATACATCTTTCACACCTCGAAGAATGGCATCATCCTTCGAAGATGCTTCGATGACACCTCGAGTCGCTTCTCGCTTGTGACCGCCCCAGTGACTGACCCAGTTCTCACCAAGAACGTTTTTGCCGAATTGATTGTAGTGCCGGTATTCGGTCTCGCGATTGCCAGGGTAGTTGAAGGCATGCGTGCTGGTTCGCAGACCGATGATCGGAATGCCTCGTTTGAATGCCGCGTCAAAATGCTTCATGGTCTCATCGGGCCAATTTCGGAATCGGAGAAGCATAATGATGGCATCTGCGTCTGCCAGAACCTCCGGATTCGAAAGGCTTTGCTGATTGTCTGGGTCGATGACGCCTTCATCATTGACTGAAAAAAGGACCGTCGTCTTGAAACCATGCCGTTCGCTCAAGATCTTAGCCAGCATCGGAAGTCCTTCTTCCGATCGGTATTCTTCGTCACCCGACAACAACACGATGTGTTTGCCGGCACCTGGCCCATCTTTCGCTCCGTAGCTGATCAGGCCGTCACCCCGCGCAGTATTTACACCAAGAATAATCAGTACGGTAAATGCCCAGGCGAGAGGTCTCATGGTTTGTCCTTTCAGATAGCAGCATCGTTGCCATGATGTCATTTGCGACAATGCGGTCTTGATTCTCTGGAAATATCCTAGCCGTATTCTAACCGACTTAAAGGGTTTGAATTGTTTCAGACTCAGCTGCGTTTCGAAAGCACCTGTTGTTCATATTCGCGTACACGATCCAACCAGCTGATTCCTACCGGCACCTCTTCGCGTTCACAGAAATGGTCCCAAACTGCTTGAAACGGAGCCGTTTTCAAATGTTCCTGCCAGGCTAATCGCCCGGTAAGATCTCCCCCGTGTTCAAGCTCTCGCAACATCGCTGTCGGTTCCAGGATCGCCTGCAACAACGCCTTTTGCACATTACGGGTTCCAATCACCCAGGCGGCGACTCGATTAATGCTCGCGTCGAAGAAGTCCAAGCCAATATGAACGCGATTGAGAAATCGCCCCCGCACGATTTCCTGACTGATTGCCATTAACTCTTCGTTCAACGTGACCACGTGGTCACTGTCCCAGCGAACGCCTCGACTGACATGCAGCAGAATCTGATCGAGATATCCCATGACGGCTGAGATTTTATCGGAAATGACTTCCGTAGGGTGGAAGTGCCCCGCATCCAGGCAGAGCAAGGTTTTCCGCGAAATCGCGTAACCCAAATAGAATTCGTGTGAGCCGACAACGTAACTCTCTGAGCCGATGCCAAATAGTTTGCATTCCACCGCGTCTAACAGATGAGTTGACTCGAAGGGCTCACTGAAAATCGCATCGAGTGCAGCCTCCAGGTTGAGTCGAGGTCCTAGCCGGTCGATGGGCTGATCTTTGGAACCATCTGGGATCCACACATTGGTGATACACGGTGTTCCTAGCCTCGCACCCATGGCCGCCCCGATCCTTCGACAACGTCGACCATGTTCAATCCAGAACTCACGAATCGAACGGTCCTGATGAGACAAGGTCCAACCGTCATCTGCCTTCGGGTGACTGAAAAATGTTGGGTTGAAGTCCAGGCCGATACCGATGGATTGGGCCCAATCCATCCAGCTCGAAAAGTGTTCAACGTCGATCGCGTCCCGGTCGACTCGGCCGCCGCCGAAATCCCCGTAGCTGGCGTGAAGATTTAACCGGTGTGTACCTGGGATAAGCGCGTGAGCGACTTCGAAATCTGATCGGAGCTCGTCAATGCTGCGAGCTCGTCCAGGATAGTTACCCGTAACCGCGAGACCGCCGCCAAGCTCTTGAGAGCTATTCTCGAAGCCCTGGACATCGTCACCTTGCCAGCAGTGGATGGAAATCGCAATGTTGGTCATCCGATCCAGTGCTGCTTGGACGTCGACTCCGAGTTCGCTGTACCAGCTGCGTGCCCATTCATACGCCTGTTGTGTGTTCATGGCGATAGATTGTACTCCCCTTGCTGACTTAACTCACGCCTGTTCAAGCGCCTGAAAAAGATGGCTGTCTGGCTGGTTGAGTTGTCGATAAGCGGAAAACCCCTGGTTTTTGCCAGTGCAAAGCCTTTGAGCCTCATTTGAGTCGGTGCTTTGCCAATGCTTCTGCTCGATGCAAAAGGGGCCGAACTTTTGTTTGTGGAACACAAAATGTTGGTCGACAAGGAGCCGACTAGTGCGATTACCTTGAAATCCGTTTACGTCAGCCTGTGCTCAACAAAGAAAGGCTCATCCAGCTTCATTAGAAACTGGATAAGCCTTGTTTGTTGTTGTGAATTGTTCGTCGTCGCGAACGTGGCCTACTTCGATGCTTTTTCAGTTTTCGAGTATTCTTCAAACGCTTCGGCCACTTTCCCATCCTTCACGTCACCCGGGTGCAACAGGACGCGGTAATAGAAGGTCATCGATTCGCCTGGTTGCAACGTGTGGGCTGCATTGATCGACGAATCTCTTTTGAAATCGTGCAGGCCGAAGACGTTCGCAGCAAACAGACCGTAGGTTCGCACATGCCAGTGGCTCGGATATCGAAAACTCTGTGGGTGATTGAGGATTGCAACCCCCACGATGTCATCGCCGACGGGACCTGAGTAATCAACCCATGGCGCCTGTTTGCCCCAGGCATCTTTGTTCTCTTGGCCATGGCTGTTGACGATCTTGCCACCCTTGTCGGCGTCCACTCGCATCGTTCCTGCGACCCGAACGCCAAAGGTACCCTCTTTGGTGTCCCCGAAGGTTACCGGTTTGTCGCCGGCCGTCAAAGTGATATCAAAGTCGATAAATCGCGAGTCGCCCGCGACGCCAAAGGTCTGCTTTCTCACGTCGTGGCAAATGACATCGCCGTGCCGATCGATCCAGTCGTTTTTGGTTTCGATAACCGCTTCGTCGCCACCCTCGACGGTCAGGAATTCGCGATGGACGATGTTGCCGGTACTATCACTTCCTTCGTGCCAAAAACTAGTATCGTTGACCGCACCGTGGGTAAACCAAAACGATCGGTGATGAACGTGGTCATCTTTTTCATCGGGGCTCACTTCCCGCATCGGAAAGCCGCGTGTGACTGGTTCTCCATTCGGTCCAATCACCGGCCAGAGAACGGGTTTTGCTCCGGACTTTGTCAAGTACTCCGTGAATAGCTTGCCATCGAGATTGACCGTTACTTTGTCCGCCTCTTTTTCGACGGAAAAGCGATCGGCCGTGATCGTTGATGCCAACGTAAAGATGAGAAGGAGAGATGCCAAATAGCGTGTCATGACAGATGTTTTCCTCGCAAACAAAGTAAACAGAATTCTCTGGGGCGTTCATTCTAAAAAAGCCGTGCCCAATCGGGTGGCTTTTTAGGTCGGATAAAACACGTAGAGTTTAGCAAGGTTGCGGGGTAAATGTGAGAGTTTAAGGGCAGAAGAATCCTAATTCGGGTGGCCGGTGATCGGGAGAATCCTCAAACCTGTTGCCGATGAATTGAATCCAGGAACGGCTGCCACGGAATCAACGAAAGTTAACAGGAATCCTGTAAACGACTTGGCTTTCAACGTCGACGTGGCCTGCTATGATACGTCTATTGTCGTGTTGCGGCCTGCCAAGGGTGCGTCCAACACGTCCCCGATGCCTTGCCCACCAGTAAACGTCATGCCGCGTCTTTTATATAAATTTATCCTCATCTCGATTTTGCTGACAGGTTGCCAGGTTTCCGAAACTCCGGAAAGCTCGGATGCGACAACCAAGGTCAAAGAAGAATCGCCGGCCTATTCGACTCAGCTTGAACAGGTCACACCCTGTCAATGGCCTACCGTCGTTCGGTCGCAAGGTAGTTTGATGGCCGATGAGATTGCCGTAATCGGTGCCAAACTAGCGGGCAGAGTGGTAGACACGCATGTTGACTTGGGTTCACGTGTGAGTGCCGGTGAGGTCTTGGCTCGTCTACAAAGTCAAGAGTTCGAACTGGGTGTGCAGCAAGCCGAAGCACAACTCGCCGAAGCCTGTGCCGTGATCGGACTGAAGCCTGAAGACTCGATTGAAAAGCTTGATCCGGAGAGCGTACCGTCTGTGTTAGTCGCCGAAGCGATTTGGCAAGAATCTCGGGATTCGCTGACGAGAACGGAGCAATTGCGGAAGTCCAACGCGATTTCAAAATCCGAGTACGAGCGGCAATTGGCTGCCGAACGTGTCGCCTCCGCAAAATACCAGTCAGCACTGAGCGGAGTCGCTGAAAAGATCGCGTTGATTCGTGTGCGACGAGCGGCTCTGGCCATGGCACAACAGGATCTCCAGGATGCCGTGATTCGCGCACCGTTTGCCGGCGTCGTCCAACAAAGACACGTGACGGAGGGAGTGATCGTTAACGAAGGAATGCCCTTAGTCACCTTGGTTCGTACCGATCCTCTACGATATCGAGGCCGCGTTCCTGAACGGAAGGCTTTCGCGGTAAGAGAGGGACAGCCTCTGAATATCAAGGTCGAAGGATATCCTGACTTGTTGGTGTCCGAGGTCAAACGGACAAGCCCTTCGCTCGATGAAGCGAATCGCTCGCTCATGATCGAGGGAGAAATCGAGAATCCAAAAAGTCTCCTTCGGTCCGGTGTTTTCGCCGAAGCTGAAATCGTCGTCGATGCCGATGCGACAACATTGGCGGTGCCGATGGCGGCGGTCGGTGAGTTTGCTGGAGTTTATCGAGTGTGGTTGGTGACGGATGGCGTCGCAGGACAGCAACAGGTCCAGATTGGCCGTCGCTCTGCCCAGCAGGTTGAGATTCTGAGCGGATTGGAAGCCGAGCAATGGGTGATTGCCAATTTCGATCAGGGAATTGTGGGGCGCGTCGAAGCAACTGTGAAGAATCA
>Ga0163179_10002031_pt1 | contig 14226 bp, 11 predicted proteins | sample AtlANTMetagenome_FD_109643 | JGI IMG/M metagenome (GOLD analysis project Ga0163179, IMG submission 109643) | Marine eukaryotic phytoplankton communities from the Atlantic Ocean - Atlantic ANT 2 Metagenome | ecosystem: Environmental > Aquatic > Marine > Oceanic | place: North Atlantic Ocean...
ACTCGGCTAGATTTTCCAGAGCTACGCATCACTGGCGACGGGTTCGAGCTAGGGCAGCCGCTGATCGTGCCGATGGACGAGGTGGAATGGCGGATGACGCCGAGGTGGCACCAAACACGAGGCGCTCGCGTTGAAAACGCATTCGATTTGGGCAGTACACCGCTAGGGACAGGTGGCATAGAGAGCGTGCTTGGGTTTGATGAAATGGAAGGCGAATGGCGGGCCGGGCTAGAGGCGGAATTGGCGCGGCATGTCGGCCGTTTACGCCACGGCGCCGACGTGACGTGGCTATCCGACAGTACGCTTTTAGAGGATTACGACGCGGACTACCTCGATCGAAACCTGGACTTCTTTGAGCGTAGAGCCTTCGTGCAAACTGGGAAGCTTCGTTTGGCGCATCGAAGTGTGCAGGCCGACACGATCACTGCGCAAATACCGGTATCGCTGACGTGGTGGGATCCTGCCAACTCTGGGAAGGCGTTGGAGTTTTGGAACTCAGCCGGCTTGAGTTGGGTGGGTGAGGGCACATCAGAAGCCATCGATGGGACGGGGCGTTGGGTAGGTTTCGGGCAAGCGGGCGTGACGGGTAGCGACAGCGTTGGGCCGTTCTTGGCTGAGGCTGAAATCGGTGCCATCGCGGCTTTGGAAGACCTCACCGGTCTTATGGGTGGCACACAGGTCCGTGTCCAACCCGTCGCAGCAGCACATCTATCGCTGCCGATGTGGGGGGAGCACGGTGCGGTGCGCCACGTGCTTGACCCCGGCTTTTCGGCTGATCTCAGACCCGATCAGACAGGAGAGGTGTATACGGCATGGGTTGGCCCGAGGTTGACCAGTCGCTGGTTATCCGCCACCGGCGTGCCGGTTCAACTCGATGTCTCTGTGCCTACGGATGGTGAAGCATGGGCGCCTTTAGGGCGCGCTTGGGTACAGAGTGGGAGCTACTGGGCGAGTGTTGCTGGTGAGGTTTCGTATCTGGATGCGCTCGCGCGGAGCTTGACCGCTGGTGGCGGCTTTGATGATGGTCATAAAGGCTTCACATTCCGAGCGTTCGCCGCAGACTCAACGGAAGATGACGCAGATCTGGCCCAAGTGTCGGGAGCGACTTGGTGGACGCTGAACGCTGCAGGCGACCGTTGGACACCGTCCGTTCACCTCCGCGCTGATCTACAAGACCAAACCCTCCTTGAGCAAGGTGTAGGGCTAAGGTTCCGCACACGGTGCGATTGCCTGGATGTGTCGACTGTCGCGTCGTGGTCCGAGGACCGGATATGGCCAGAGGTCTTCGTTTCGATCGACATTCGAGAGTAGAGCGATAGAAAGGCGTAGGAGCGGCTGTGACACGTCCTGTGGCGAACCCCGGTACCGATGACCTGCTTGGCCACGAACAGGTCTGTGGACGCCTATGGCAGGCTCTAGAAAGCAACCGCTTACATCACTGCTATCTCTTTTCTGGGCCCGAAGGGGTTGGGAAGCGCACGGTTGCTCAGCGCCTCGCGATGGCGGCGAACTGTGAGTCGGTCGGCCCCGTGTTGTTGGGCCCGCCGACGCCGAGGCCGTGTGGGCACTGCATCCCGTGTACGCAAATCGCTCAAGGCACTCACCCTGATGTAGTAGAGGTCGAGCGCGATCCGAGCAAAAAGGTCGCGATGATTGGGGTAGACCAGGCACGTGAGGTCATTCGCATGCTCTCGTTGCATCGCCACAGCGCACAACGTCGGTTTGTGATCATAGATCCCGCCGACATTATGCGACGAGAGGCCGCCAATGCATTGCTGAAGACTTTTGAGGAGCCTCCAGCCGCGACGACCTTCATACTCGTGACAGCCCGACCGACCGCGTTGCTTCCAACGGTCTTGAGTCGGAGTGTCCGCGTGCGCTTTCACCCGGTTCCGGAGTCGCAATTGGAGACCTGGCTTACCGAGCGCGAGGTCGCATCGCCAACGCGAATCGCTCGCTTGTCTGGCGGCTCGCCGGGGCGTGCGCTGCAATTGCTGGACGGTGAAGCGGATGCGTTGACTTCTACGCGTGAAGAGTTGCTGTTGGCTCTTAGCGGTGGGACTTCGGCGGTGATGTCTTACGCAGAGACGCTGGTGAAAGGCTCCAGAGAGACCTATGAGCCGCGTGTGTTGCGGCTCTTACAAGTACTGGAATACCTGCTCCGGGATGCGGTGCTTGTCGCCAGCGGCCGGGACGATGCGTTGATAGATGTAGAGGGGCGTGCAGTCTCCGAGCAATGGGCGAGAGCTCTTTGGCCAAGCGGCATCCGCGTTATCGATGCGGCGCTTGTAGAAGCACGCTCACAGTTAGCGGTCCACATCACGCCGAGGCTGGTGCTCGGCGCCTTATTGACGCGCCTGCATCGAGAACTCGGTGCGTGGTCTACAGGCGACGCGTCTGTCGCTGGACACGGAGTCGCTCCGCATGGGTAAGAAGAAACGGCCTGCGCCACCGCAGCTCGCGCATCCGATCATTGACAGTCATTGTCACTTGGACGCCGAGGCGTTGGGTGATGAGATGCCGCTTACAGAGGTTGTGGCTCGCGCCCAAGCCGCGGGCGTCAATGGTTTCATCACGATTGGTTCCGGTTGGGGAATCGACTGCGCGCACCGCGCTGTGGCACTGGCTGAAGAGCACGCCGACTGTGTGTGGGCGACTGTAGGCATTCATCCGCACGATGCGAGTCAATACAGTGATGAGGTGGAGGAAACCTTGGGACGGCTTGGCAGGCGGCCCCAGGTCGTCGCCTTAGGTGAGATGGGACTCGATTTTCATTATGACAATTCGCCCAGAGACATACAGCGCACCGCGTTTCGGCGTCAGATTCGGCTGGCGATGGCGCTTGAGAAACCGGTCGTCATTCATGACCGGTCCAGTGAGGGAGAGACGTTCGAAATCCTCCGCGACGAGGGTGCCTTCGCGTCGCCCTCAGCGGTCCTCTTTCATTGTTTTGCCGGTGATGTCTCCGCGATGGAGGCGATCGTGGAAGAGGGGGGATGGATTTCACTCTCTGGAATCGTCACCTTCAAGAACGCGACGGAAATGCACGAGGTTGCCAGGTCGGTACCGGCAGACAGATTGTTGGTAGAGACAGACAGCCCTTTTCTGGCGCCCGTGCCTTGGCGAGGCCGCACGAATGAGCCGAGGAATGTGGTTTATACGCTCGCGCATATCGCTGATTTGAGAGGGGTTTGTCGAGACGAGTTAGCGAAACAAACCGCGGAAAACACCCGCGCGGTCTTTCGCTTACCCACGACGTAAATGTTCATTGGCGCGCGTAAGCGCGTGAATCAGTCGTGGACTAGTTGTCGGTATATCGACCGGGACACAGCGCTTTAGCGGTCTCCCATGGGTCGTCTGCGTCTCGGACACAAGGGAAGGTGAACGGCAGTAGGAGTTCGGGAACGAACTCGACCGGTTCGGGATCGGTCACGAGCTGGCGTAGCAGCTTGATCGCAATGGGGTACCACTTTTCGCCGTCGCCCTGCCATTTTACTTGGACGCGCCTCAGTGGCGTCGACTGGTCCTCACGGATGAATGCGACCTCTTCCATAAAGATCTGTTCGAATGTTTCCAGCGAGACCCGCTGATGGTGAATCTCGGCCCAGAGCTCCCATCGAGAGCGTTCAGTCGTGGCGAGGTCGTCCATGATGCGCACGAAGACCGGGGCCCCTTCAGCGTTCTTAAGCGTGGCTGGAAGCGCGACACAGCCCGTGCCCTCCAACCAAGCGGCAAGATACTGAAGTGCTTGGAAGATGTTGTAGCGGATCTCTTCGGGGTCGTCGTTGGCGATAACGGGTGAGACTTCGATATCAGCGGCCAGTACGCTACGGGCGTAGCAGGGGTCATCAGGCTCGAGTCCAGCGACGTCCTCACCAAAGACGAAATCTAGCAACGGTCTGTGTGCCGAGGGTTGCGGAACCAGCTGCTTTATAAGTTTGGCAAGCGCTTCGTCTTGCGGATCGTTTTCGTACCTTCTCCAGGCTTGTACCAAGGCGATTCCGACTCGGACGAAGTCTGGGTGTGCGACCCAGAAGCCGTTGAGGCCTCGCTTCATCTGGGCTGCGACGTCTCTAATGAATCCGATCATGCTCAGACTGAATGATTCGGCATTTCCTTCCTCGAACAACACGCCATACATGCCGCCGATACACATCGCTCCCGACGGGCGTAGTGCCTCGGCAAGGATGCAGTGAGACTCCTTGATGTGGTGTACGACGATATTTGGATCCGCTTTGACGGGGATTCTGTAGTTCGGGTCGTGACGAAATAGTCGTGCTGCCGACGCCAAGAAGTCGTGCCATCCCAGGCTTCCTCCGAGAAAGTGCGGGCCGAGTGCGGCACCTATCTCTCGGATTCGAAATATCGCCCGCGGATTCTCGAAGACGATCAAGATCCGCACGGTTGCGAGGTCGGCGTCCGGGTCTAGCTGTCGGACCAACTGCTCCGTGGTCTCGATAAGCACTCTCAGGTAGGCTGCCTCCTCTTCGTTTTCGATTTTTGGCACGTAGAAGACCAGCGCCTCGGGGCGATTGCGGTTGTGCCAAACGTGCGTCACGAAGTCGAACAGATGCAGGGGCAGGGGAGCCCCGTTGTAGAGGTGGTTGCCGTCAGGGAGCGCGAGTCCCGGAATGCGCTTGATGGGAATCGATAGTCGTGAGTCTTCAAGCGTGTACGTCTTCTGCGGGGTTGAGAATGAGAGCGTCCGGTCGTAGCAGCCCATCAGGTTTTCAGCGGCCGACAGAAACCGCGTCATTATTGGGGTTTGGCTGTCTTCGTCATCCGCTCCCCATCGGGCAACTTGCCCCGATTCGTCGACCAGAAGCCCAACCATCGGGGGTTCATCACCTCGAACGCGATGCAGAGTGTTCATGGCATTAATAGCCATGCGTTCGGTATCTGGAGGCCCAAAAAGTGTGATCTGTTCGCCCTGCAAAAATGGCGGGATGTGCACAGCTTCAAGCGTGGTCTTGGTCGAGTGTGGGCCGACGACCAGCCGTCCGGAAGCGTCTCGCTTGCCGATCACCGTCTCATAATCTGAGTCTTTGATCCCTTTGCCTTCGTTGACTGCTCGGCTTTTTAGGGTCTCTTGGTCTATAAACGCGCGGTCTGTGCTTCTTTGCTTCAGAACGGTGTGTAGCCTCGGGGCGACCGCTTCGAAGACCTTCACCACCACCGATAGTGCTTCAGTGGTCTCTATTGCTGGAAATGCGCTTCGTAGACCTTTGGCCACACGTAGACCCTCTACTGATCTTACGGCTTCGGTGTCTGCGAGTAGGGCCTCTTGTAGGGGGCCTGGTATGAAGTCGGTATAGAGCGAGTCCGTCATTCTTTCGGCGCTCCTGCGGCAAACCATTGCCCCAACACCGCGCGTTCTTCATCTGTCATCTGCGTCAGATTTCCAATGGGCATGATCTGGGTTGCGACCGATTGCGCGTGAATTTTTGCTGCGTTGGCAACAATCAATTCGGGGGTTTCTAGTCTAAACCCGAGTGGGGGCTCAACATAGCCTGGGAATGTTGGTGTGCTGGCATGGCAGGCTACACAGCGTTCGTTGACGATGCGCTGGACCTCTGTGAATGCGGGCGCCTCTACGCCCTCAATTTGCTTTTGCGGTCCATGGCTTATGTCAGCCAGCGCGACCATCCCGACGGCTGCCGCTGGCAAAAGCCAGGAGCTGACGTGGCCCATGCCTCGTAGGTTGAACCAGTGGCGAACGCCCGCGCCGATCACGCACAGTCCGACGAGTACTGCCCAGCTCCACTCGTGCCCGTAGGTGAATGGGAAGTGGATACTCACCATGATGAACAGGACGGGTAGGGTGAAGTAGTTGTTGTGCCGTGAGCGTAGCGCGCCTGCTTGTCCGTTGGAGACGTCCGGGGCTTCGCCGCGTGTCATGGCATCCACCATCGCGCGTTGGCCCGGAATGATGACGAAAAACACATTTAGCGCCATCATGGTGCCCATCATGGCGCCGACGTGGATGTAGGCGGCGCGGGCGCTTAAGACTTCGGACAGGCCCCACGCGGAGGCTGTCATGAGGAGAAGTAAAATCGTCCCAAGGGCGGCGGGCTTCTGAACGAGCGGGGAGCGGCAGAGCAGGTCGTAAACCACCCATCCCACGATTAGTGAACCGACTCCGATTCCCATCGCAGCGTGCGGGTGCATCGTGCTCCCCGCGGGAAGCATCATCGATTCCGCTTGGAGCCAATACACCAACACCAGGAGAATGACTCCGGTGATCCAGGTGAAGTAGGCCTCGTACTTGAACCAATGCAGGACGTCTGGGAGCTTTTCGGGAGCGCCTTTGTATTTCGAGACCTCATAAAATGCGCCGCCGTGCACGGACCACAGTGATCCTGCCAGGCGCCCGGAAGGATCCTCTACTGGCCTGACGTGGTTGTTGAGCCAATTGAAGTAGAACGACGCGCCGATCCAGGCCGCACCGAACACGAGGTGCATCCACCGCACCAACAGATGCAGCCAATCGCTGATCCAGGGATCGCCCATGCCTTCCCTCCGAACAGTTCCAGCATACCGAAACCGCTGTCTCACTGCGAATCAAGAACCGTTGATTGGGGCTGATTTGCTTCGTTCAGGTAGGATGACGGCTGGAGTGCACGACTGATGACCACCTTGACGAGCCGGCGCGTATTGACCCCCGAGGGCTTTGTGCACGCCACTGTTCATTTGGAGGGCGCAACTATCGCGCGGGTCACGCCGGGATCCGAACTGGGCGCCAAAGATTTAGGCGATCTGGTCCTTATGCCGAGCATTGTGGACACCCACGTACACGTCAATGAGCCCGGACGGACCGAATGGGAGGGCTTCTCTACGGCGACCAAAGCGGCTGCGCTTGGTGGGGTCACGACGATTGTAGATATGCCTTTGAACAGCCTGCCTGTGACCACCACGCTGCAAGCCCTCGAGGAAAAGATCGTTTCTACCGCCGGGAAGCTCTATGTGGACTGTGCTTTATGGGGCGGCGTGGTGCCTGGAAATACGCCGGAGCTTGAGCCCATGGTTCGGCGTGGTACCCGGGGGTTCAAGTGCTTCCTATGCCCCTCCGGCATCGATGAGTTTCCACAGGTCGAGACGCACGATCTATCAGTGGCGATGCCAGAAATGCGCACACTCGGTGTGCCGTTGTTGGTGCATGCTGAACTTGAACTTCCGCTACGCGAAGCTGCTGGCAGCGACGCGCGTGACTATCAGACGTATTTGCACAGCCGTCCGTCGGAGTGGGAGGACGCCGCTGTCGCGATGATGGTGGATCTCTGTCGAAAGACAGGCTGCGCCGTTCACATTGTGCATCTATCGAGCGCAGGCGCGTTATCCATTTTGCGCCAGGCGAAGCGTGAAGGGCTTCCCATCACCGCGGAAACCTGTCCTCACTATCTCTGCTTACGCGCTGAAGATGTGCCTCCTGGAGCCACTGAGTTTAAGTGTGCCCCCCCGATCCGTGAAGGTGCGAACCGCGAGGCGCTTTGGGGGGCGTTGCAAGACGGCACTTTAGATTTTGTGGTCACAGATCACAGCCCTTGTGTGCCGGGTTTGAAGCTGCCGGAAGAGGGCGATTTTATGCGCGCCTGGGGAGGCATCGCGTCGTTACAGCTCGGTCTTTCGAGTGTGTGGACCGAGGCGCTCGGGCGTGGTTTTGGCCTGCCAGACATCGTAAGGTGGATGGCCGCAGGGCCACGCTCATTACTGGGGCTGCCTGGGGGTGTCGTCGCGCCGGGAGGCGTAGCCGACCTAGTGGCCTTTGATCCAGACGGCGGTTTTGTCGTGGATGGTACGCTCTTGGCACATCGCCACCCCACGACACCTTACGCGGGGCGCCGGCTTACCGGTCAGGTACGGCACGTTTGGCTGCGTGGACACCCAATTGTGTGGGATGGTGGTTTGACTGGCCTTACGAGGGGCCGACTCATTACGGGAAACGAGACATGAGCGATTCTTCCGTCACAAGCACAGCTGTCTTCGCTGGCGTTCCAGATTTGGCCAGCGCCGAGCTCGGAGGCGAGGCGCTGATTGCGAGCGATGAATTCTTTGCCGGACGTGAGAATCTCGTCACAGCCGGTGAGCCTGTCTGGGAAGCAGATCGATATACCGACAGGGGTAAATGGATGGATGGCTGGGAGCCGCGTCGGCGACGCGCCCCGGGTCACGATTGGTGTATTTTACGGCTCGGCGTTCCCGGTGACCTGGTTGGGGTCGATATCGACACCCGGTACTTTTTAGGAAACCACGCGCCGTACGGATCAGTGCACGCCACGATAGCGCCACCAGACGCGAGCCCGGAGTGGCTCCGAGACGAGGCGAACTGGACGCCTGTGCTTGCGCAGGTCCCGCTCGAGCGAGGGGGACACAATGTGTTCGCCGTTACGCCTTTTCGCGGCGCCACCCATGTAAAGCTCAATATCTACCCGGCCGGTGGGGTCGCGCGGTTTCGTGTACACGGCCGGCCTAGACCTCCCGAAGTCGCACAAGGTAAATCTGTAGATCTCGCCAGCGTCTTGCGTGGGGCTCAAGCGCTCGCATGTTCTGACATGTTTTTCTCGCGCATGGACAATCTTCTGTTACCGACCGAGGCACCTACTATGGGGCACGGATGGGAAACCAAACGCAGCGCGCTCCCGCGGCAAGATTGGGTGGTTATTGCGCTGGGCGAACCGGGAACGCTCGATTCGATTGTGTTGGACACCCGTCATTTCAAGGGCAACTACCCTGAAGGCGCAACGATAGAGGGGGTGTATTGGCCGAACGCGTCACCGCATGCGCTGACAGCGAGCGGGGATTGGGAGATAATCGCAGGCCCTGTCTCCCTCGGACCTGATGCATCACACGACCTCGCTGTCGATGATCCCGGACCTTGGACGCATTTGCGCTTGACGATTTTGTCGGATGGGGGTGTTTCGCGTCTGCGGGCTTATGGGACTCCTTCGGACGCTCAACCCGCAACATCGGACGATGTGCTGTCTTGGCTAAACGCGGCCTCTGAAGCACAAGCAGAGGCCGCCTTTGCAACCTGCTGTGGTGCGCGCCGGTGGGCTCGAGCGATGGTCGCTGGACGTCCGTTCCACAGCCGAGCGCATGTTCATGGCTACTCTGAGGATGTCTGGTGGCACCTTGGGGATGGAGATTGGCTAGAGGCGTTCACGCATCACCCACGGATTGGCGCAGACGTTAACGCGCTGCGTGAGAAATTTGCGGCTACGGCAGATTGGTCTGCGGGTGAACAGGCCGGTGTGGCCGGCGCGGATGAGCCCACACTCAACGCCTTAGCGGCGGGGAATAGCGCGTATGATGCCCGTTACGGGTATCTCTTCATCGTGTGTGCTTCAGGGCTCAGTGCGGCGGAGATGCTTGCGCGATTAGAAGCGCGAATGAGCAACAGCCCAGAGGTTGAATTGCGGATCGCAGCTGGCGAGCAGGCCAAGATTACGCGTATCCGACTCGAGAAATTGGAGGTTCCTTCATGAGTGCGCTGACGACCCATGTTCTCGATACCGCGAGGGGGATCCCGGCGAGCGGTGTTCCACTGCTGTTGGAAATTGCAGAAGGAGAGGCTTGGCGTGAGATTGGCCGCGGCGTAACCAACGATGATGGGCGTTGCGCAGGGCTCGTGGATGGTCCTCTACAGGTCGCAGTCTACCGGATGACATTCCAGACCGATCCTTACTGGGAACAGCATGACACCACCGGCTTTTATCCGTACGCGCAGATTGTGTTTCGGGTTTCCGATCCAAGCAGCCATCATCATGTTCCGCTACTGTTGAGTCCGTTTGGCTACTCTACCTACCGGGGCAGCTAAAAAAACGAAGACACAACAAAGCCCTCGAGAGATCGGTGAGGATCTAACCGAGGGTTTTTTTAAGAACTCTGCAGCGGCTTTGGCCGCGCGGAGGACTAATCGTCGCTCTTCGGGACCGCTTGGTTCGGAGCGTTCGCATCCGCTTCAGGCGTGTGCAGTGGGAACGACGGTGTCGTTCCTTTATTGCGACGCTCAGCTTTGGCGCGACGTCCGGCGTTAGCCTTGCGAAGCTTGCGACGGTAACGGGTAGTTTGAGTTTCGGAAGCCATGATTGCTCCAAGAAATTGGCTAGGGCTTAAGGGCTGCCCTGATCTGACGGCCGGTTTTAGCGCCACTTCCCCGTGTTGTCAAAAGATCAGATTTGTGTCCTTCACTCCTTGGACCCTTTTGTACACACGGCTAAGGGGCTTCAAGTTTCTCGACTCTGGAGCCGATCGCTCCGGTATCGCGTAGCTGCAATTCTTGTGCTATCTCAAACTCCTACACAAACGGTCCCGTCCGAATCAGGAGATCGATACATGCTTCCGCTCTTGGCCTCTCTCACGCTTCTTGGTGGATGTAAGATTTTGGACGATGTCAAAGAAGACATCGAAGGCTACACCGAGCCTATCGTCGTACAGGCGGTGCTTCTCGGTATCGCGGAGCCTGACGGGGTCGACCTGTCTGGCACTGAATTTGAGCAAGGCGCGCTCCTTGCTGTGTACTTGGCAGACGCTTCAGACCCGACGGAACTCGAGAATGCGCCGGTTTCTGGTGCGGCTGTCACGGTACGCTCGGAAAGCATCGGAAGCATTCCGATGACCGATGAAGGAGGCGGGCTTTACCGCATCAGCGGAGAAGATGCCGGATTCTCTTATTACGCGGGCGAAGAGTTCAAGGTCGTCGCCGATTACGACAACGAGTCTCATAAGACCGCCGTATATGCGCCACATCCCGTCGATACCGACGATATCCCCACGGAGCATGCCCGTGGTGAGCAGCTCGTCGTGGACCTGTCGAGCGCCCCTGGCGACTATGACAGCGCGATCGCAGCGGTCGTTGACATCACCACCGGTGAGAAGACTTGGAGCAACGAGCCTTCAGGTGTAGAGGAACTTTATGAGTTCACGCACACCGATGAAGATGTGCGCAAGGTCGTCATCCCTGGCGCGGCATTCCCAGCTTCTGGTGTTTACGCCGTAGGTGTCGCTGGGATGCACGTAGGAGAGACGGAGGACTACGAAGAGGTCAACACGGCCCTTTCGAGCTTCCTCGCCGGCGAGATGTCTTTTTACGGTGTTGTCGTCTACTGATTGCGTCGTCAATCAGCGAATATCGATGGTGTAGTCCAACATCGCGGCTACACCCGTCGGTTCGAGTGCGCGACTCACAGCGCGAACATTTCGGATGGTCTCTTCGCCGCCTGGCACCAGGGCGATCAGCGCGCCCAAGTCAGGCTGCGGCTTGACCGCTGTTGTGGCGAGGTCGTCTACCAGGCTGTCCCAGAAGGTCTTTGTGATAGGCAGTCGGACAATGCCATAGTCGCCGTCCATCTTGGCGAGGGCCGCGGCCGCGCGAATAGCATCGTTCATGCCACCTATACCGTCGACCAGTCCCAATTTATGCGCCTGTCTGCCCGTCCATACACGGCCCTGCGCGACCTCGTGTACTGCGGACTCGTCGAGTTCACGTGCGACCGCGACGCGCTGCAGGAACAGGCCATAGAAGCTTTCAAGGAACTGTTCGTATCTTGCGCGCCCGATATCGGTGAAGTCCTGCGTTGTGGAGAATAAATCGGCGAGCTCACCGCGTTTGTAATGGTGCATGCTGACGCCCATCTTGTCGAAAGCGCCCGCGAAGTTCAGCTTCCCTCCGAATACGCCGATGGATCCAGTCAATGTACTGGGGCCGGCGAAGATCATGTCGGCGCCCATGGCGATGTAGTAGCCACCACTCGCCGCGTAGTCTCCCATGGAAACCACCACCGGCTTTTCTTCGCGCAGCAACTCGACCGCGCGCCAGATGTTGTCGGAGGCGAGTCCGCTACCACCGGGAGAGTTCACTCGAAGAACGACAGCTTTTACGTCGTCATCTTTGCGCGCTGACTCTAGCCACTCTGCGGTCGTGATATCCCCAACAAAGCGTCCACCAAGGATATCTGCGCCACCATCGCCGGAAACGATCGCGCCATCAGCGTGGATAATGGCCACGTATTGATCGGCCTCTAACTGCCGTTCGCGGATGTCCTTAAGGTAACGCCTGAAGTATTTTCTCTTTTTGCCGGCGCGGTCTTCAATCGCTTCATCGTAGAAGAGCAGGCCATCGATAAGCCCTTCGTCTAACGCTTGTTCAGGCGTCATCGGTGGATCGTTGATGATCCGTTCGGTGGTCTCGATCGAGTATCCACGTCCCGTCGAGATCGCGTTGACCAGCTCGCCATAAAGGCTGTCCAGCATGGCATTTGTGGCTTCTTGCGCTTCTTCGGAAGGTCCCGTTCTTTCGTAGGGCTCTACGGCAGACTTGAAATCGCCGACATGCGCGAAGTTAGCCGTGACCCCAACTTTTTCTAGGGCGTCCGCATAATAAGTGACGGACGATGCGAGGCCGTTCACGAAGACCAAACCCGCCGGCGGCACGTAGATCTCTGGACAGGCGGTCGCCAAGAAGTACTCGCGGTTGGTCATGGCGTCGCCATATGCCATACAGGTCTTGCCGCTATCGGTGAAGTCTAGGAGCGCGTCTCGGAGCTCCTGGAGCCCTGCCCATCCCATGCCAATCCCTTCGATGTGAATCAACAGTTCGCTGATTTCATCGTCTTCGGCGGCTGTTCGGATGACCTGTGTGTATTCGCTCAGAAGAGCGGGCCGATCTTCAATATTCCAGACGAGTTCACCCGGGTTGGGGGCGTCTGAGATCATGCCGCCGATGTTGATCACCATAGGGCGGGGTTTTGTTTCCTTCTCAGGCCGGTCTTCCCACATAAGCGCAATGGCTGCTACCCCAAGTACAAGTAAGGTTGCACCCAGGCCCGCTATCCAAAGCAACAAACGTGTGCGCTGTTGTTCTGCTTTCATCGATTCTCCGCGAAAGGTGTTTACAGACTTACGCACCCTTTCGTTGCTGGCTACCCCCAAACCGACGCGTTTGTTCCGTCTACGCGACGATTCCTGTCAAAACAGGGCTGTTTCGGCTACCAGGCCTTTGTTCTGTGCCGGTCTAGGAAGTCGATGACCGGTTCGAAGACTTCGTTCGGGGCACGCTCGGCGGCGAGCATATCGACATGTCCCCACGACGTGTCTAATTCGAGCGTCTCCAGGGCTTCCTGGTCCCAATACTCGGAGATCGCCCAGACGGTGGAAGGCGGCGCAACGCTGTCCCCGTCTGCGCCTATCGTGAGCAGCGGGAATTTGGTCCCGGTGAGCGCGGTCAACGAGTCGATCGCGCCAGTTCGGTCGGCGATATGTCCGCTAGCGACCCATCGGGCCAGCTGTTTCGCGACACCGCCGTGCAGATCTGTCACGCCGTGCCGCATAAGCCCACGAAGTCGTGGACCCTCTGTGGTTTGAGCCCAGCTGCGCGCGTCGGAATTCGTTTCCGCGGAAGCGCCTGGTGACAGCCAGCGTAGGGCCCATTCGGTGGGCAACTCTACCGTGTCTGGAAGTAGTCTTGAGAGCCACCGTGCCTGTCTGGCGACGCTTCGGCTTGCCTCAAATCGCGCCGGGGTGCCTACGGTTACCGCTCCGAAGAAGCGGTCGGGATCTCCCACACGGGCAAGATGGTGGTAGAGCAATACGCCGCCGAAGCCAAAACCGATCCATCCTACGCGGTCGAATCCGGTCAGGTCTAAGACGCGGTCGACCGCGATAGAGAGGTCGTCTTCTACGAGTGTGTCGACGTCGAAGGGGGTCGGTGTCGTTGGAGGGCCGGCCAGGGCGTCGGCGCGGTGCCCGAAGACGAACACATCGAAACCGCTCTTTTGTAGGTGGCGAACCAAGGACACATCGGGCTTATAATCTACGGACAGGGGGTTCAGGGCGAGCCCTGTGGCCAGCAAAATGGGCTCTCCCGGAGTTCCCGGCGCGGCCGGGTATCTGGTGAGCGCGCAGCGCCAGCCGTCGGGTGTGCGGTAGGCCACCCTTTCAAATTCTGTCGGCTGTGGGCGCTCCAAGTAGCGCTCGCCGCGACGGTCCGTCAGCAGTCCGTGCGCGATCGTCATCGCCGCGCGCGTTACCCGGTCGCCTATTGAAGCGCCCACATCGGGCAGTTCAAAAGATTTGCGGAGGTCCGGAAGCTGTGCGGCCATTTGACTCCGGGTTGGGAGAGGGCGGCACACGATCATGGAAGAGACGAGCGAAGTCCGGACGATTCAACATCAGCGTTTCCTCACTCTCAATCGCCCAAAATAGCGAGGAATAGTTCTTGATTCTGTCGGC
>Ga0163179_10002032_pt1 | contig 14211 bp, 12 predicted proteins | sample AtlANTMetagenome_FD_109643 | JGI IMG/M metagenome (GOLD analysis project Ga0163179, IMG submission 109643) | Marine eukaryotic phytoplankton communities from the Atlantic Ocean - Atlantic ANT 2 Metagenome | ecosystem: Environmental > Aquatic > Marine > Oceanic | place: North Atlantic Ocean...
AGAAGTATACAATCCACTACAAGAAGATTTTGATAATGATGGAGTAGGGGACGCTTGTGATGGAATTAATCTTGAAGAATATAATCAAGATAAAAAAGTCATTAAAGTTGTAGATATACTAGGTAGGGATATTAAATTTGATACAAAAAACGTTACATTATTTTACATTTACAATGATGGAACAATCGAAACGAAATATCTTCTAGAGTAGAATTTCTTTAAGAAATTAAAAAATATAAGGTATAATGATTTTTCTTTCTTTAGGATAATCACTGAATTTTTTTCGGTACCAATAATGATGCTTGATAGCTCGTGGCAATAAGTTAGCAATTGTCCAAATTAAAAAAGCTAAAGTAGGTAAACTACAGGTTAAAATTGCAAACCCTAACCATTCAATTATTTCACCAAAATGATTTGGACAAGATACATATCTAAAAAAACCGCCAAATGGTATTTTATATCCTTTCTCAGACTTTTTTCTCAGATTTATAAGTATCATATCTGAATTATAGTTTATATAGAAACCTGTTATAAAAATTAAAAATCCTATTATAAAAAATGGTGAACAAAACCAACTAATAGTATATAAAGGTGTGATACTTCCAAAATAATAACCTATAAAAAAAGTATTTAATATATTGAAAAGAATCGCTGAAAGAACAATAGAAAAGGGTATTTTTTTATTTTTGGTTCGTATCCTAAATGGATAAATGAAAACTCTATTAAAATAATGAATTATATATATTATGACAAAGCTAAATGTTACCACATTATACTCCAATGATCCTAAAAAGAAAAATAATGGCATTAAAATAACGGTAGGCAACTCCATTAAAAACCATCCTAATCTATTATCTATACAAAAAGTATTTTGTTTAATATGACGTCCATATGTTGATGGTTGGAAGATTAATAAATATGAGAATGTGATAATAGCTAATCCAATCCAAATAAATAATCCATAGTAATAATAAGAACAAATTACATTCATAATATAAAGGGGAGAGTGACGGTTACAAAGTTTAAATCCCTATTTAACATAATAATAATTATAAGACAAACAACCTTATAAAAACAATAGCTCCAGAAAACCATTATATATTAATATCAAAACTTATTCTTTATTTTTTTTAATTGTTTTTTTGATAACGCCTCTTTATGAAGCATGATAGATATTGTATTTAACTCAAAATACGTTTCAGAAACCCATATGTATCCCTTATAGTTTTCCATACCTCTACTATCTCCCCATGAGTTTTTTACAAGAAAATATACAAGACCATCACTACCTTCAGCAAAACCAGTTATATGCATTAAGTGGTCATCTGTTACAGTGTAATTATCAAAATGTAATTGTCTTAATTCTTGGGAAACTTCAATATCTACACTAGCTAGTCCCTTTTTAGAATCAAATCCATCATTACTCACATCTGTATCCCACGCTATCGAAAACCCATTTTTTAGAGCACTTTTTACAATTTCTACCATCTCCTCAATAGGAATATTAAAAAACTTACCATTTGACCAATTATCAGGAACTTCTAAAATAAAATATTCATAAAAGGGATGATGAGTGAAAGAAGATAAATTAATATAATCACTAGACTCTATTTCTAAATATTTAGCAAATTCTAATGGAGTGTAACTATTACCTTCAAACTCAAATGAATCTGGGACTTTCCCTAAATAAACATCCAAAATTGAACCATAACCATCTTTCCATAAATTAGAAGGTTTTTTCTTACTTATAATTGTTTTTAAATATGACTCTAGAAGACTTGCCAACTCTGAATGATCATGTTTATCTAAATCATCCACCAAACCATTAAAAATACTATTAGGGACTAAACCATATTTATTAATTGTATTTATTAAATCATGACTTAAACTACCTTCTCCAAAATTTGTTTTACCATGTCTCCTGACATAATTTTCCGCCTTTTCAAGATACACATTCCTAGCCACAAACATCTCTGATAAATTATACTCCCCCTTCCCCATTCTAACTAGTTCTGACTCTAAAAAAGACCCTGTAGCATAACTCCAACAAGTACCAGTTTTTCCCTGACTCTCTACATCATTAACCGTGAGGGTAATAATATTTCTGAATATCAAGGAATCTTCCTGAGCATGCAAAAATGAAAACAAAACAAAAACACAAATAATTATCTTTTTCATAAAAATATTCTGAATATAATTCATATCATAAAGTTAACGTTATTTTTAATCGGAGAAAATAGTAATGAAATTCCCACCAGAATCATATAAAAGAACCGCAAAAGTGGTCTCTTTATAATCATCACAATCAAAATAAACTTTCTTAACCCCCTTTACTTCATCAATATCGAGTAGACCTCCTAGATCTTCCCAATCCCCAAATTCAACAGATCCCAGTTCATAAAAGTGGAGTTCATTAACAAGTTCGAAAGCCTCATCTTCTGTTTCCGCTTCTACAAAACTATCAACTTCATCTTCATCAACCTCCACCACCACAATTTGTCCATCTTTTTGAAAATCATCCCCCAATATTGGGTATAAAAAATTAGGATAATTTGAATTTTTGTGTTTTCGCATAATTGTCAAATTACTTATAACTACTCTAAAAGGTGAAGTTATTCTGTCATACAATCCTTCAAAATCTCCATTAAAGATTCTTTCCAATCTGACATCCATTTAGGATCTTCCCTATAAGGAGCCATCATTTCCTTAGTTTTATTATTACAATCAGTAAAAGCCTGAATTCCTAATTCAGATGTATCTTTACTCAACTTCATACACTCACAAGTCTGTAAAGCTGCTTCTTCAGGTTTTAAATCTGTGTTACAAGAGATTAAAATAATAGAAAAAACAACCCAATATTTAAATAAATTCATAAATAATATATTAATTATAGAGTTATAAAATTAACTAAAATCACCAATTAATCACTTTTTTTTTATGAAATTTCAAATAATCATTACAACGACTAAATGGCTTAGAACCAAAAAAACCTCTATAAGCAGAAAACGGAGAAGGATGAGAGCTCTCTATTACTAAATGTTTTGAAGAATCTATTATTTTTTTTTTTTTATTAGCATAGCTACCCCACAGTATAAAAACAACATTTCTTTTTTCTCTAGAAATTAATTCAATTATAGAATCTGTAAACCTCCCCCACCCTTTTTCTCTGTGAGACCCCGCCAAACCTTCTCTAACTGTAAGTATTGAGTTTAATAACAAAACACCTTGATTGGCCCATCGAATTAAATTTCCTGTGGAGGGGATATCATTCCCTAAATCACATTTAATTTCTTTAAATATATTTTTTAATGATGGCGGGATATTTATGCCATCAGGAACACTAAAAGATAATCCATGAGCCTGATATTCATTGTGATAAGGATCCTGTCCCAGTATAACCACTTTCAAAGTTTGAAAGTCACATTGATTAAATGCATTAAATATTAACGCCTTTGGAGGGAAAACAAGCTGTTGTTGATATTCAAGTTTTAAAAAAGTAATTAAATGAGAAAAATAATCTTTTTGAAACTCATATTTTAATTTACTTTTCCAAGACTTATCAATATTCATATACATAAAAAGGGGACCTAAGTCCCCTAATATATATAATTAAACAATTATTTTTTACTAAAAATGAAAATTAATATCCTGAATACTGTAAGTCCAATAAGATATTATCTTTTATATCCTTTAAAACAATACAATCCTCATATCTTTCTAATTTTTCAAAAAGATTTATCAAATTAAAGAAACCCTCTATTAATGAATATCGTTTTTTCTTTTCTATATGAGTCAAACAAAATTGAATAAATCCAGCTTTTAATATTTTATTAGAATAAATTCTATTAATTTGTTCAAATAGTTCTTCAAGAGAAATGTCCTCAAAAGGCCAATTATATAAATCTTTATATTTTTCCTGATCAAGTATACAAAATACTTTCAAAAGAATTAAATTGAGCTGTTCTTGACTTAAATTTTCAAATTTTTTATCCATAATATTATTTGATATCTATAACCTTACTTTTTATCACCTCTTGATCCTTCTCTAATTTAATTGACAAAATACCATCTTTTAACTTCGCACTAATTGTATTTTCTTTTACGTCAGTAGGTATTTTTATTCTTTTATCAAAAGAATTACTCCAAGTAAAGTTTTCTTTATTAGAAGAATAAGATAAATTAAGAATACCATTCTCTACATTAAGATTAATGTCCTTTTTATCTGCTCCAGGTAAGGCAACTTCTAGATAATAATTTTTCTCATCACTTGAAAAATGTGAATCCATATTATAATGATTTATAAAATCAAACTCATTTAATATATTATGAAATAGATTATCAATTACATTGACTCTATTATTATTTTTAATTAATTCAAACATTTTTTTATATTTTAATAGTTAATAACAATTTTTATATAACATATATCATACCATTTAAAATAAAATGACAAAATGACTGTTATGTATTTTGTTTGGTGACAAAATGACACTAAAAATCGTGAAAAAAAGAAATTTTATTAAAAAAGCCATATATCCAGGGGGGAAAATAGCTCTCAGAGAGTTTATAAAAAAAAATTTACAATACCCAAAAGAGGCTATTCGTAAAAGAATCGAAGGTGATGTTTTATTAAAGTTTAAAGTTAACCCTAATGGAAAAGTCATTGAACCTATTATTATAAAAGGCATTGGTCATGGTTGTGACCAAGAAGCGATTAGAATTATAAAAACACTTAAATTCCAAAAAAAAATAAACCGAAAAGTAAAAGTCACAACTCATAAAAAAATAACTATTAACTTTCGTTTACCTCAAAACAAACCTATGATAAACTATATCATAATACCTTGATTCAAATTTTTATCTAAAAAAAAAGAGAATACTTGTATTCTCTTTTTAATTTATTGAAAAGATTAATTATCAACCCTTTAACTGTTTAGTTAACATCTCTAACCACCTACTCTCTGACTCCTTTACCTCACCATCCGCCTTAATAAGTCTATCAACATCCTCCAACACGTAATCAATTTGTTTTTCACTAAAATTCTCTTTTAGCATATTTGCACAGTTCAACATACACTCAATACGAGCATTAAGTCTATCCTCATACGCCCAATCCTGTGGCACAGAATTATACCAAGTCAACACCTCATCCATAATATCTGCACCATTATTTTCTTTAGTCCAGGAATTAATACAATCAACACAAGCGTGATACTCTTCTTTTGAAAAATCACCATCTGTTGAATGCGTAAATGTTAAATAAATAAATCCACAAACATGACCCCAAGTCATATTTTCTGGTACTGCCATTTTACCCATTTTATTAAATTTTAAATTAATGATATAAGTCTGATATCAGACTCTTAAATTGTCAATACAAATATAGTACTATTAAATAACTTTAGCAGATTTTACAAAAAAAATCAATCTTCCGGATTCAGATACAATTCATCAGTTTCGACCTTGGTATCAGGACGATGTCCTTCTAAAACTCGTTTTGTGTAAGGAACGTAACCCTCATCTTGACTCCAGTTTTTTCTTTTCTCTTCACTAAAATAATTTTCAGGAATAATCCCTAAAAACTTTTTTTCTTTTTTTCCCACTCCAAAATCCTCTAAAACCTTATTATAGGCACGATTAAATTCAGCAAACTGTTCATGTAATAATTTGTCATCAGGATTATTCTTTAAATCAAATTCCCTAACCTGTTTCTTATAATATCGTTGAATATTTCGAACATGTTTCTTAATAGATCGAACATCCATTTTATCTATATCATCAACCCTATCGACCCCTAAAACAGCATAATAATCAACCTCTTGTTTAAATAAAAAACTTCCCACCTTGTAAATCCCAGCATGATCATAAATAGAGATATTACCATGTTGATAATCAAGACCTCCCCAAAAAGTATTAATACTTTTTTCAGAACGTTCCCCCCTATAAAACCTACCAATTTCTTTCATATTAAAATCATAAATAATTGAATTTATCAAAAGAGCTACAGGAATATTATCTATAATAATTTCCATATCTTTTGTTTTGATATTCTTTTCTATAGACAATCCTATTTGATCCCCATTTTCATCAAATGACTTAATTAAAAATATTTCATTTCCCAACTCATCAAAATACCTATAAGTATGATTCATGTTGTCATATACTGTTGTATACTCTTGTCCAAAAACTCTTTCACTACCCTTTAATTCCCCAGAATTTTGAATAAACAATTCTTGTCCAAAAGACAAACCAAACAAAACCAATAACGATACATAAAATATTATTTTTCTCATTTCTTTTTTTCTATAAATTTTAAACTTAAACTATTTACACAATACCGAGTATCTTTTTCTGTATACTTTTCTCCTTCAAAGACATGACCCAAATGCCCCATACAATTTGCGCAAATTATTTCAGTACGAATACGCCCCAAAGTTGTATCTCTCTTTCTAATAACAGCATCTTCAATCACATCATCAAAAGAAGGCCACCCACATTCAGCATTAAACTTAAAATGTGAATCAAATAATTTTGAATCACACGCCTTACAAACATATTCACCCTCTATATCAAAATCATTATACTCACCACTAAAAGGTTCCTCAGTACCACTATTAACAAGTATTTCTTTTTCTCTTTTAGTTAAATTTGAAACATATTTATCTTCCATTGTATTATTTATTTCAGTCCCTTAAGAACCAGACCCTCTCCTGTCATTTCTATTTCTATCTCTACTAAATGGATTTAATAACATTCTTCTATTTTTAAAACGACTACGTAATCTTACATTCTCAAATCTTGAAAAAGTTGCCAAATCTATACCTATAGCGATTTCATGACTTCCCGCACTGTAACCACTTATTCCTTTCACTGCTGTATCAAAACTATAACCAATAAACATATCACCCATATCAAATCCAAATAAAAATGCATATGCTTTTTCAGAATTCCTATAAGAGACTCCTGCCCAAATATTATTCATATATATAAAACGCAAACTGAAATCAATTTGTGTTTCAGACCAACTAGTAGACTTTGTTAATACAGAAGGCTCTAAACCAAATATCTTATCTTCTGTTAAGGGTAAATAAGCTCCAGCTATAAAGTTATATTCAGGGGTTAATTGATTATTGAAATTTAAATTTGATTTTATTTTTAATGGTCTAGCACCTAAATTTTGAACTGAAAATCCAGTATAAAAATATTCCGTGTAAAAATAAGATGCAACTACATGACTAATTAAAAAATCTGTCTCTATCACATTTGGCAAAACAGGATCATCCTCTAACCCAAAATACTCATTCCAACTAATAGTCTCTGTATCATCATATGAAAACTGAATTAAACGAGTACCATATGAGAAAGACAAAAACTTTTTTCTTTCCCAAAAACAAGATTTTTTTGACAAACAAGTTCTCCAACTATAACTAAACTGAGCAGATGTTTGACTAATAGGTCCTGTCACATCACTATAAACAAATCCCCCGAGAGCTAATTTATTACTTATAGGAGTATGTCCACTAAAAGCAAATGTTTTAGGGGCAACATTATTACCATACATATCAGTAAAACCTGTCCACTGATCCCGGTAAGTTAACCTAAGCGGGGTTCTATCCATAGTCCCTGCTACTGCTGGATTTATAATATATTCATTAAAAACATATTGACTATAAATAGGGAACTGTTGAGCTTTTAATGTTGTTATTATAAAAAACAACACAAACAGTACTGAAATTTTTAACCTTATCATATCTTATCTTTTAATTGTAACACTACCATTATAATTTTTATTATCTATATTCAAGTCAATAACATAGTAGTAAGTAGCTATTTCTTGATCTTTTATACTTGTAGAACTTATCCCATCCCAAGGAATATATTCTTTTTCCAACGACTCAAAGACTATCTGCCCCCATCTATTAAAAACACGAATTGTTGCATTTGGATACAAATCCATTCCATCCATCTGCCAAGTATCATTTATACCATCACCATTTGGAGTGAAAACAGATGGAATAAATAAACAATTATCATCATTTGACCCAACATAAATTGAATAACCAATTGGACCTACACCATCTAAACAAGAATAATCATCATTTAATATAGATATTGTATGCCAAGAATTACCATCTAGATTTGTTAGAAAAATATCTGACTCTGTTATCATAATCTCTTCAACATAATTATCTTGATATTGTATCAAATCACTAGACATATCCTCTGAGACAATTAGTAACGTATCATAAGTAGTGAAAATCTCTGGAGAATTATCGACAGTATAGCTGAATGGTGGATTTCCACCAGAGGTTCTTATAATAATTACACCATCTGACTCCTCATCACAAGACGCATTAACAACATATTCTATTTCAGGGGAGAACTCAGAGGGCTCAATTAACTCAATAAACTCATTAAGTTCACAACCATTTTCATCAGTTATTAATACAGAGTAGATTCCCGCACCTAGCATTGAAAGATCTTCTTCATTAGATCCATTAGACCAACTATATGTATAGTCCCCAACACCTCCAAAAACACTGATGTCGATTGAACCATCAACTTCACCATAACACGAAATATTAAAATCATTATAATCAGATAAAATATAATCTAATTCCAGAGGTTCTGGTTGATTTAAGATGGTGAAAGATGATGTAAATTCACAATTTTCAGAATCAATAATAGAGACATAATAATCACCACTAGAAAACATTGTATTTGTAAAATCAAATGGAACATCAAATACATTAAAACAATTAATTATATAAGGTGGTGTTCCACCATATGGTTCAATAACCATTGCTATGGAATCTCCAAAACATAAAATTTCAATATCACCACTGACCTCTTGTATTATTCCTTCAGCATTATAATCATATGACAAAGAGGTGTTTAGTTCTAAAGGTGCATCTATAATAAACTCTTCAACAGTACTTAAACAACCATTACTATCAAACGCGTAAACATTATATGTACCTTCTCCTAAAGAATTGGGATCAACCTGATTTCCAAATTCATTTTCAAAAATTAATCCATTTGAAAATGAAGGAGCACTATTTGTTGAAAGACCGTTAAATATAGTTCCTCCTATATAATCATCTAAATCATTTAATATCCCATCATTGTCTATATCTATATCATCATCATTACAATTAGACAAACATTCACCATCTATATCATAAACTCCATCACCATCTATATCTGGATCTATCCAATTACCAAATTCATCATTATTATTTATACCATCACCATCAATATCAGAATCACTTCCTCCAAATACAATTGGATTAACAGATACTACATCACCAAAACATGGTAAAAGTACATCTTCAACAGTAATCATGAAAACATCAGGACTTTCCACTTGAAATAATAATGTGTCTGAAAAACATGAATTTTGAATAGACTCCACAAAAACAAAATAATTTGATACCAATAAAGAAACCTGACTAGAAAAACCTATCTCATTACTAAGTAAAGTTCCACCATCTATACTAAAATCCTCTGAATTTAAAATACCATCGTTATCCACATCCCAATCTGGACCACTTAATTGATACCAATGATATAAAAAGTCCGAATTAAGTGTATCCAAAAGGTTTAATGACACAATCCCCTCTTCACCATAACATAAAGGCGGACTAATATTAATTTCCTCAAAAAGTATTTCAGGAGACAAATCGATTATTTCTTCAGAAACAGAAATAACACATCCCGATGCGTCTTCAACAACTAAATTATAAAAACCAGTTGATAAATCACCTAAACTAGCAGATAAGCCAACACCAGACAAAACGCTTTCAGACAGGCCATTATACATTTGGTAAATATATCCATCTCCCTCATTTCCACCACTAATATCAAATGAAATAATTCCATTTGTTTCACCAAAACAATCATTATCTACTACATCAAAATCTACCTCTATACTAGTTGTGTTTTGAATAGCATATGATTGAGAATACTCACAACCATTTGCATCTGTAATTACAAATTGATGAAATCCTACTGGAGTAGACTCTGTTGAAACTCCTTGCCAATCTATTTCATAGGGAGGATTTCCTCCATCTAATAATGTAATCCAAACACTACCAGTTCCACCATTACATTCCGCATCTTCAGTAAAAAACTCAACCTCAATAGCTTCTGCCGCCTCAATGAAAATATCCTCCTGAAGATAAAAACACCCCTCATTATCTAAAGATGAATTTTGTCCTGATATACTGAGTGTATATAATCCCTCATCAATACTATTAAATAAATCAATAAAATTATAACAAAGCTGATCTGTATCATTAAAAAGAATTACATTTTGTTCCACACCTCCCGAACTTGACAGAGAAAACTCTATCTCGCCTTCCCAATCAACACAAATAGAAATACTAGCATCTTCACCACATAATTCATCAGAAATTAAAATAGATGGCTCTGGTGTATCTAATTCAACAAAAAATGACTCTGTCAAAATGCAATCATTATCATCAAATACTGTCAAACTATATTCAGCCGGTTCTAGTTCAATTAAATTAGAGGAAAAACCTGATTCAAACACAGAAAAACCTATTATGTCAGGACTTGTCCAAACAAAAGAATATCCCGTTGAAACAGTTCCACCAAAAACTTCAACAAAAATCTCACCACTACCCTCTTCATCACAAATTGGATTCAAAATAGATGATGAGGAATAATACTCGTCAACACCATCGATAGTAATAAGTTCACTCCAATAACATTCATTCCCATCATAAACCTCTATAAAATAATTTCCTGGTGTTAATGGATCAGTAACAAAGTTAGGACCTTGAGAAAACTCATCTCCAACTTCCACATCTGTTATAGCAGAGAGTCCATTAGGTACATAACTAAATGGAGAATCAAAAATATTATCAAAATCAAGAATTTGAACCTCATAAACAATACCACCCGAATTTAAAAGTATCAACAAGTTTTCATCAACATCAAATCCATCATCTTCTGTCGTTGAACTATCATCCCCCCAAACAGCAATTGAAAAAACAGATTCTCCATTATAAATTGAAGAACCACCACAAGTAATACCATCTTCACCTGTATAAAAAACACCAATAATATCATTTGGAGAAAAAATAGAAACATCATTAAATAATAAAGTCGCATTTACATCCGTCACAAAAGACCCATCAAAAATTCCTGTTTCTGTATCAATTAAAAAATCTAAATCAGAACCACCACCTATAGTTATGGTAGTCGTGTCTCCTTCAAAGATAAAATCATATAACCCAGGATTTCCTTGAATTATTTCAAGAGATATGGTTGCTGAATCACTAAAACAAACAATAGAATCAATCAAAGGTTGAAACTCTATTGGTTCTGGGGGTGATATTGTAAACATTGTTTCACCAGTGCAGCCATTGAAATCTGTTACAGAAAACAAATAAGTTCCAAATTCTAAATCTGTGGAGGAAACCGTTTCGGGATATCCAAGATCTGTAGACGTTTCAAGAACACCATCGTCATCTAAATCCTCCATTAAATACCAAGTATAATTGAATGGCTGTGTTCCATTTGTAACACACGAACCATCACTAGTTGGACAATCAGAAAAACTAACAAAAGCCTCGGTTCCATCACAAAGAAGTTCAATAAATGGATTAAAAATAGCCAACTGTCCAGATGGATCTACATCGACATCGACATCCTCAGTGATAGAACATCCTGAAGTATCAGTTAATATCAAAGTATAACTACCCTCAACAACTTGTTCTAACTCTACAGTACCATCAAAATCAACTGATAAGTCTAAAGTGTTACCCTCCGTATCTAACCATTCAAATAGATATGATTCACTTTGATCACCTTCAAAAGACACATTTACCGTTGTACTTCCCCCAGAACAGGCAATTGGAATATATTCAACAACTACTTCACCTAGTTGAATATCTGACCCCTCTAATTCAACTTCTAGATCAAAAATACACCCATTAGCATCTAAAACATTTAAACTATAAACACCTGCAGGTAAAAAATCTAAGTCATCTAGAATATCATCTCCATCAAAATCGGCTAAAGTTGTAAGACCAAATGTAAAGTTTTGCTCTATAATTTCTAAAGAAGGATTATACCAAGTATACGTATACGGTGGGGTTCCTCCTGTGAAATTCTCTAGTTCAATATATCCACCAGGTGTTGACATAACATCATCATCTTCTAAATAATTACAAATTGCTCCACCTAATATAACGTCAACTGACAGAGGATCAGGGTCGAAAACATTAATTATTGTATCAACAACAGAACAAATAAAAGCATCATCCAAAATACCATCATTATCACTATCTATACTATCAGTTCTATTAATTTGTATATTATATGCACCTTCCTCAACTATTAAAGAAAAATCTGAGACACTGCCCGATTCACCTACAATCGATAAAGAAGAAATCCAAATCCCATCATACGCTGGATCTACAGTAAAAACATCAGAAAAAGTACCTGTTGTAGTATTATATTCATAAACAACCTCTACTTCATAAATCAAACCTTCACTACTATCATAAACTAAAAATATAACCTCTTCCCCATTATTAAATCCATTATCTCCACCTTCACAAATTTGAATTGTCAATAAACTACTTCCAGAAGTAGAAGACATGTAAGTATTATATCCAAAAGACTGCAAAGTCCCTTCTCCAGTTGTATAAAAAGCTCCAATTAAATCACCATCTTCAATATCCTCATCATTTTCAATATTAATATAAATGGTATTTACACTACCATCACATTCATTATATAATTCTGGCCAAAAATTTTCATTAAAGTAAAAACTGGTATTTAATTGAATAAAGTCGTCTGGAACACCATCCAAGTCTGAATCAATAGAACTCACGGTAACAGTCCCCCCATCAACACTCTCAGCATATAATAAATCATCTATAGTAACATCAAATTGTCCAACTGCTCCTTCAATAATAAAATCTATTTCAGTTTGTCCATCTGGACAGGCGATTGGTTCATAATCCGGAATTACTAAAGCATTTGCACCTGGTTCATTCATAGATACTAGAGTTTGTCCACAACAACCATTAACATCATATGCTATCAACACATAATTACCAGCTATTAAATTATCAAAAGCTGGACTACTCTCGTCTAAGGTCCCTATGAAAATTTCTTCATCAATATCAATAACCCCATCTTGATTTGAATCAATTTGTTGATAGACCTGTATAAAATATGGAGCTTCTCCAGAAGATACTAAATTCATAGTGTTAAAATCTATCGACAAGACTCCATCACTAGCACCGAAACAACTAATTTCATATGCTCCATAGGAGGAGGTTATTGGGATTGGATAAATACCTTCTCCACTAGGGAAACAATCAAAATTACAATCATTAGGTATATTAAAACAACTATCGTCTGACGGACAAAGACAATTTGTATCATAATTAGTTGCTGTAGGATCATCACAACAAGTATCATAATCACAACTTGCCACAAGAGAAATTGTACAATCAGGACAATAATTACAAGCTAATGGGTCAATACATCCGACACAAGATACTGAATCACACGATCCGTCATCACAAATCGCTTCTGGATCATAATTACAAGCATTTGGATTTGTACAGCCATCAGGAAGTTCACAAGAGCCATCATCACAAACAGCCTCTGGATCATAATTACAAGCTATTGTATCTGTACAACCATCAGGGAGTTCACAAGAACCATCATCTGTATTTGCTTCTGGATTATAATTACAAGCATCCGGATTAGTACAACCAATTATTTCTTCACAATCAAAGATTCCATTATTATTTGTGTCATTATCAGGATCTTCTGGACAAGGATCTTCATCATCACATAATCCATCATTATCACTATCATTATCTATAACAAAACCCGTTCCATCTGTTTCTCCAGAACACTCATCACAAACAGATGATTCATTAACATAAATACAACTACCATCATCATCTGTAGCTATAACATTATAATTACATGCTAATGCATCAAGACAACCTTCTGTTTCTTCATTGTCACAAATACCATCTTCGTCTACATCATTATCAATCACTAACCCATTTTCACATGTTTCACAAATACCATCTAAAAATTCACACGAACCATCATCTTCTGTTGCGTTTGGATTATAATTACATGCAATTTCATCTGTACATCCTAATGTATTAAACAAATCTCCACACTCCATTATAAAAAAGTATAATC
>Ga0163179_10002033_pt1 | contig 14211 bp, 13 predicted proteins | sample AtlANTMetagenome_FD_109643 | JGI IMG/M metagenome (GOLD analysis project Ga0163179, IMG submission 109643) | Marine eukaryotic phytoplankton communities from the Atlantic Ocean - Atlantic ANT 2 Metagenome | ecosystem: Environmental > Aquatic > Marine > Oceanic | place: North Atlantic Ocean...
AAAATAGTGAAAATCCATCCTAAAGTTTTTGTACTCATATTTATAAACTCCTTAAGTTTTTAAAATTGACTTATATTATTAGTCATACAGAAATTATGAATCAATCAGACTAATTATTCAAATTCATGATGTCAGAGTTAGCAGAGTAATACAGTAAATCAATTATTTCACTTAAAGATATACTCAAATTCAAAAGTTTGTCCATGAAACTGTTTTTGCTCAAAAGTATCACATCCATGTCTGTCACAATCAACAGTATGAGTGAACTCCAAAATATTATCATTTTTCATTAGATTCTGAAGATTGTTAAATCTATTGAATGTATCTGGAAGTTTTACAATTCCAGAATCAGGAATCCAACCTGAATTACCAAAAACCAAAGGGAATTTACTATGATATTTGTCAGCATCAATTGTTATTTCATCCATACCCTCAAATTCAATTGTAGCGTTAGTATCTGCATATATAGTATTTGATATTTTTTCCTCACCTAACGAAAGCATAAAATCATACACAAGATTAATTTTCATTGGTTTGCCGGACTTAACAGGATTATTAGGAGATTTACCATAATCTTCTTCATCAGACTTATCTATTTCTACAACTAAAGGAGAATTGTTTTCGACTGATATTGCACCTGAAGAAGATATAGCTTTTGATAGGTTCTCTAAAGCTAAAGTATTATTTTCAATGGTAGATAAAGCTAAAGTATTGTTTTCAATGGTAGATTCTAATTTAGCTAATCTTTCTTCAAGTGATTTCAAATTATCATTTGTTGAAGCTATTGGTTCATTTGAGGAGTTTGCTGAATCAGATTCAGAATCTTCTTTTTCAAGAATAGACTCAGCTTGTGAACATGAAAGTATAAGTATTAAAGTAAAGATTAGTAAATTTTTCATATAAACAATTATGAATCAATCAGACTAATTATTCAAATGCACGATGTTAGAACTAGCTATCTAGTTTCTTCTGAATATTCTTCGTAAAGCTCTTTTAGCAACTTACTCATACCCGTATATCTAAAAGTCTCCTGCCCAGAAGCGGTTTGATTCATGAATGGTATTTGATATTTTCCTAAGTATTCTCTAAATATTCTTTTATTTAAGTCTAGTTCCCATCTAAAATGAGTTTTATAATAACCCATTTCTTCATCAACAAGTCTACCTAGACGAAACTCAGTCGTTAGGACTCTAAAAGTACTTCTCCAATAAGTTTGAACTATTTTAAACTCTTTACTAGTTAATGAATCTATTCCTTTATCATTATCAAACTTATCTAATAATTCTTGAGTACAGTTTTCAGCAAACCATTCATTAGTTCTTGACCTAGTATCCATTGCATAAAGTGACATACTGCTATCAGCATCATTATGTGCTATATCTAATGTTTTCTTTTGAATAAACATTTGCCAGATTAGAACTGTAGCTACTATTAATGTTGCGATTCCTGTTACTAGCTGGGCTATCTCAATAAGTTCCATAATTTCTCCTTTGATTAACTATTACAGAAATTATGTATCAATCAGACTAATTATTCAAATACATGATGTCAAATAACTCAGTAGAAAACGTTTTCAACAAAATTTTCAACATTTTCAACAATTAATTCATAGAATCATTTATAATTGATTTGGTATCATTACAAATACGCATTCTAACTAAATGGGGCCTTAGCTCAGCTGGGAGAGCGCTTCCCTTGCACGGAAGAGGTCGGGAGTTCGATCCTCCCAGGCTCCACCAAATCTAAATTATTTAGAAATAAGATCTTTTGCTTTCTGTTTTGCTAAGTCACTTAAGCTTTGAGCTTTCTCTTTGTAACTTTTTGCCCACTCTGTTTTAGCCTTATTTGCTTGGATTATCCCATCTAATGTTTCTGATAATTCCATATTTGTTTTATCTAAGGCTTCTTTTGATATTTTTTCTAATTTGTCTTTTTCTTCATTTAATGAGTTTATAGCTTTATCAAGAGCTTCATCAGGTTTTGCTTTTACTGCTAATCTATACTGATTCATTGTTTCTCTTTCAACCATCATAGTCATATATCCTTTTTTCATATCAAAACATTTTGAATTATCAGCATAGCAGTTTCTTAATATTTTATTTATAGCTTTAAAGTAGCTAGGGTATTTATGAATATCGAACCTATCATCAAAAATAGATCTATATGGAGTAAAGCCAAAATTATCTATAGATATATCATGATTATGGTTACCATCTGTTCCAATACCTAGAGCAATTCCAGTATGTTCATAGTCAAATAAAACTCCTGGTATATTTGCAATTGGATCCTCAGGAAAGAAAATTCTGTAATTATCTCTCACATATTCATCCATCAATTTCCTATATTCACTATTTCCTACTCTTGGAGCTCCTAATGTAAGCAATGAAACATCATATCCAGAATACATTGAAGCATCTAATGCTGATAATGATGCTAGAGCAGAACCAAGACTGTGACCTGTAAAAATTATTTTATTAGGGTTATTCTTTTTTATTTGTTCTTTTATAACATTTCTAAAACGGTTGTATTCTTTATCAAAACCACTATGTAGCAAGATATTTTCTTCATTTATCCAATTAGGAGTAGTCAAAGAACCATCTAAATCAGTTAATACATTTCTAGTTAAGTCATTTCTATCACCAGTTGTAGATCTAAAAATGACAAAAAGAATATCATCTTTTTCTAGCATTAAAGCTCTTCCACCACTAAGATTTATTGAAAATTTATCATAAAGTTCTTCACCTGGAGCAAGAATAAAATCATCTCCAATTATCTTGTATCCTCTTATCTCAGATTTTTCTCGTACGTACTCAATATCTTTCAAAACTAAATAATTTTGATAAACAATATCTGGAAGCATGCTTTCAAATCCTATTTCTTGTAGGCTAACTACAGGCTTTGCTTCAAGTTTTTCTGTAGTTTGAGAGATTATTTGATCTACCTCTTTAATTTCTGAATCTCCAGAACTGGAAGTACAACTCAAAATAAAGATAAGCATAAATATAGATAATTTTTTTAGCATATTCATTTTCTCCACAATTTATATATTTATAATTTTATAATATTTTCTATGTTTTTTTTGGTTTCGCACACGTCGAAAAAATAATAGCAGTTATTATCATCATTATTAAACCAGCAAACCAAACACTTTGATAACTACCTGTGTAATCTCTTACATATCCAGAAATTGGGGCTCCTATACCTCCAATAATTAGTATAAAAGGAGTAACTTTGCCTCTAATTGTACCTAAATTTTTTCTTCCAAAATAATCTGCCCAAATAAATGAATGAATGAACATTAATCCTCCAATACCAAGTCCAAAAATTGCCATTGAAACAAAAATTACCCAAAAAGAATAAGCATAAATTGTGATTAGGCTTGCTATAGCTAAAAATAAGAATGCTAATGTACCTAAAAATCTAATACCTAATTTTTTAACTAAATTACCAACAAAAAAAGTACTTATTCCAGCGCAAACGGCATCAAAAGCTGTAGCTAAAGCAATAAGCTGAGGCTCCAGCCCTCTATCCATAAAAGCTGGAATTCTGTGAATTGCGATAGTTCCTGTTGCAATTGAAATTACTGTAAGGCAAAAAGTAATCTTCCAAAATACTCTTGTTTTGACAGCTTCTGCGAATTCCCACGACACTTCCTTGTCTATTGAATTTTCAGAATTAGAAATTTCTCCATCTGGTACCAAACCTATATCTTCCGGCTGTCTTCTTAAAAGTAAAAACGCTGGAGGTACAATGATTAGTATTGAGATCAATCCAAATATTATCCAAGTATTTCTCCATCCTGAAACATCAATAAAAAATTGAGTTAATGGTACAAAAATCATTGCCCCAATTGGTACACCTAGGGATGTTATCGCTAAAGCTTTTCCTCTTTTTTCGACAAACCATTTTGATATTGGCACGGTAGTAAGTAGAGCACCTGGTCCGCCTAAACTGGTAACACCTATTGCTCCAAAAATTAATATCATTATTATTCCACTAGAATTAAATCCTAGAAGAATTAAACCCAAGCCAGTTATTATTACAGCTATTGGAAGTAAAATTCTAGCTCCATATTTATCAATCCAAGATCCTAAAATGGGGCTACTTAACCCTCCAACTACTTGCCTTGCAGTAGATGCCCATCCAAAATATGATCTCCCAATTAGAAGTTCATCTCCCATTGGTTTAATAAATAGGCCAAAGTTAAGAGTACCAAGAGCCATAGTCATTGAAGATGTAATAGCCATTACAAAAACGATTTTCCAGCCATAAAAAATTGAATTTTGTTTTTTAGACATAAAAAGGGGTTAATAAATTTACGATACAAGTAATATATCTTAAATAATTCTTTAAATATACTTACTTGAGTTTATAAACTTTAAGCGTTGACTATTAATATTCCTCATCTATAATTGATTTGGTTCGCTTCATTCAATATATTGAATTTTTCGTGGAGTTTTTTTGTCTCAGAAAACGGTTAAGCCTGAAAAAAATAAACTAATTAGATTTTTGTGGATTTTACTTGGATCTCTTTTTGTAGGTATTGGATACCTGGGAATTTTTGTACCAGGATTACCAACCACAATATTCTTAATACTTGCAGCAGGTTGTTATATTCGCTCTTCTCAAAGACTCTATAATTGGCTTATAAATAATAAACTTTTTGGACAATATATAAAAGATTATTATGAAGGCAAGGGAATGCCACTAAAATCCAAAATTGTAGCCCTATCTATGATTATTATATTTTGTTCTTTTGCAATATTTTTTGTTGTAGAAAAAATATTGATTGATGCAATTATTTTTCTTGCAGGACTTGCTGGAATACTATTTATTACACTAAGAGTTCCTACAAAAAAATAATTGTATACTTAAAGAGTTGACATTACCTTTTTCCTCATTGTATACTCCATAGGTAAACAATTAATTTGAGGAAAATTATGACAAAAAATTCTGTAAAAATTACTCTTATTTCAATGTTAGGTATGCTTGCATTATTTGCTTGTTCTTCAGAAGCTGAAGTAGTTACTGAAGTAGTTGAAGTAGAAAAGCAAGTAGTTGTTGAAAAAGAAGTTATAAAAGAAGTTCAAGTTCCTGGTGAAACTGTAGTTACTGAAGTTGTTAAGGAAGTTAAGGTTCCTGGAGAAACAGTAATTGTGGAAAAGGAAGTTGAAGTAGAAAAGAAAGAAAAAGAACTAGTAATTTATTCTGGTAGATCTGAATCTTTGGTAGGACCAATTATTGAAGAATTTTCAGTTCTTACAGGAATTCCAGTTGAAGTTAAGTACGGTAAAACTGGAGAAATGGTTAGTTTATTAGAAACAGAAGGAAGTAAAACACCTGCTGATGTATTCTACGCACAAGATCCTGGTGGATTAGGTGCAGTAGCTGATATGCTTGACCCAATGTCAAGAGAAGTATGTGATTTGATCCCTGCTTGGGCTGTAGCTCCTAGAGATGCTGCTGACCAATGTAGCTGGATTGGTATTACAGGTAGAGCTAGAGTTTTGGTATATAACCCAGACGTATTAAGTGAAGCTGATTTACCAACTTCTATGGAAGACTTAACTGATCCTAAATGGAAAGGTAAGTTAGGATGGGCTCCAACTAATGGTTCATTCCAAGCTATGATTACAGGAATGAGAATTTACTGGGGTGAAGAAAAAACAGAAACTTGGTTAGATGGAATTATGGCTAACGAACCAATTGTGTACCCAAAAAATACACCACAAGTTCAAGCAGCTGCTGATCAAGAAATACAACTTGGTATGGTAAATCATTACTACCTACATAGATTTATAGCTAAAGAAGGTGAGAACTTTAAAGCTAGAAATCACTACCTAAATAATGGTGATGCAGGATCAGTTGTACTTGTTTCTGGAGCTGGAATACTAGATGCTTCAGACAACAAAGGTAATGCAGAAAGATTCATGACTTTCATGACTTCAAAAATTGCACAACAATACTTTGCTACTCAAGTTCACGAGTATCCATTAGTAACTGAAGGAGTAAGTCCTAACAGAATGCTACAAGATATGGAATCATTGAGTAAGCCTGATATTGACATTTCTCAGCTTGGTGACCTTGAGGCAACTCAAGCACTACTGATGAAAGTCGGTGCACTTCAATAAGATAAAAATCTCTTCTTAATCTCGACTAGATAGGGGCCTATTCTCTCCTCCTGAAAATGAAAAAATAGGCTCCTATTTTAGTCTTAAAATAGTTTCCAAAAAATTATTTTAATTCTCCAAAAATAGGTTCTAAAATATTTCTATGTTTTTTGCTTTCTTCTGTATCTTCATCAGGTAGCAATGCATTCTCTTCGTAAAGATCATTGACCATGTCATAAATTCTTCCATCTTCATATAATTTCCATGAATGATTTCTTATGAATCTTTGTACTGGTTTTTTATTCCTTCCACCGGCGTCAAAATGAAAAAATATCCAGTCTCTTGGATCTCCTTCATTTCCTAATAATTGAGGATAAAAGGATTTTCCATCTATAATGTAATTTTCTGGGAATTCTATACCTGCAGCTTCAAACATTGTCGGTAGAAAATCTGTACTATCTACTAAATCTGTACTTACTAGAGATGCAGGGATTTTCCCTTTCCAATTACAAATTAAAGGTACATGTGTACCAGTATCAATAGTTTTCCCTTTTCCTCCAGGAATTTCAACATCTCCCATAAATGAAGAAACTTCAATAGGTGAACCATTATCTCCAAGATAAAGAATTAGGGTGTCTTCTCTTATTCCTAAATCGTCTAATTTATCTACAATTTTTCCAATAGTTTTGTCATGGTACTCTACCATATCTTTATAGTATTTTGCATCATCATCCCAACCTTCTAACTCATCCCATGTTCTGCCTCCTAGCGTAATGTTTGAAGGAGGATCAAAAACGGCAAATTCCTCACTATCTGGAGTAGGTTCAAGTGGTCTATGAGTTAGTGTCATTGGGAAATATACAAAAAAAGGGTCATCAGAATTTCTATCCATAAAATCTAAAATATATTCTGAAAAAATATCTTCACCATAATTGCCTTCAGTGATTTCTTTGGTTAGATATTCTCCATTTTGATAAATAATTGGATTTTTATACCTTGATCCCTTTTCTTCAGTTTGATGCGCATGCCAAACACAAAATTCATCAAATCCTGCATCTTCTATTTTTTGACCCTTGTTTCTATCTTCAGGCATTTCATCTAGTGGGTTGTAAGAGTAAAGTTGCCATTTCCCAGATATTAAAGTTTTATACCCGTTATCAGTCATTATGTGACCAAAAGTTTTTTCGTTAGGATCCATTAGTCCAAATCCAATATAATTTCTAAAATTATATTTTCCTGTCATTAATTGAATTCTTGTTGGAGTACATAATGGTTGAGCGTGTGCATTTTCAAACCTTATGCCTGTTTTTGCTAAATTATTTAATATTGGTGTTTCGTAAGAAGTTCCTCCATTAGCATTTATTACTTCATAGCCCAAATCATCGGACATTATTAATATAATATTTGGTTTCTTTTTTTTCATAATTTTACCTTTCTTATCCTCTTTCTCCTTTATCATATTCTGCATACATATATGGATGATTTTCATCAAATTCAGTTAAAGGTTTTGGATTAGCAATTCTACTAGCTGGCCTTACCTCTTCACCTTTTATATCCAAGAATTTGTCACCTAAACTTTTCCTGTTATCATCAGCCAAACTTGATAATTCTGTAACTATTTCCTTGTTTTCGTTATATAAATTAACTTCTTCTCCAATATCATTTTCTAGGTCATATAATTCATTTATTAATTTACCCTCTTTTTTGAAATGTAATTTCCAATTTTTATACCTAATAGCTTCTAATTCATCTTCATTATAGTAAAGAAAAGACTCTCTTTTTGAAGAATTATTATTTGAAAAAAATAACTCAGACATATCTATTCCATCAATTTTTTTTGAAGGTAGCTCTCCTCCTATCAAGTTTGTAATTGAAGGTAAAAAATCCATAGTTGTTGCGAGAGCATCTGTTTCTTCTCCTTCATTAATCTTTCCCGGCCATCTTATTATGCAAGGTACTCTCTGTCCACCATCCCAAGTTTGCCCTTTCCCTCCTCTGAGGTCTCCGTTACTACCTCCTTGGTTTTGTAATCTAGATCCATTATCACTAGTGAAAATAACTATTGTATTTTCATCAATGCCTAACTCCTTTAATTCATCAAAAATTACTTTTGTAGACCAGTCAATGCTTGCTACACATGCTCCATAATCTCCATTTTTTGATTCTTTTACAAATTTTTCTGCTGCATATAATGGAAGGTGAACTTGCATATGAGCTAAATATAAGAAAAAAGGACTTTCAGAATTTTCTCGCATGAAACTTACAGCATCCTCTGTGTATCTTTCTGCAATAGATCTTTGGTCAGGTTGTTCTTGTATGACCTCTTTGTCTCTTATGAGTGGTAGAGGAGGGCGATCCCATTTTGTTATTTTATGCAAGCTAGAGTCATTTGGAATATAATCTTTTATTTTTACTTGCCTGCCCATGTCATTACTATAAGGTATTCCAAAATATGAATCGAAACCATGATTAGTTGGCAGAAAGTCTTCTTGGTCACCACAATGCCATTTACCTATGATCTTAGTACTATATCCGGACTCCTTTAGAGTTTTGGCTATAGTTTTCTCTTCAGTGCTTAATCCGATCCCTTGCCCTGGAAATAAAACTCTTAGTCCATCAAATGTACCAAAGCTTATTCTTTGAGGATAGCATCCTGTTAGTAAGGAAGCTCTTGAAGGAGAACAAACGGGTGAGCTCACATAAAAATTTGAGAATTTTTTACCTTCCTCGGCCATTTTGTCTAAAGTAGGAGTTTCATTGATTTTTGAACCATAACAGCCAAGATCTCCATAGCCTAAATCGTCAGCAAATATGATAATTATGTTTGGTTTTTTCTCCTGATTCATCATGCGGCATCCTTCGTTTTGATTTATAATTATTTTAGATTTTTATAATATAAAAATAGAGATTTCTATGCATAAAATACTAAGTTTTTATGAATTTAATACTTTTGATTTTTTAGATGTTAAAGAAAATCAAAAAATTTTAACAGTTAATTGTAAAGAACTGGGAATAAAAGGAACAATTATACTATCCGAAGAAGGTATCAATGGGACAGTATCAGGTAATGAACAGAGCATTGATAAATTAAGCTTATTATTGAGTTCGCTTGGATATAAAGCAAATATAAAAATATCTTTTTCAGAATCAGATGCCTTCAAAAGACTAAAAGTTAAAATACAATCTGAAATTGTAACTTTTGATGGATTGGGAAAATTTGCATCTAATACAGGTGATTTTATTGATCCGAAAGATTGGGATGATTTCATTAATAATGATGATGTACGGTTGGTTGATGTTAGAAATTTTTATGAAACTGTAATTGGAAAATTCCCTAATTCAATTGATCCTAAAACCGAAACATTTACTGACTTTAAAGAATTTATTGATAGTGAATTAGGAAACTTAAAAGATAAAAAGATTGCAATGTATTGTACTGGTGGAATTCGATGTGAGAAGGCTTCTTCCTATATGAAAGATATTGGTTTTAAGGAAGTATTTCAATTAAGAGGTGGAATAATTAACTATTTAAATTCTTTAGATAAAAATAATGGATCTTGGGAAGGTGAATGTTTTGTTTTTGATGAAAGGGTTTCCTTGGATTATGGATCTGAGGAAGGAACATTTGATCTCTGTCATGGTTGTAGAAATCCAATAGATGATGATGATAAAAAATCGATTTATTACGAAGAAGGGGTAAGCTGCCCAAATTGTATAAATATTAGAAGTGATGAGCAAAATGAGAAATCCAGACAAAGGCAAGCTCAGATAGTTTTCGCTAACAAAAGAAAAAATCTATAGAGGATTTTTTCCACCTTCAAAGACAAGGATATATAAAAGCCTTACTAATTGAAAAAGTAGATAAGTAAAGAAAAGAACAAATCCCCATTTGATTATTTGTCTAATAAGTGCCTTGATTTTATTTTGATTCAAAACTAATCTCCTCTAGTTATTTTTTATAGATCTGCCAGAAAAAACTTTTGTTTCATTATTATTCATCATAGATTTTTTACCATTTACAAATATATATTCTATTCCATCAGGAGTCTTTTTAGGATTTGTAAAAGTGCTATTATCTTTTATATTTTCAGGATCAAAAATTACAAGATCTGCAAAATAATTATGCTTTATCTCACCTCTATGCTTGATATTAAATTTTTGGGCCGGTAATTTAGTCATTTTGTTTATTGCTTTTTCAAAACTTAAGACCTTCTGATTATTTACATATTCATCTAGAAGTCTTGGGTAAGTTCCCCAAGCCCTAGGATGTGGTTTAGATCCTACGTCAATCCCGTCAGTCCCAATCATCACTTTTGGATGCTGCATAATATTTCTAACATCATTTTCTTCCATTCCAAAAGCAGCCACTAAAATTTTATCTGAGACTTCTAAAAGTAATTTTTTTACAGTTTCTTCAGTTGGTAAATCGTAAACCTGCTGTATATCTTCTAAAGTTTTTCCTTCAAGAGATTTATCTCCAGGGACAGAGCAAAGTAAAACTTCATTACTATCAGATTTACCCATCGGGCTATTTGGATCATCGTTGAAAGTACCATTTATTAAAAGTGCTTTTAACATAGTTGATCTTGCAGTATATGGATATTGATCTGCATGAATATCTAATCCATTTTTTGAATATTCATCTATCATACTTAATGCTTTTACAGAGTTACCCCAATTACTTTTTCCAACACATTTCAAATGCGATATTTCTACTTTTACATCCGCACTTAATCCTATGTTTGCAGTCTCTCTTATTGAATGAAATAAACCTTCTGCCTCATTCCTCATATGAGAAACATAAATCCCATTATATTTTTTTATGGCTTTAGTTAATTCAATTATCTCTTCAGTTTTTGAATTCCTTCCAGGCTCATAAACCAAACCAGTAGAAAGCCCTAAACATCCTGATTCCATACCTTCTTCAACAAGATTAACCATTTTATTCAACTCTTCTTCAGAAGGATAATTTTTGTCAATTATAGATAATGCATCCCGTCTAATAGTGTGATGACCAATTAACACTCCAACATTTATAGATGTTGGGTAATTATCCAACATCTCAAAATATTCCCCAAAATTTTTCCATTCATTATCTAATTTAGAGACTTGGTACAAAGAAGACATTTGTTCTTTAGCTGAAATTATAGGAGAAACCCCAAAACCACAATTTCCAACTATCATTGTTGTAATGCCTTGGCATAAATTATGTAGAATCCTTTTATCATTTACCACTTGAAAATCATCATGAGAATGAACATCAATGAATCCAGGACAAATTATTTTATTATTCCCATCAATAATTTCTTTAGCATTGGAATTATCTAAATCTTTAGTAATAATTCTATCTTTTTCAATTCCAATATCACCAATATATGAATCAGTTAGATTTCCATCAATAATCCGAGCACCCTTGATAAGAAAGTCCAGCATTACTTAAATTTTCCTCTTCCTGCGATAGGAACAGATTCTTCTAATATTCCATCTCTGTGTACAAAGTAATCATCATGTAAATTTATAGTAGTATCTGAATGCATTGGTCTTAGGAAAATTTTATCTCCAACTTTAAGGTCATTTTCTTCTTCAATTATGCATTTACAATGCTCCTCAGATAAGCTGATCAGCTTTATACCTTTTGGATAAACAACTTCTGGTAAACCTTGGTCCATGGACACAGACTTTAATCCACAGTCGATAACAATATTATTTTTTCTTCGTGAAACAACTGTACACATTAATGATAATGCTGGTTGAAAATCATCAAATATTTTTAAGTAATTCCCATCCATAAAGATGTAAGAACCACACTGAAGTTCAGTAATTCCTTCTATTTTAGAGGTTATATTGTAAGTTCCAGTTCCAGATGCAGAAACTATTTTTACTTCAATTCCATTTTCAACTATCAAATCTCTAGCACTAATTAATTTGTTCATTGCTTTTGTTGTTTCATTGACTCTTTCCTCATAATTATCAATATTTACTGTATGGCCTTCATACCCCATGATCCCCTCAAATGTTAGGCCTTTTTTAGCATTTATTAATTTTGCAAAATCAACTATTTCATCCAATTCAAGCCCACATCTATCCATTCCTACATTAACTTCAATAATTACACCTAAAGTTAGAGAATTTTCTTCAAAAGCTTTTGATAATTCATTTACATTATCTTCATTCTCAACTGCAACCATAACTTTAGATATTTTGTTAACATTTACTAATCTTTGAATTTTGGATTTCCCAACTATTTGATTGGGAATCAATATTTCAGCAATCCCACCTTTTGCCATTTCTTCAGCTTCACCTAATTTAGCACAACAAATTCCAATGGCTCCTTGATCTATCTGCTTTTTGGCCCAATATGGACTTTTATTAGTTTTTGAGTGTGGCCTCATAGATACATCATTATCATTCGCAAAGTTTTGCATTTTTTTTATGTTATTTTCTACAATATCTAGATCTACTATTATTGAAGGGGTATCGATTTCTGAAATATTGATACCTTTTTGATTATTTTGAATAGTCATTTTTTTACTCTTTTACTTATTTATAAAAATAATAATAACTCAATTATTTTAGGATGATATAAAATTTACTTATGAGTTATAAAAAAATAGGAATTATAGGATTTGGTTCTTGGGTAAAAAATGCTTATTTGCCAATTTTATCTAGTATAAAAGACGTCACTATTAGCCATATATCTGCAAAAACTAAAGAATCTCTTGATTTAGCTAAAAATAAAATTAATAATGATAATTGTAAATTTTCATCTGATTATTTAGAAGTTATTAATAATAAAGACTTAGACCTAATCATATTAAGTGTTCCTGATAATATTCATGGAAAAATTCTTGATCAAATAATTTCTAAAGATATTGATTGTATTTTCGAAATGCCAATATCCCATAATAATAAAGAAGCTGAAGCAATAATTAATAAGATATCTTCAAAAAATAATATTTATATTCCAAATCTAGAAATGTCATACTTGCCTGTAGTAGATTATTTAGGCAATATTTTTTCTAACAAAGAATTTGGCAAGTTGCTAACTGCAAAACTAAAATTATCAGCTTCTTGGTGGCCTGGCTTTAGTATTTATTCTGCATCTTCATGGTACATAGATGTTCTAAATAAGATTTTTAATTTATTTCCCAAAAAAGTAATAAGTAACATAGAATCTAACTCAAATTTCCCAACTGAATCTAAAGGATCTGCTATTTTGGATTACGGTGACTTTTTAGCTGAATGGGAATTTGATATGGAAAGTAATGAAACTTTATCTGTAATTTTGGATTTATATTTTGAAAAAAAACTTATTAAAGTTGACCTATTGACCTCAGAAATAAAATCAGAGAACAATAAAAAAATATCTTTTTCTGAACCTTATCAAGGTTGGGCAGGGATGAAAGAATTTATAATAAATAGTGTATTTGAAAAACAGGATAAGAATATTCACATTAGTAATATAGAAGTCCTACAAAAGATTTCCAATGGTTTAGACTTATCAATGAAAACAAAAGATTGGTCAGAAATCAAATGAAAAAATTTATAATTTTATTTGTGTTTACGCTTTTATTATTTGGTTGCTCGAATGAAGAAGAATTTAATAAATTTAGTAAATTTAATGTTGCAGGAGAAAAGACTAAAATTTTTGATCCTCAAACTGGACTTGATATTTCTAGAGGAGAGAAATCTCCCGTTATTGACTTAGATATAACTAATGGTGCTACTGTTACTTATCCAGATAATAGACCTACTATTTTCCTATTTGTTGCTCATTGGTGTCCTTATTGTATGGAAGAAATACCAGAGGTTATTCAATGGATAGACCAAGCTGACCTAATTAATAAAGATGTTAATGTGGTCCTTGTGGTTACCCATATTGACTCTGAGAAAAATAATTATCCCCCAGACCAGTGGCTATTTAATGAAAATTGGCAATTCCCTGTAATTTATGATGATAAAAAAAATTCTTTGTCTGATTATTTTGGTATAACTTATTTCCCTTCATGGGTATTTACTGAAAGTGATGGAACTATTGCTCTTACTCATGCTGGCAGATTAGGCATAGATGAGCTAAGTAAATTGATAAATTGACCAATAT
>Ga0163179_10002034_pt1 | contig 14205 bp, 18 predicted proteins | sample AtlANTMetagenome_FD_109643 | JGI IMG/M metagenome (GOLD analysis project Ga0163179, IMG submission 109643) | Marine eukaryotic phytoplankton communities from the Atlantic Ocean - Atlantic ANT 2 Metagenome | ecosystem: Environmental > Aquatic > Marine > Oceanic | place: North Atlantic Ocean...
ACGAGTATCTCCGCTACGCGCACATTATAGCCGTTATTAATAGGCTCGAAGTCACTCATTGAGAAGTAACCATCACGGATTACTTTGCTCCAGCATACATAGATTGCATTCATGTCAATAAGATAGAATGAAGCCTTCTGAGTAGCTGTACCGGTTCCAGCATTTGGCATATGGGTTGAAACGTGTGCAGGTACACCGCTAATAAGAAGATTAAGACCAGTTGCATCCAGCTCTTGACCAGGTGAAGTAACCATGTATCGCTCATTCGCTTGAATGGTGCGCTTGTAGTTCTCCATACCCTTTTCAGAGCAAATTACAGTGAGACCAGCTAAATCTTCAGAACGTGCTTTTGCAGCAATGATGGTTCGATACAAAGATACCAAACCAGAAGAGTTGAAGTTAGAGCCAATATCAGCATACTGGTTAGCAGCGCCAGGAAGAGCAGAGTGAGTCGCCTTACTGAAACCACCAATAACGTTGGTCTGACTTGCTGAAGCTTCCAACAAACCTTGATTTGAAAAGTCAACACCATTCAGAGTAAGCCAATCTTCATACTGAGCTACGCCACCCTTAATCATTTGCTCTTCAAACTGACGCTTAGCTTCATTCATTACGCTCTGTGAACGACGAGAAGCAAGCTCGATGGTCTGAAGATCACCACCGTTAAGGTCCTCTTCAACTGATGAAATACCAATCGGATAAGAAACTTCTGCCGGAGTAAGAACCATTGGGCTCAACACACCAGAGAATGAAAGATTCATTTGCTCATAACCAGTACGCTTACGAGTTGGGGTGCTGTGTCCACCAGTCGCGAAGCTACCGATCCACTTGTGACCAGAACCTTTACTTGGCTGTCCTTCTCCATGATGACGAGCAAGCTCGGCTAGGAAAGGAGTTGTTACATGACGCATATCTCGAGCACTTTTGGCACTCTCAATACTGGTCGCGCTAAGAAGCTCGTTATCGACCGTTAAAGTTGTTTGAGGCATAATATCTCCTATAAAAAATTACCTTTTACTTCTTTGTTGTTCTCGTAATTTTTGCAAAGCTTTCGGATTGTCTTTAAGGTATAATACCCTGGCCATATTCCCACGTACACCCTTATAACCGTCTTTTGTAACCCATTTCGGGACGGGGTCTCCAGAATCGGCTTTTGCACTCATTGTCGCCCTAGCCACTCGACGGGCTGACTTGGCTCTTGCCGTGCGTTCTTTCTCCTCAGCTTGCTTTTGTACTACAATCATTCGCTCTCGATCCACAAGATTATATGCGTCCTCTAAAGAGACTGGACTACCAGACTCTCTACGAATTTGCATCATCTGACGAACCTCTTTCTTAAACCCAGCATCTTTCATCTTCGGGTTATTATCAATAAACTCCTGATACGCTTGCTGTCGCTGCGCCTTTTCAGCCGCTTGGCGTATTGGGTCGTGAAACTCTTTGAACGCATTTGCTACCCCTTTTTGGATGCGCTGTTGCATTCCTTTCTCACTGAACGGATCATCCAACTCCTCTTCGGGAACATCCGCAGACTTCATAAACTCTTGAAACTTCGGGTCCAATAAGACCTTGTTTAATTGAGCTCTGCTGCGAATAAGATTCCTAGCCTCATCACGAAGCTTGGTCTCCCTGTCTGTCATAGACTCTTTTTGCTTCTCAAAAGCCGCCACCCTACCTTGATACTCTTTGTTCTGACGAGCAATCAAATGCTTTAACACACCCTTTGCACTGTCCGGCATATTCTCAAAGGTTTTTGAGTCGATGGATTCCATCAACTGCTCGTTTGCCTCCTCTGGGATATCTCCCAGCTGAGCCATAAAAGCATCAAAACCCTTTTCATCCGTAGCCTGCTTAGGCTGTTCTGGAGGTGGAGCAGACTCTGCGGCATCGGCCTGAGTGACTTGTTCTGTGGCTGGTTCCTGTGCTTCGACCTCAGTCTGTACTTCGGGCTCTGCTACAGAGTCTGCTGTTTGGGTTGCCTCCCCTTGTATTTGTACGTTTTCTGCTTCTGACATTTATACTCCCATTTCGTTCATTAGTGCTTCATCTTCTTCGTCAAAGTCGCCTGGCATCTCACCAACTTCCATATCTTCTGGGGGCATGTCGTCCATGTCCTCTTCTGGCATTGGCTCACCACTTGGCTGCTTCAACTCTTCTACAAGTTTTTTGTCTTTTTGCATCATCTTAATAAGACCCATTGCCTTGCGAACCGCTGAGTCATTTACCAACTCCGATGGGTCCATTGCATACTTTTCATACCCAAGCTGGGCTACATATGTCAAAGTAAGAACCAAAGGAACAAATACTTCGCTTGGTATAGGCTCATCAATCTTCTTTTCGGTTGGTTGAAAATCAATCTGAGCGATATCTTCATCAACCATAACCATAAGACCGTTGATCTCATCTGCTAACTTTTGAATCAAAGCTGCATTGAATGGCTTTTCTGGCTGTGGGGCTGCTGCAGCAATGGCTTCCATTTGTGCCATACGCTCATCCTCCATCGCCATCATTGCATCATCAGCTGTTGGTTCGCCTGATGCCATATCCATATCTTCGGGGGGAGCGCCAGCTGGCATTGGTTGTGGGGCTCCAGCCATATCCGCTTGTGTCATACTCATCATTGTCTCCGATGTTTGAATTTTGGTTTCCATCCACGATCTTTCAATCGTCTGTATTCTTTGTAACTTGGGTGTTGTTTCATCTTGTTCTGTAGTTTATCATACTCTTTTTTATTTGTCTCAACATCCTTTTGTGCCTTTTTTGCCTCTTCTTTCATATCTATATCACCGTCTATAGGAGTAACGCCTAACTCTTTACAAACCTGACGACGATGAGCCTTAGAGTGCAACATCCTACCCAAGCCTCGATCGTAATACGGGAATCGCTCACCAAAGCGATCGATCGACGGAACACTAATTAATACCTCAACATTCTTAGACCCACAATGCTCACACTCTGCAACCGATGGGTCGTATTCGTTGTTAGTACTGCAGTCTACATACGAGATCTTATCACAGTCAAAACATGAAACATCACGATAATAATATATTTGCTGTGGTTTTCCATGACGATAAACCACTTTCACTCCCCTTGATTCAGCATAGTGCGCTTCATTGGATGGCTTTGGCTTGGATATATTGAAGAAGTACAACGCCTCTTTCCCACAAACTTTACACTCTGCAGGCTCTTTTTGCTGGCTAAACTGGCGCAACAAATCAGTCTCATGACCATCTTCACACTTATAACTGTATATCGGCATTACATTACCTCTCTAATCTGATTCAAAATCATTTCTAATACCTGCGCCTGTCCCTCTGGTGGCTCAGACTTGGCCTCCTCAATAACCTTTAACAACTCTGGATTGTCTGGGAAGATTTGTGCTAACTCATTGAGAGCATCCAATGGCGGCATCGCCTGTAGCTTTTGTATAATTGTTTCTATATCAGGTGACCCATCATCTGCAGGTGGCGCCCCCTGCTCTGGTGGTATACCCTGCTCCGGTGGCATACCCTGCTCCGGTGGCATACCCTGCCCTGGTGGCATACCTTGCTGAGCAGGTTGCTTTGGCTGCTGTGCCTCTTCTTCTTCTTTCTGAGACATTATGGTCTTCAAATAATCAGGATGTAAGTTAGGCGGCAACTCAAACTTCTCATGCAACGTCTTAAACAACTCCTCTGCAATCACGCCCATGTGCCCACCCTTATTGCTGATGTCATGAAGCTGAAGCATCTGATCCATTAACCCAATAATATTTTGACGAAGCTCTGCATCTGCCGCTGGTGAACGACCCGCATCTGAGAAACCAATATCAAAGTCGCTGTCCAAATCCTCTGGGATGACCTCAACCATCTCTCCATTTGGCCTCATTAACATGATTTGACGCATTTGTGGTCTAGATGATTCTACCTCCTCTCTCTCTGATGGCACTTCTTCTGGAGCCGCATCGTATGGGTGAACATCTTCCTCGTCCTCTACATCCTCTGGCTTGTCGTGATCATATCCCATCTCATCTAAACGAACATGGTCCTCATAAGTCTCTGCCTTTTCACCCTCACCTGTCTCTGAGTCATACATCATATGAGCCTTAAATGACTTCTTCTCTTCTATTTCATTGTCTGAATCTAACCCTTCATCCTCGCGCTTGATATCCAAATCAGTCTCTGATAGCTCCTCTCCTTCTTGGTCAACATGCTGCTCGGCGCCTTCTGAATCTCCCGTGTCATACATGGAAGCAACATGGGCAGCCAAACAACGCTGAACAATATTCAACAACCACAAATCTCTTTGCTCTGCATGACGACCAAACTCACTCTCTGTATGACGCTCTACTGCACGTACCTCCTCAGCTGTCGCTTTTGTCACAACACCCAAAGCAGCTGGAGATACCGTCATTGTTCGCTCAATATCCGCATCAGCCATTTGCATAGAAGCCATCATGTTACCGCTCAAGGGACCATGCTGTATAGGCACAACAACATCGCGCAAATTGCCCGCATGCTGCTCGTCTACCTCAACAATGAGCCCGTCCTCCCCAGACTTCAAATCACTGTAAGCATCAGCGTCTAAGGCGCCCTTACGGGCTAAATAGATACGACTGTCTCTCCTAGACGCTACCGATGTGAAAGAACGTAACGCATTTATCTCTTTCTGCTGTGGCATCAACTGATCCACGTAAGCCAAACCACGCAAAGGATACTCAGGCTCATGCTCAAAGATTAATGGACAGATGTGCGCCATAGGCTTCTTGTTGTGATCAACCAACGGCAAAGGACCCATGTATACTGGCATGGCGCCCTCATACTCGTCTAATACATAAATCTCCAAACGACCCTTGTACACTGTGCCGTCAATATCTCGGAAATCATCTATAAGATTACAAAACTCAAGTACCCGTACAAAGTCTTGCTGCTCTGTTAAATCACCCGTTGAAACCTTACTGCGCTTGCTGCTCGTTACATCACTGCTCAAGAAATCGTAACGATTACGACCACCTAAATTCTCATCCAAACCATACTCTTCTATGATCTTCTTCTTCGGCTGAAAAGATACGTGCCCAACAAAACGCTGGTCCTCGATGTCGTGTACATCATGATCCAATACCATCTCCCAATAAGGGAAGATTCGCATCCACACTCGGTCCAAACCCTCTCCAGCTGGGTCATATCCTATCTTCGCACCAGCCCCCTTGTATAAAAGTGCCTGTCTAGATGCACTTAAAATACGGTTTCTCATCAAAGGCTTGTTCATCCAGTCGTTGACAAGTAACTCTGCCTTCTCTGTGTCACCAATCGTGTATGGTGAATTGCCTATTACTACATCAATACGACGCGGATACAACGCACTAAGGTAACCGGATATCGCAGGCTTCACTCTGTTGACCTCTATTTGGTCCAACCTCGACAACTCATAACTGTGACTCGCATTGAATCGCTCAACTCCATCAATGTACCGCCAAAATCGAGTCGTATAGGATGCTTTTGCTAATCCCATATCCGTCTGGAAGTTGTCCATTTCTGCATCATGACTCCTCAATTGCTGCAATACCAACTTCGGTGGTAATACATCATTTGAAAAATCGTATCCTTTTACATCTTTTGCGTCCATTTCTACACCTTTGATATCGCATTGTAACTTAAAATTATCGAGATGTCGCTCTATTTATAACGTCCATCGGGTGGGGTCTTCTATCCTTATGACGTATTGTGTGTTTCTCCACACCATTGAAGCCTGGACACGTACGAAGAGCCCAACAACCCAACACAAAAGCATCTGCATGGTCGTCGTGATATCCATCCTGACCCTCTATTTTTCCCCTAATATCACGAATATGCATCAATTCACGAACAGTGCTCGGGTCATTTAACTCTAACCCATCACTGTTTACCAACTGTCTAGCAAAACTGTAAGCCATCTGCTTGTTGCCTCGAGCTGTTATCCAGTCATTACCCTTTGGGTCTCTCCAAACTGGTATGTTGTTACGCAATAACATCTTGACGACTACCCTGCCTGCACCACCTGTGTTCGCCTCAGTCAACACACGCGCCTTGTGATAATAACGAGACAGATCGATAAGACGCTCTGCAAATAAATCCTCGCCACCCTCGTTCATACTCAACACCGCACACTGCCTGCCTAACTCGTCAAACACACAAGCCACAGCATAATCACCACCACTACACCACGATGGATCACAACCAATTACATAATCATGATTCATCTTCGGCTGATGAAAGATCCTTAACTCTCCCCTGTCTTTCTCCTCAGGTAATGAAGTAAATACCCTGTTTAAGTAATCAACATCAAACCAACAACCCTCCAATATGATGAAACCATCCTCTACAGTCAGTGGATACTCACGACGAAAACGCATCTCGCCAATTCCATCAATCCCGTGAATCATTGTGTGGCGCCAATATAACTGAGACCAATCTAAACCATGCTCTATACCCAGCTGATGCTCCTCTTGGGTTGGCTCCCACTTTGGAGGTGGGTCCGCTCTGTATGTCCGATGGTCACTCCACTTGCTAAAAAGAAACTTCGTCTCTGGGTCCCCCTGACGCTCTGCCTCTATAGCCTTCATTACACGATGATGATAAAAGTCTCCTGGCCCATTCGGAGTCGATACAATTACAATCTTGGTATCCTCGCCCCTGTGAATGGTACTACGAAGAGCACCCCACACACTCTCTGCGTCTTTCCAATACGCTAACTCCTCCGCAACCAATCGCTGATATGTCCAACTACGACCATGAGCCTTACCCAAAGCAGTCATATGATCGATCAATGCGCCCGTACGCTGACTGATTAAAGTCTTCTCCGTTCTGTTCAACTTAAAAGGATTGTAACTCTTTACCCTCTCTGGCAATGTTTCGTAAAACCTACTGAACTTTAAGAATAAACTGCGAGTCGTTTTGTTATGGTCTGTCGCTACAAGCGTTCTCAATGCCTTGCGACTCGTGAACGTCTCGTAGAAAGTATCCGCACAATTCGCAGTGCTTATCCCAATCTGTCTAGGCTTCAATACAACTATACGCTTGATCTGAGGATTACGAAAAGCCTCAATCAACTGTACCTGCTCTGAATAAGGTCTGTTGAACGCCACTAAATTAGCACCGTCATCCTCAAACCGTAACCTTGAAATAAACTTCCGACGATCAGTCAGTATCTCACGAAGCTTGTGATTACGCATCTGCCACAACTGGTGGTATCCAGTCGCCATCCGCTGCATCGCTAAACCAAGCATCGTCCTCTACTGAAGTGTTCTCTCGAGCTTGAGCCAAACCAATCATCTTTACAACCAACCCAACAGCTGTCAAATCACCCTTTACAAGAGCCGACATCAATGCCTTGTTTGCCTCGTACTCTAACGCCCGTAAATCAGACAAACACATCTCACTATGCTCAGGAAACATCTCAACCCACCAATCAAGAAAGCCTCGCTGCTTTTCCCAATCTCGCCAACGACGTATCGTTAACTCCGGTATCTGACTGCAAATCTCGCCAATTAAACGGTGACCGTGCTCATATAAACGACGAGCCTTGCTGCGAACAAGCCTCTGATCATCTGTTGGAATAAATGTCATTTCTCCCCCAAAACTATATACCCATGCTCATTCACATTACCCGATTTTACAGACTCTCGAACAAACTTCTCTATCTGATCTGAACTCAAACGTCGTTCGTCAGGAAGATCCTTGTTACTGTCCTGGAGACGACGCTTCGCTAATGCAAAACGTCGCAACTCGTCTGCTGTAAACTTATTCCTTGGCATTTGACTTCTTTCTGGTTGTTGATCGACTTACTAACTTGCGCTGACCCTTTAAGTCTTGCAACTCACTCAACAACGCAGCCATCAACTCATTTGTCTTCTGATTCTCTGTCTGTAACTTCTGAATCATGTCACTCTGATCGGCCAAACGCTTGTCCTGCTCGACAATCTTAGACTCATACTCTCCAGTCGAAGACTGAGGAGCATTCTTCATCATTGCCTTCAGTAACTGTGGGTCAAAACTATCCTTCTTGGTTGTAGGACGACCCATGTCATACTGCAGGTCTCGCTCACCATTTAAGTCAACCAGCTGGATACCAACCTGCAAAAACTCAACAGGCTTCTCAATCTCCATTACCTCTGGACGACCACTCGCATCCTTGCCCACTGTCCGCTTTCGTACCTCATGACGTGTAATCATATCAACCTCATGAGCGAAAACATGCCAACGACCATTCGGCTGTACAGCATCTCGATTGTCTATACACCAGTTCGCCTGCTTCTCAATCATGAAAACCCACGTCGGCTCATCTACAAACCCAAGAATGTTCTGTACTGGAACCTCCCAAAGATATGTCCACTTACGCTTGTCATCATGACCCTCTCGTTCATCAATCGACATGAAGTCCAAAACCTTGGTTACGTAGTCCTTCAACATACTTAAATCCAAAATCCGAGCATTCTGACGCTCTGTCTTATCTGATGTTGATCTCCGGCCAATGCTATAACCTGGCTGTAGACGTTCCCGCTCTGTAATCGCTTGCTTTATAATGCCTTTCATTTAATGTGCCTCTCTAATATATGTTTCATTCGATCAAAAACACTATCCTCTATAGCCGATTCCTGATCTTTTTCAATACCGTTCAAGTACTGTTCCTTTGCTTCCCATTTTTTTACCACCTGCTCAGGCTGCTTTTTAGACACCCTTCGCCTCCGACGCCTAGGCTTCATCTTCTGCAACACCAAAGCATCACGAACCAACTTGCCCAGCTCATCATCCGATAACTTGAAATGATCTGCCCAACAAACCAATACGTCAATCGGGGGTATTACCCTCTTCGGACCCTCTACATACCAATGATATCCCGTCGTCCGACTCTTCCCACACACCGTAGATGCCTCCACAGGTGTCTCAAAACGGCTCAGTATTTCACTCAAGGTCATATTTAGTCCTAAGAAAAGTTACGCTTTCTTCTTTTACAAGCTATTGTATACCAAAAGGAGAGAATATGTTACAAAATTCACAATTTCAAGGCATAAAAGGTCTTGATGGGCATGGCCAAGGAAGAAAACAAGCATGGGGCGCTGTGCTTACAATCGGACAAAAAGACCCACAAAAAGGATTCCCAAGAGATACCGATAAGTTCTTCATAAAAAAACCACAAGCAGTTACAAAAAAGATGGGATCTAGAAGCACTCTGTATAGAGAAAATGACCCCGATTTCGTAAAGTACAACAACTCCGATAAATTAAACCTAAGACAATCCATTCGATTCTATATTATTCACCCAGTAAACCTAATCAATGGGTGGCAATCTATGGTCGACTGCTTCCAATTTAGCCTCAAAGCATATCAACTACCAAAACACCCACAACACCCAAACAATGCTCCACACTGCACAGGCAATGGAGAGAAAGCAAGAAGATGGGATGGCAAACAATTCAAAGATATTGACTGCCCAAACAACCTATGCCAATTCAGAAACGGAAAACCCGCACCATGTAAACCATTCGCAAGACTCGCTGTGCAACTCCGATGGGAAGAAAACCAACCCTGGTCCGTACTACCAACCACTTTTGTTAAGTTTGAAACAAGAAGCTGGTACAATATCGATAAAGTCCTTATGCCGTTCTTTATGGGACTACACATGCAAGCCACTGCTCTAGGTGTCCCAAACTATAACCTCTACGCTCTACCCTGCGTCATGAAACTCTCTAAACGATCGTCCGGTAACGGCAACCTCGTACCAGCTGTCTCACTCTCTACAGACCTCCCACCAGGCATGACCCTACAATCATTCTTCCTGCAACAAAAAAATATGCAGCAACAACTGCAAAACTACCTCCCACCTATTGTTGAGGACTAATATGGCATACCACCCATCCGATATATCACTCAGAGAACGACACTGCGGATACGCCATTACACTCAAAAAGAATGGCGCCACAAGAGATAGAAACGTCTTCCAAGTCGGCATCGCTGCTCATGCCGTCCTAGAAGAGGTCGGCAAAGCAATAAGAATAAACCCAGATCTTACTCCACAAGATATTAAACAAATAGCCGACAACACCGCACATGAACTCTGCACAAAAGGCAGAGCATATGACAAAATACCAGAACCACCCATGAAAATCTCCCAAGCCATCGAAGGTGCCAAAATTGCACTGCAATATATGCAGTACAACCCACTCGACCCCGAAGCACTATACGAACAACCACTCGCTTTCGATAAAGACTGGAATCAAGTCGACTACTACGACGAAAATGCCGCATTCCGAACACTCATTGACTACCTGCATATCTACAAAGAAATAGACGAAGATGGAGAAGCAACCACATACGCAATCGTCAGAGACTACAAATCAAGCTGGTACCTCAATACCGAAATGCTGGATAACCTGCAACGAAGAGCACAAGCACTCGTGGTTTGCCTCGCATACGAAGAAGTAGATGTCCTTCTACTACAAATACATGGACTCAGAAATAACCAAAAACTTGAACGAAAAGTCTACACACACCACGAACTCGACCTGCTAAACGAATGGAAAGATAACATCACTCTCGCACTCAAAGCCCTCAACGAAACACAAATACCTGACCCTGGTACCGCATGCCATGGATGCCCATACATCGAATCATGCGAATACGCCAAACATGAAAGTCAAAAAAAAATTGCAAACCAATACGCAATCGCAATCAGCGTCGCAAAAGAACTGGAAAAAAAATTACGCGTTATGGCAAAAGAACAACCCATAAAAACAAATAACGGAACCATCGGGTATGTTAAAAAAGAAAGAAATACTACCGCTGCCAACGCAATGGATACACTGTGGAAAACATGGCACGAAAACAAAGGCACAACAGAAGCATTCCTCGATATGCTCAAAATCACAGCTGCCGATGCAAAGAAAATTATCAAAGCACTTAGCAAAAATGGCCTAGACAAAGATGCACTGCTAGAATCAACAATGATTACTAAAAACTACTCGCAATTCGGAATACATAAAGAATGAACGTCTATCTCAAAAAACTACACCCAAATGCCGTCATACCATTCTACGCTAAAGATGGTGACGCTGGAATGGATCTAACCGCCACATCAAAAGAATCAAACGGAATACACGTTACCTATGGCACCGGCATCGCAATGCAAATACCCAAAGGATTCGTTGGACTACTCTTCCCAAGAAGCTCCGTCTATAAACAACAACAAACACTCGCAAACTCCGTTGGAGTCATCGACTCAGGATACCGAGGAGAAATAAAACTCAAGTTCACCACAAGCTCTCATGAATACAAAGTAGGTGACCGAATCGGCCAAATCATCATTATACCACACCCAAGAATTTACTTCGTGCCATCGAAAACCCTAGATGAATCCGACAGAGGTGACGGTGGGTTCGGTAGTACGAGCTAACGATACCTCTTCGTCTTACGAGCAATCTTCTTCGGCTGCTTGCTGAACTGCTTGCCTTTCTTTGTGTCAGCTCTCTTCTTACGAGTAGTCGCTGCATACTCTTTCGCACTCATCGCCTTGATCGCCTTAGATGGCAAATACCGCTCACCCGTCTTACCAGATGGCTTGCCAGACTTCGTGCGCCACTTCTGCTTCGTCCACTTCTTTAAGCTCTTCTGTGACTTCTTTAATGGCATTACTTGTAACCCCCACCTTTCTTCTTGTACTCCCTAGCTAACATCTGCGCCTTGCGAGCACTCCACTGACCAGGCTTCCCACCCTTGCTACCACGCTTGATCTTGTTGAAAAGATTCTTACGCATAGTTGGCTTGGTGTAATTACCTGCCTTGTTTACCGTAGACTTACGCTTCTTGGCAGGCATTACCACTTCACCTTGTGCGACCAATACTTCGCACTTAACTTAGTCTTTGGCTTACCCTGTGCATTGTGCCTTGCATAGTATGAACGCTTACGTGCCTTGTCCTTCTTCGTTTTAGGATTCTTACCAGCTCCACGCACACCCTGTTGGCCGAAACGAATAAGACGAACAGTCTTTCCCTCTTTTGCCAGAACCGCATGTGATTTAGTCTTGTGCTTGGGTGTTCTCTTAGCCTTGTTGTAACCAGAGAAACGCTCACCTCTATACGTGATAGCCATTCTATTTCTTCTTCTTACGCATCTTAGATTTGATGCGTGGATTTACTTTGCTTCGTATTGTCTTGGGTGCTTTCTTTCCCTTGCTCTTTCCGTACATCTCGCTACTCCTGTATAGGCTCAGTTATAACATAGTATGGTTCTCCATCCTTATCCAAAACCACATTACTTAACATAGCATCCAAATGATCGTATCGCTCACGCAACCCTGCTATTAATATGTCTCGAGGCTGACCACGCTTGATCGCTATGAATGCTGCAACAAATAAACAGACATGAGATAAATCACCTGGAGAGATTGTATCGTCATCCAATAATGACATCAGATCTGATACCAACTCATTCTTTACTTGACTGCTTTTTTTAGCTTCTGTATTGGCCATACTAACCCCTCACGACGTGCATACTTATATGCCTGTCTACGTAAACTCTCTATAGAATCATTATAGCATCTACTCAGACTTAGCCATGTCATACCATATTTCCTAGCACTATATATTGCACCACCCTTTGTTACACGCTCAAGAGGCCAAGGTTTTTGTCTGCTCAATGCATACTCCTTAGCCAACTTACGAGCACCAGAATCTGATAGTCCTACATCATTTCCTATATCTACCCAAGACTGCCTGTATATTAAACGCTGGTTGTATATACTCTCACCTACCAATCTGTCCATGGCCAACTTCCCCCACCTCTTCCCCTGCTATTATAATACATTCGTAAGCCTCTCTCCTGTATTATTGCTTGCTCTCTCTGAAAACTCCAATACTCCCTCACTGTACCAAACTTACTACCGTATTTCATTGATGCCTCACCCAATAAACCATCAAGTATTTTTGCCGTAACCAACGCATCCTCACATGCATTGTGTGCATCAAACGTCAAACCCCTTCTCTTCGCTACCTCTGTTAAACGATGATACCCCCTACCCTGCTTAGATGAGTCCACATATACTGCTAAAATCTTAGCACATATACCAAACCACGGTAACCACTCCTCATTGTGCCTTATAAACTCATGCTTCAATACAGCAAAGTCATATGATAAGTTGTAAGCCGCTATTATCCTACCAGACAATAACTCCTTTATCCTCTGCATCTGATCACACAGTATCGCTTTATCTGATACCATTTGATTACTTATTCCATGTATCTTCGTTGTCTCTGCAGGTATATCACACCCAGGATTTATAAGCTCATTATATACAACCTCTGCATTATTCATACCAAGATTGCAATGTATGATAGCTATTTGTACTACTCTACACTTCTTTGGGTTTAATCCTGTTGTCTCTACGTCAACTACCGCTACTGGTGCTCCATATAATCGCTTTTGTCCCCAGTCCTTTACAGATGATATCCATTGTGTGTTGCTTGTCATTTTTGGCTAATACTCCATAATCTTCGTTACATCTCGAGAATAACACTAAAACTGGCCACCCGTTGTCTTCAATTATCGATGTATACTTATTGATCAAATTATGTCCGATTTGCCCATCATCTGTAAGCGCTAATCTCAACTGTGATTCACTTGTATTCAATACTTCACAAACCCAAGTCAAAGATAATAATCCATGCTGAGGTGGCAACTGCATGATCTGATACAGAAACCTCCTACCCCTCGGTGTCCACTCACCCTCTAAACTGTTTGGTAATCTCATTGTGATAGCCCCAATTGATGGTGCCTTGATTGCAGCTGCACTGCAAGCAAAAAAAATAACTTTTTCCCAAAAAAGTGAAGTCTAAAGTTTTTTTGGCTTGCAGCACAACTAAAATCAAGCCCCTGTCCAATTAGGGCTATCGCAGTCCTGTTCAACCCTTAGCTCGGAGTCTAAAATGAGCAAATTTGACAAAGTTTACGAAATATTCCAACTCGTGGTCTTCTGGGTCACGGCGGCCCTTGTGATCGGGTCATACCTCGTCTGGTTCCTGCACTTGCAAGAACAAAAAGCAGAGAGGAAAATCTGGGAGATCGAGAACTGCAGTTGGGAAGAGTTTCGAAATACCCCCCCAAAGGCCCACTATAGAATGTTTATTGAGTGCAGGAAAGTCTGGAGGTAACCCCTCCAGCTGAGCTGCCCGCAAGGGTAGCTCGGCTTTAGCCGAT
>Ga0163179_10002035_pt1 | contig 14193 bp, 21 predicted proteins | sample AtlANTMetagenome_FD_109643 | JGI IMG/M metagenome (GOLD analysis project Ga0163179, IMG submission 109643) | Marine eukaryotic phytoplankton communities from the Atlantic Ocean - Atlantic ANT 2 Metagenome | ecosystem: Environmental > Aquatic > Marine > Oceanic | place: North Atlantic Ocean...
CCGCTTGTACCGCCAGACTCTACATGGATTTGATTTAAACTTATAGAGCCAGATGAAGGTAAAGCTGTTCCTAGACAAAAAGGCATTAATGTTTTTCCTTTAAAGTTTTAACTTCGTCTGATAATTCTTTGATTGCTTCAACTAAAAGACCAACAGTATTACCATATCTTATTGCTAAATATTCCTCTTTAGTATCTATATTTTTATGTTTATAAACTGCTTCTGGCAAAACTTCTTGTAAATCTTGGGCCACTAAACCTGTTAATCTATTTCCGTCAGATTTTAAATCATAAGTAATTCCATTTAATTGATTAACTTTTGCTAAAGCATTATCAATTACATTAACATTTTCTTTTAAAGACATATCAGAAGGAGATCCGTAGGCAGTAATATCTCCTGCAAATACTCCATTACCACTTACATCAATAGAAAATCTATTAGTACCTGATCCATTTTGAAAAACATGGCTTCCGTCTGCTTTATAATTAGTTCCACCGCTATTTGTAAAAAAGAATCTTTGATCCCCTTCACTAGAAGTTACCCAACTATTTACATTAAAAGTTAATGCCGAGTTTAATTGAGTTTGTATATTAGAAGTTACGCCGTTTAAAAATTGAAATTCTGTATTACTAACAGTTCCGTTTGCTATTTTACTAGCATCAATTGCGGCAGAGTTAGAAACATTAGAGTTACTTACTGCTCCAGATCCTAAAGTTACAACTCCAGAATTTGAAATTGTTGTCGCTCCGCTCATAGCAACAGAATTAAAATTTGTGCCATTAGCAACTAAAATATGTGTATTAGTATTAGATCCAACTTTTAAAGTTCCGGCAACATTTAAAGTTTTTCCTGTGCCTACATTTAAACCTACAGAAGTACCGGATCCGGCAGAATTAAAAATAGCATCAACTGCATCTAAATCAGCATTGATTTTCCCTCCCCATGTATTTGTACTTGCTCCAACTTCGGGTTTTATTAACGATAAATTAGTAGTGTTCGTGTCTGCCATAGGTTAAATTATATCTTAGTTATAGAATTTTTTTACAAATTCTTTTCTTAATGCTTTTTCTTGTTCTAGTTTTTTATAGAATTTTTCGTTAATTTTTTTTGTATCTAATTTTATAGCCATTCGCTTTCGTCTGTAGGATAACGAACATATCCTTTGACCTGTTTTATTTCTAAAGTATTTTTGTCATACACCAAACCATAAATCCAAACAAAATCATCTTCTCTGCTTTCTGGCATAGGAAACTGTAAATTTTGTTCTTCGCAAAATTCTTTCATAATTTCTTTTGTAGTTACAAAAAAAACATCATATTCATCTGCTTCTGTTCCGTCTTCATTAAATATTTTTGCAAAAAAATGACTTTTAGAAGCGTAATAAGGAACAGGCGGTCTAGGAATAAAAGTATCTGGGTGTTCTTGATAATTACTTGTATATTCGTCGTCTTGAATAACCACTTTTAATTGTTTTTTTCCAGATACAGTATTGTATTTTATGGCGTGCCAACCATTATATGTGTAGCCAACATCAGGAACATTAAACGCATTTAATGTTTCTTCTGGCATTTCTATAAAAACATTGTACCAACTATAAGTTTTTTCATTCGTATAAGGCGGTCTTAGGGGAGCGTCTTCGTGAGCTGTATAGGTCCCAATAATATTAAATCTATTTTGTTTCCAATCTTGATCTTTTCCAAAAACTTTTTCTACTTCTTCTATAAGCGGTTTAGCTTGATGTAAGCCAATGTTGTAATCCGTTCTAACTAATTTTTTATTTACATAAACTTCATCATAAGTATTAGGATTTTTAGGAACGGCCATATTTTTCTTAATATTATAATCATCTAATTCTGGATCAGGCGGAATCAAAGTAGAGTTATTTAAGAAGTTTTTATAAACTTCTACTTCCCAATTTTTTTGATAAAAAATAACTGCATCTGTGTTTATATAACATTTATCATTTTCTTTAGTTAAAGCCAAAGCACTATCTGTTTTATTCCATTCAAATCTTACATCTTGTTTGCTTACCGGATCAGTAACCCACATAGATAATCTTTCAAAAAGTTTATCATCTTCATCAACATCATTATTAATTGCTACATCTGTAGAATAATCTTTTCTAGTCTGTCCTTGAACCTTAACAAATTGTTCCAGTTCTATCTTACTCATTATTGCCCTATAAAAGTTATAGTAGTGCTTGAGCCAGGAGCAGACATAGGAGATATTGCTCCTGTTGTATTGTTAGGTACAGTTTGCGTTCCTAAACTCCAATTCCATTGTTCAAAAGTGCTATCGGCATAAGTCGCATCACTTCTGTTGTAAGTAGAGCTATTAACTTTGACTTTTAAAAAAGCGGCGTTTGTATTTGTACACCCGTCAGCACATTGTAAAATCATTATAGTTGAGGCAGGTTGAGCTACAGACGAGCTTCCATTAACAGCAAAAGCAATTATGGTTTTATTATTTAAGTAATCTGCATCTTGATAGTCATTCATAGAGCCATAAGTAGACCCACTAGGCCTTGTGCCGCTTGAGCTATTATATCCCCTATATCTTTCTGTATTAGCGGCTACATAATCACTTCCTGCTGTATTTACAGTAGTTTGTCCTGTAGTCATGCTTATAACCCATTTAGCTTTCTTACCATACCAAGCATTTAATCCTCTTGCGGTATTAGCAGAAAAATCCCCTATATCTCGTATGTCTGTATCATTCATTGAACAAGCCGTTCCGGAAGCTCCCCCTGCTTCAACATGAAGTTGATCTAAACTTATTGTTCCGGATCCTGGTAAAGCCATTATTTACCTTCTAATTCTTTTATTCTAGCTTCTAATTCTTTGATAGCTTCAATTAGTAAACCAACAGTATTTTGATATTTCATTGTATGAATATCAGATATTCCTTCATTAAAACTGTCTGTGTTTTCTTCAATTTTTACAAGCTCTGGCACAACATCTTTAACTTCTTGAGCAATAACTCCTATTTCTCTTTCGTCATTACTTTTTCTGGTGTATTCAACACCTCGCATAGCACAAACTTTATCAAGGGCATTTTCGATAGTTTTAACATCTTTTTTAAGTCGAACATCACTAAATGCTGTAATATTATTTGAACTAACTAAAGCTCCACTTGATGCTTCAATATATAATCGTTCACTACCATTAGAGCTTCTAAAAATCCATCTTCCTGCATTATCAGTCTGAAGATACATGTGAGTTGAATGTCTTTGTATTTTTCCAGATTTGTCTCCTGTCCAGTTTCCTGTAGTTAAAGTTAAATCACTATTAGCATTTATAGTAACACCACTAAAAGAGACTCCCGAAGTTGTATTTGTTGCCTGATTAGAAGTATAGGTTGTATATCCTGCACCATTCGTAAGCTGATTATTATTTGTTGGGATCGTTCCGGAAGTAATACTAAATTCAGTACCACCGGTTAAAGTTAATCCTGTTCCTGCGGTATAAGTAGTTCCGCCGCCGATAGCTCCCCAAGCACTATTTTGATAACCTTCAAATTCATTTGTTGTAGTGTTGTATCTAAACATTCCATTAACAGGAGATCCGTTTCTTTGAGCTGTAGTTCCAGAAGAAATTTTAATTGAGTCTGTCCCAGATAATGTTAAGTTTTGGAATGTTGGACTTATAGAAGTTGCCAAAGTAGTAGCTATAGAAGCATTTGCTAAATTAGTTAAAGCGGCAGATCCGGTAATATCTCCTGTCAAACTAACAGTAGGAGATTTATTAATAACTACAGCAGAAGCAATATCTCCGCCGTCTATATTTAAAGAAACTGGCGTACCCGTCCCACTAAAAATTGCATCTATATCATCTAAGTTAGAATTTATAGAAATTCCCCACGTATTTTCTGCCGCTCCTGGTTCTGGTTTTATTAAATTTAAATTTGTGGTCTGTGTGTCTGCCATATCAATCTTGCTCGGTCCATGTTTCAGAAGAAATATTTACTGGAGTCCAAGACTCAGTAGGTATTACTTGTTCAGTCCATGTTTCAGTTGTTAAAGTTTCTGGTTCCCATTTTAACCTACCGGTAGCTGTAAAACTACTGACAGCGTTAATAATACAAGCTCCGTTTTTTATAATACTTCCAACAGCAATTGCAGACGAAACAGCAGTTATAATGCTACTTCCTAAAAAAACACAAGTTGGTTGCACAATCATAGAAGAAACTGCGTCTATGTGTATAGCTCCTGTGGTCCTAAGTCTTTGTCCGGCAGAAATAAATTGAGAGTTTGCTTGAACGACAGCAGATCCTAAAAAGATTTTTGTACCTATAACACTAGCACTAGAAACAGCACTAATAACACTAGCGGCAGAAATTACTATAGATCCTTGAACTTGTGCAGAGCTAACAGCAGTAATAGTAGCTCTACCTTGAAAAGCTAAGTCATTCCATTTTGATCTGCTGTAATAACCTTCGTTATAGCCGATTGTGGCCATGATGTTATGCTAGTCTGATGTCAAGATCTCCGGCGTTTATACGGAATACATCTCCTGTATCAATAGCTTTATTAGTCGTTAAAGTTGAGTAAGCTAATAAATTTCCACCACTTGATGCGTCAAAAACTCCTACAGCTAATACTGTTCCATAACTAGCTGTGGCAGTTGGATATTCTACAGAAGCAACATTACTAGCTTCGGTAGGATTTGTACCAGATACATTAAAAGTAGCTGTTTGCCTAGCATAAGCTCCACCAGAAACTTCTGTGCCGCCACCTGTATCAGAAGGAGCAACAGTAAATAAAGCTACATGCAAAGTAGAAGGAGCTGTAAAAGCGTTACCGCCGAATACATGCTCTAAAACTTTGTCTTCTAAATAATCACTAAATGCCATAATAATACCTTCTAGTTTTTAAAATAATATGTTTGTTTTTTTGCTTTACCATATTTTTTTCTTCTTGGGATAAGCGAACCTACTCCAAAAGAAGCTCTTTCTTGTTGCAATCTTACTTCTTCTAATGCTTTGTCAAAAAGAGTTTGGAACATTCCTATTCTTTCATCTTCCATTAAAAAAACAGAAGCGTGTTTGCAACAACCATATATATAAACATCTGGAAACTTATCACTAACAACATTTGTTGTGTTAGTTGAGCTTAGTGCCGGTATGTTTGCATAATATGTTAATTGTAACTCATAATTTGTGTCTGGTGTGGGACAAAGTTCTATAGCGTTATCGGTAATTGCAAAATATTCTGGCCTTCCAGATACATTATCTATAGAAGTTCTTTTTAAATCTAAAGATTCTGTGGATTGTTGTAATAAAGTAGTGTGGTCAGAAGTATTTAATTCAACATTTATAACTCTAGACCAATCACTAGGTAATTGTGTGTACTGTGTTTCTGCAACAGCATTAGCTCTCTTTATAAGATCCTGGTGTTTAATAACTTTGTTTATGTCAGACTCAGCAAGATCTATGAACATATCCATTTGCGAAGTCAAATCGGATCTATTTAAGTATTCTACTACTTTTGTTTTTATTTCGTCATAAGTCATATCTTACCTTTCCATGTCCTAAAACATTCGTTGTCTTTGTTGTTAAGCCATTTTTTCCATTTAGCTTGGTCATTGGCCCACCCTTCTAGTATAGCTTTTTCCCAGATAACTTTGGGAATTTCTGCAACATGTCGAAAATCTTTTTGTACTTCTTGTTCTGACAAGTATTTTGCGTGGTCAATAACTTTTTTAACATCTTGGACAGAATGAATTATTGATTTGTTATCTTCGGTTACAAAAGAAGATGAATAACCTGTTTCGTGATTTATAAGAGTTGTCTTTGCCATTTTTAAATAAGGGGGAGCATAAGCTCCCCCAATATTTGTTGCCTACAAATTATTAAGCAGTTAAGTCAGCCACGATTCCGTGTGCCGCTTCGTTGCTCATTTCTAAGCCGTACTCAGCTAAGATCATTTTTGTATCAGCATCTCCGATTTTAGCAATATCCATAGTTTGGAAATTTCTTAAATAAGAAACTTTAGCAAACTCAGGATCTACTAATAACAAAGATCTATCTCTGCTTCTGTTTGAAGGTACAATTTGTAACTCTCCAAAGTCGGAAGCATAGACTGAAATACTAGCACTTACTGTATCAGCAGATACATTTTGTCTAGTATTGCTTCGGCCTGTAAAACCAGAGATAACTCCTTTATTTACTGGACCGGCTATAGCCATTTTAGGTTCAGCTCCGTTAGTGAACATAGACTGCAAAACAGTTTTTAAAAGTGCTTCGGTTAATGCTCTTCTGTTTCCAGAAGCCGCATCAGTCGCCGCCGCAGAAGCAGATCCGTCAGCTCCGCCTGTGCCTCTACTTTTATTAGTAGAGATCCACGCTTCGAAAGAACGAGTCTGTCTAGCTGTAGTAGCATTACCTGCATTTTTAGCTGTGTTTTGACATAGAGCCACTTCCATATCTCTTTTTAATGCTTTAGACATTAAGGCCATTTGATGTGCCAATTCCTGCTTTTTACCGGCAGGATCAGAAGCATCTTGTGAACCAGATACAGTTGCATCTCTTGATGAAATTTGAGCCACATTGGACTCCCTAGTTGTTGCCGTACTTGTAGCACGAGAAAGTTCAAAACCTTCTAATTGACCTGTTCCGCTAGGAGTAGGTAAACTTTCAGTTTGCCAATCGAATACAACATTAGTAATATTTTTTGATCCGATAGCACTCATAAATGGAGTAGCAGTTGGATCTATATTGTAAATTACATTCGAAAGGTCTTCTCGGTTAGAAGTAGCGTCGTATGATGTAAAAGAATTTGTAACTTTTGCCATTTTATTTAACCTCTAAATTAGATTATTTTTTCAAAATAATTGGCCGCATCAGACACTCTGCCTGTTTTAGCCACCCTTTGTTGAGCTTTCTTGACAGAAGACGTTGGTTTAATCCTATTAGAAGTTCCTGGTTTAGCTAATTTTGTTCTGGCTTTCGCTTGTGTTGGTTTTTTCTTTAAAGCTGTTTTTTGCTTGTTATGTAAACTTGCATCTCTCAGCAAAAGAATAAAGCGATAGTCAGTTACAGAACTAACTTCTTCTTTAGTGAAACCTAGACTTTCGGCAGTTTTGGTTATATCTGAAATTTCTTCCATTTTAACCTTTTCATCTTTCCATTCTGGAAGAAGATCCGATAATTTCTGTTGGCTATTTAATAATTGTTTACTTAGCTTTTCTTGCCTTTCAGCTTTTTCTTGCTCTGCAATACGATTATATTCAATATCTACAGACTTTATCTTATTAAGATGTTCGTCCCATTCTTGTTTTTTGGTCAGATACTCTACCTGGTCTTGTTCCTTTAAAGATTCCCAATTTGGTTCTTCTGCAAAACCATTTTGTAACATGGCTTTGATTTTAGGTAACAATTCTCTGTACTCTGCTCTTTCACGATTTATGTCAGACAAGTTATTATCAATTTCAGATTGCTTAGTATCTAAGTCTTTCCTTAATTCAGATAACTCCTGAGTTTTTCGTGTGTAATCACTATTCCGACTGTAACCATTGATTAATTCTTCTTGGGTTACTTCTATTTCTTCGCCGCCAACTTTGACAACATAAGTTTGAAGTTCCTCAGTTTCATCAACTTCTACTTGATCTTCTTGTAATTCTTGTTCTTCTTCTTCTTCGGCTTCTTCTTCTATTTCAGCTTCGGTTTCATCTTCTTGGATTTCTTCCTGTGCTTCTATTTCAGTTTCAGCTTCCGTTTCATCAAAAACTTCTTCAACATCAGTATTTTCTTGAATTGCTTCTTGCTCCTCTGGGGGAGTAAGCATTTCTTCAAATGCCTGTGTTGCTTTGCTTATATCAGTTTCAAAACCATTCGGCTTGGCGTTGTTGGTCATATTTTCCACCTTATATAAAATATATGTGTTTATTTTATCTTAAAAATAAACATTTTTGTTAAAATGTTTATTTAAAAGATCTAATTCTATTAAATTGTGTTTTTGCAATTTTTCCTTTTTCTACAATAATTCTTAGGTGTCTTTCAACTTCTGGAATAATTTTTATCGCTTGATAAATTGCTTCTCTCAAATCTTGATCTTTTTCAACATTTGAATTTATCCATTTTGCAATATATTCAGCAGTTAAGTTTTTAACCGCATTTTTGAATACATCACTATTTAATAATGCTTCTGCTTGTGTAGAAGCATCTATCTCCTGTTGTGTTGCCATATATTATCCTATTGCTTGGTAAATAATTTCTTGAAATAAAAATCCAGTAATTCCTAAAAAAATTGTAATTATAAACAATAATGAATTTCTAATAGTTCTATTTACCGAAGCAATACCTTTTTCTATAGAATCAAGTCTTCGATAATTTTCTTTCCAACGCTGATCGCACCTTGCTTCATGTGCACTTAATCTTTTATCTAATTCTGTAACTGTGGCTCTTGCCATTAATAACTCCAAATATGCGGTCTTGGTCTACTATTGCTTCCTTTATAAGTATCTAAATGTATAAATCTACTATTTCCTTTTTGATTAACGCCTATTCCATTAAAGCCAAAACTAGACGCTAATGTAACTATATTAAATGCTTTTTCGTGAGAACACAAAATATCTACAGCAAGACCTAAAGTATGTATGCCTGGAGTTTTTTTATTTATTTCTACAGGGTGTTCTAAACAACGATAAGCAGATGTAATAACAAAAGAAAAGCCACAACAAGTTCTTAAATCTTGTAATTTTTGTAAAAAATCATAATCCATTTCTTGTTTGCCACAATGAGAACAAGCAAACTCTTCTGGTTTAAAATTCAAGAAATCCCAATCCTTCATCATCTAAAGATTTTATGCTTTGCATATATTCGCCGACTATTCTTAAATCATTATTCATAGTCTTTGCTTTTATTTTTGCTTGTTTAAGTGTTTTGGCAGTAATAATAGGTCCTTCATGTGTTTCTATTTTTCCCTCGATAGTCTGTATGTCTATCTCAGTAACAAACATCATTTCGTATCTGTCCTCTTTAATTTGTCATAAGATCTAAGTCCGGACATTCCTAATAATGCCATTAAGATTGCGGATAATTGTGAGAAATCAAACTCTGGCATATCTATTTGTACTCCAGAAGTTTTGATAATAACTTCTATAATAGGAGATAAAATGAAATGATAACCAAGAGCAAAAGAACAAATCCACCCGACAGAAGGCCGCCAATTTCGTTGAAACGGAGATCCTTTAGCTTCTATTTTATTTACTTCTATTTGTGCAAGATTTGCTTGATGAAATAAAGTAGCTAGTTCGTGATCTAATTGTGCTTGTAGATCTTTGTCTTTTACAAACTTGCCTACTAAGTCGCTAACAGGTTTTATTAATTTATCAAACATCTTTATCTCCTCTTAGGATTTTTTCTAGTTTTAATTTTTTTTCTTCTATTGTGTCTGCGTGTAAATCTTTATCAACTATTTTTTCTAGTTTGAGACTTTCTATTTTGTTGTTACTAATATATCTCCAAGTATATCCGTCTTTGCCATACACACCAAATATAGTAGTGCCTAGACCAATCTTTATAATCATGGCCTGTTCGCCGTCTAATATTACTTTTTCGCCTTCGTTAAATTGCGAATTTAATTTAAATTTAAGGCCTTTAATAAATGAAATCGAATAGTCTTTGAGAGCTAATCCTGCTAAAACAGAAGCTATAAAAATAGATAGTTCAAGATAATATTGTTCAAAATTCACTTTTCATTTGCCAACTTTTTTCATAGCGATTTTATGCGACTCTGTAAATGTTTTACCTCGTCGCATTAATCTTTTCATTTCGGCCATGTGTTTAGCCGTATGATGTTTGCTATGCCTTTTCAAAGTATCTTTTTGTTTTTGAGTAAGCTGTTTAGTTTTATTCACTTATTTTTTTTCTTTTTCTTTTTCTTTTTAGGTTTTCCGTAATATCCTGGCATTTTATTTATCTCCTTCTTCTTCCCATTCATTAATATGGGTTAGTAAAATTTTTGGAAAAACCATTTCGTTATTTGACGAGCTTTCTTCTAAAAAGTCTTTTATTTTTTGTAAAGTATAGGCCATTTTATTTCTTTTTCTTTTTGGGTTTCTTTGCAGTTTTAGCCGCTTGTTTAAATTGTTTAGCCGTTGGAGCTCCTTTGCTTCCTGGCTTTCTCATTTTTTCTTTAGATCCGGCTTTTATTCTTTTGCGTTTAGCATGAATATTAGCGTACAGTCCTTTCTTTTTTTTCATAGTTACCTCTACCATTTAGTTCGGTTGGCCCAATAAGCCGCCGACATTTTACCTTTAGATATGTTTTTAGCATGACGAGCTTTGAAAGATTTTCTTCGAGCTTTGTCTTTTTTGCTCTTAGGATTTTTTCCTGCTCCGCTTACGCCTTGCTGTCCAAACCTTATAGTCTTTATTTTACTACCTTCTTTAGCAACTACAACATGAGATTTTGTTGGGTGTCCTGGAGTTTTCTTAGGTTTGTTGTAGCCAGATACTCCTGCTCTTTCTAATCTTGAATCCTTTGACATTAATGTATGGTGTCTTCGCTAACAATTAAAAAAATAGTATTCTTGTTTATCTTTTTTCCAAAAACTAACTTCATAGTTTTTAGTGCTTCTTCTTCGTTTCTAGCTTTAACATCTGTGCCAACTAAAATGTGTTCATCAGACATGGCTTCTATATGGTAGAGTTTTTTAGCTTCCTTCATTTTTAAACAATCCTTGAGCTTCTGCTTTTTGCATAGCTCTTAGCTCGTCATTATTTTGCTCTAGGATTTGCTTAACTTCTTCTAAATCAACGGCATTTTGGCCATACTTGCCATATAACTCTGCCATTCGTAATTTAGTGCTTACTAAGAATTTATCTCTTTCTAAGTCGTCGTTCATAACAACTTTCATACGATCAGTTTCAGCATCTACTTCAATTTTTCTAGCTTGTGCTTGTGCTTTCATAGTTTCTGCCATAGCTAATTGATCTTCTGGACTTGGTTTTTTAGACTTAGGATCTTCTGGCGGCATAGGCGGAATATCAGGATTAATAAATTGTGAAGTATCTTTAAATCCTGCCATTTCTATAACTTTTGTAATGGTATTTGCGTACTGCTGTAGAGAAACCATAGGATTTCTTGGTCCTAAAGTCTGTATTATTTGCTCTTGTTTTTGCAATAATCTAGTCAAGGTAGCTAATTGTTCTTCATCGCTAGTCTTGCTAATCGCTACATTACAAACCATATCTTTATCGGTGTCCCAATATCTAGGATCTATTTCGACAAATTGATTATTTAGTTTAATTACTTCTGCTTTATCTTGGTTTTTTATAGACAGATTGTTGATTAAACCAAATAAATCTGTCATGCCCTCTGCAAAATTACAGCATATAAGCTCGATACGGCCCTGTGCGGCGGACATTGTTGCCGCAACGGCAGTTTTTGTGGAACTTTGTAAAGCGTCTGCGTTAAGACCTGCACTTGCTTTAGAAACTCCCGTACGATTTTCTTTTTGTTCGTCTAAATATTGTAAAAAAGGAAATGCTTCTTTACCACTAAAAGGAACAGAAAAAGGTTGTACTGCTCCTGGTTGTCGCATACGGATAGGTTGACCTATGTCGTTATTAAGAACATCATCTATATTAACTTGGCCTTCAACTATTCCCATTCTAGGAAAAATAGAATGGCCTAGTGAATCTAAGCTATCTCTAATTATTTGCGATTTAATATCTTGTATAGGTTTTAAATAATCTGCCGGACAAGATCCTATTGCGGTGTGCGGTTCTGGGTCTGGACAAAACATCACGATTGGTAAGTCGTCCCACGCTTCGCAATTCACTATTTCTAGGCCGTCGCCGATTGTGCAAACTTTTAATAATTCGTTAATGCCGTCCTGATCTTTGTCATACCTGACATAATGTTCAATATATAAGATTTGTTGTCCAGTTACGTCTGACCTATCCGGATCATTTAATTCATGTAATGGATTTCTAGCTTTTCTTTCGTCTTCATTAGAAGCGTCGTTGCCATAATTTGCGTATTGTTCTATTTCTTCTTTGTCATATCCCATAGCAACTAAATCTGAAACACTAACAATCATTCTGTGTGCAACATAAGGAGAGTCTTGTAAAGATCTGGAATTTCTAGATATTAAAATTTCTTCTGGCGGTACTGCTTCAATACAAACTTTGTCATAAGATTTTACTTTTCTAACTTTTAGATTGTAAGCAACTACTACTTCTTCTGAGTCTTTTTTGCCGTCTTCATTAACTATTGTCCTACTTTCCATAATTGGATTTTCTTCTAGGACCTCTATATCTTCGTCTGTCATTATTGCGATATATTGCTCAACAGATAAATTTTTGTATTCGTGAGTAGTCGTATCTATGCTTGAGTCATAAAATGCTTTGACAAAACCTGCTTTTCTAATTAGTGCGTCTTTAAATACAGAATATAAAATATTAAATCCTGGATTTTTTTGACTAAAGATGTAATTAACATAGTCTGTTTGTTGCTGTGCCGCAGGTATATCTTCTTGGTTTTTAGGCGTAAATTCGACAATTTTGCTTGTGCCGAAAAATGTACGCATTAATGAAGGCATGATGTGCAAGACAGCATCTCTAACATCAGTAGAAACATATTCAGATTGAATATCGCTTCCGCCTTCTGGAGAATTTCCTAAATAGTATTCTGTGGACTCAGCTCTCTCGTCGCCGAGCTGATCTATAAAATCTTTAGCGTCGTCTAATTCTGATTTTAAAACGCTTTGTAATTCTTCTTCATCAAATTCGTCTTCTACAACTTCTGTAGAAACGCTTATAGATGTTTCTTTTTTATATTCCATACAATTATCCCACTCTATAGATTTTGGATTTTATTGGTCGCTTAAAATTATACCCCATAAATGAACTTCCGCCACCAAGAACGGCAGATGATGAAGCAAAAGTTAAAGCTAATGCGTCTGCTTTATCTGGAGATTTAATACCTCTTTTTTTCATTTCTTCTTTGCTTTCTAATTTTATTTTTCCGGTAGATGTATATTTATATATTGGCGATACTAATTGTTGCACTAATTCATCATCACTAGGCATAAAAACATCTCTGCCAGAGAGCCACTCTTTAATTTTAAACCATAGCTCGGCTCGAAGATTTAAATAATTTTTTTTGCTAGAAGGGGACTCTCCTACATTGACACCGATAACCGGTAAGTTTAATTCAGATAATCTATCTACTACTCCAGATCCCACGCCAATTACATCTATTAATATTTCACTTGGTTTTTCTAGTGTAGTGCAATCATCATATTCATTTTTAATAGCTCCGCACAATGCCATTAAATCCATAGAGCTATATGTTTTCATTTCTAAAACAGTATTTCCTTGTCTTTTACATACAGCAGAATTGTCGCCACCAAACCTAGCTACATCAACTCCCCAAACTATTGGCTCAGAAGCAGTTAAATCTACTTCTCGCATAATTGCAGAACGACATAATTCCATAGGTATAACTGTGTCATTGTCATAACTAGGAAACTCGCCTAATACTTCTACTTTAGCAACAGTAGAGTCTTCGCCATATTGCTCTAACATACTTTGAAATAATTTTTGATCCGTGCCTTCTACAGTTCTTGAGTCTATTTGTTCGTTTTTCCAAAAAGATCTTTTGCCGTGAAAGCTATCGAAAAACGGCCCACTATTCCTTCTAGGGTTTGAAAATGTAAACCAATACCTATCTTTTGTCGGTTCAGAGAAAAATCCCTCAGAAACGCTGTAAATCGGTCCTGGAATACCTGATGCTTCGTCCATAATTAGACAAACTCCATAACTAGAGTGAATACCGGCAAATGCGTCTGGATTTTCTTCTGACCATAATTGAGCTTGTGCATAATAATAGCCGGTGTCTATCTTCAAATCTTTTTGTAATGCTTCTTCAAACCACTTTGAAGGTTTTATTGTTGTTGCTGTTTTTTCCCACCAATGATTATTTACAGCTAGAGTTAGCCATTTTCCTAATTCGGCCCATGTTCTTGATCTTAATTGTTGTTCGGTGTTTGCAGTTACAATTATGGTAGATCCTAGTCTAGTAGATAAAAACCATAATATTAACCATGAAACTAAAGCTGATTTTCCGATACCACGACCAGAAGCTACGGCTAATCTAAACATTTCTGGTAAATCTACTGTTTCGTTTCTAGCTATATGCTTTGCAATATCTTTTAAAATTTTTTCTTGCCACTTTCTAGGACC
>Ga0163179_10002036_pt1 | contig 14177 bp, 21 predicted proteins | sample AtlANTMetagenome_FD_109643 | JGI IMG/M metagenome (GOLD analysis project Ga0163179, IMG submission 109643) | Marine eukaryotic phytoplankton communities from the Atlantic Ocean - Atlantic ANT 2 Metagenome | ecosystem: Environmental > Aquatic > Marine > Oceanic | place: North Atlantic Ocean...
AAGAATTCTTTTGACAAGTTCTTCATGATTTGCATCAAATACAATTACTTTGGAAATTTTGAATTGATTACTAATTTTGTCAAGGCTTTCTGCTTGAACACGTGTTCTAGGAAAACCATCAAGTATGGCTCCATTTTTACAATCTTCAGAATTAAGTCTCTCAATAAGCATTTCAATCACCAGTGAATCTGGTACAAGTTTTCCCTCATCAAGTAGTGTTTTTGCTGTATTACCTAATTCGGTTCCACTGCTCACGTGTTCTCGAAGCATATCTCCAGTTGATATATGTGCAAAATTTTTTTCTTTAGCTATTTTTGCTGCTTGAGTTCCTTTTCCAGCTCCGGGAGGACCTAGAAAAATTACTAAATTGCTCAATCAATAAATCCTTCGTAATTTCTCATACTAAGCTGACTTTCAATTTGTTTCATTGTTTCTAATGCAACACCCACTGTAATAAGAATTGATATTCCACTGAAGCCAAGAGGAATGTCCCAAATTACAGAAGCAATTGAAGGTAGAACTGCGACTGATGCTAAGAATACTGAACCTGGTAGAGTAATTCGATTTATGATATGTGACAAATAATTTGTAGTAGATATACCAGGCCTTACACCAGGAACGAATCCTCCCTGTCTTCTGATCATATCTGACTGACGAACTGGATCAAATTGAATAGTTGTATAAAAGTAGGTAAAGAAAATAATTAATATTCCTAGGAAAAATACATAAAACCATGTAGTACCTTGAGAATTAGCCAAATTGATATCAATCCAGTTTCTAATAGCAGCAGTCACATTATTATCTTGAGGTAAAGATGTAGCAACCAAAGCTGGAAAAAATAAAATACTGGTTGCAAAAATTACTGGGATAACTCCTGCACTATTAACTTTAAGCGGTATATATGTGCTCTGACCTCCCATTACTTTTCTACCTCTGACTCTTTTTGCAAATTGAATAGGAATACGGCGCTGTCCTTGTTCAACATAAATTATTCCTACAATCATTAAAATGAACATAATCATAAGAAATGCAAACTGTCCAACCCTACCTTGTCCCGCAGTGACCTGATAAGAGCTTCCAAATTGTGATGGCAATTGACTTACAATACTTGCAAATATTATCAAAGACATTCCGTTGCCAACTCCCCTTTGAGAAATAAGCTCACCAATCCACATAATAAATGCTGTTCCAGCAGTCATAGTTAATACTATTAGGCCAACTCTTGAAGGTGTGTAATTAGGAATTAATGAAATACCCCCAGTCAGGCTTCCTCTCGAGAACAAGTAAGTCAATGCAGTAGATTGCAATAGCGCTAAAACTACTGTTATATATCTTGTCCATTGAGTAATGACTTTTCTACCTGATTCTCCTTCTTCCTGAAGTTTTTGTAATCGTGGTATCACTACAGTTAATAATTGTAAAATAATACTTGCTGTAATATAAGGCATAATACCTAACGCAAAAACTGAAAAAGTCTCTAAGGCACCTCCAGAAAATAAATTTAATAATCCATATATTCCAGCTTGGGATCCAGAATCAGTAAGCCTTTGAACAGCATCTAAATCAACACCTGGAACAGGAACGGCTGCTCCTAATCTATAAACAGCAAACATAAAAAGCGTGAAAAAAATTCTTTTTCTTAAATCTGGAATTTTAAAAATGTATCTAAAAATAGATAGTTGCATAGTTACTCTTTAATAATTTCTACAGAACCGCCGGCACTCTCAATTTTACCTTTAGCTACTTCACTGATGGCATGAACTTTCAAATTAATTTTCTTGGTTATTTCACCATCTCCTAATATTTTTACTAAACCTTTTTTTCTTGTTAGCCCCATTTCCCTCAAGATATCAGGAGTAACATCTCCTTCTAAACTCTTTTCTTCAAGTTCGCTAACATTCACTACTACATATGACATTTTTGCTGCATTGCCAATACCTCTAACTTTAGGTATACGCCTGTAAAGAGGTATTTGGCCACCCTCAAAGTATGCAGGAACTGTTTTTCTTGCTCCAGTACCTTTAGTACCCCTACCGGCTGTCTTTCCTCTCTTGCCTGCTTCGCCTCTACCTTTTCTTAATTTTTGTTTAGTGGAACCAGGAGTTGGCTTTAAGTGATGAAATCTTAACTTTTTCATTTATTTAATTTCCTCTATATCAACAAGGTGCTCAACTTTATTAAGCATACCTTGAATCATTGGATTGATCTCTCTTTCAGTAGATGAATTAATTTTTTTTAAACCTAGGCTTCTAACTGTTTCTCGTGCTTTAGGAGTTTGACCAATAAGACTTCTTTTAAGAGTAATTTTAACTTTCATCAGCTACTTTCACTTTTTTTTCAGCTTTAGTTTTTTCATATGCTTTTACTAAACCAGGAGGTGCAACTTCGGAGGGTTTTTTACCTCTAAGACCAGCAACCATATCTGGAGTTCTTTGATTGAGTAAACCATTAATTGTTGCTTTTGCAACATTTAGATGTGTAGGTGAGCCAAGTGATTTTGCTAGGATATCTTTAACGCCTGCAACTTCTAAAACTTGTCTAGCAGCGCCTCCAGCAATAACACCGGTACCTGGAGCAGCAGGTTTCAAAAGAACTTTTGAAGAACCATGTTTTCCAATATTTGTGTGAACAATTGTTGAACCAGCCATTGGAATATCTTGCACATTCTTTTTTGCATTTTCGATAGCCTTTTGAATAGCTAAAGGAACTTCTGAGCCTTTTCCATATCCAATTCCAGCTCGCCCATTTCCGTCTCCAACGGCAACGAGTGCGGTAAAAGCAAAATTACGACCGCCTTTGACTACTTTTGCAACTCTGTTGATATGAATTACACTTTCTTGAAGTTCTATTTCAGCCATTAAAATTCTATTCCTTTTTCTCTTATACCATCTGCTAAAAATTTAACTCTTCCATGGTAAATATAACCACCTCTGTCAAACACAGCTTTTGAAATCTTAAGATCATTCAATTTTTGACCCATTAGTTCTCCAACTTCCTTGGAAGCTTCAATTGACAATGTTTTTGTTTTAACTTCTTTAGAAAGGGTGCTTGCAGATGCGATAGTAACTTGATTTAAGTCATCAATTGCTTGAACATAAATGTTATTGTTGCTTTTAAACACAGCCAGGCGTGGAACAGTTGCTGTACCGTTAATCTTTTTTCTTATTCTTATTTTTCTATGCTGTCTTTTGTCTTTTACTTTCATATATATTTATTTATGCTCCTGCTGTTACTGCAGCCTTACCTGCTTTTCTTCTGACGTATTCATCTTGATATCTGATTCCTTTTCCTTTGTAAGGTTCAGGAGGCTTAATAGCTCTAATATTTGCTGCAACTTGACCAACAAGTGCCTTGTCAATACCCGATACAATTATTGTGTTTTGATCAGGAACTTCAAAATTTATATCTTCAACTTTTTTAAAAATTACTGGATGGGAAAATCCGCATAAAATCTCTAAATCATTGCCCTTAAGTGTTGCTCTATGACCAACACCTTGAAGCAATAATGTCTTCTTGTATCCTTCTAAAACACCTTCTATATTATTTGCGACTAAAGATCTATAAAGTCCATGCAGGCTTCTTACTTCAGCAACGTCAGATGTTCTGGAAAAAGTTAATTCATTTTCGTTTACTTCATACTTTATACGTTCATCAACAATTTCAGTGGATAATTCTCCTTTTGGACCCTTTATGTTGATGAAATTGCTATTTATACTCAGTTCAACTTTTTCTGGTATTAAAACAGGCTTATTTCCTATTCTACTCATGACCATACCTCACAAATAAGCTCTCCACCCAGTTTTCTTTTTCTTGCTTCAGAATCTGGTAATAAACCTCTTGAAGTAGAAACTATTACTGTTCCTAAACCTCCATTGTTTCTTGGAAGCGAGTCTGAACTAACATATAGCCTTCTACCAGGTTTACTTAATCTATTCATACCTGCAAGAACTGGAATTCCATTATCCGAATATTTTAAATCAATTTCAATTTGTTTTTTCGAGCCCTCACCAGAAACCTTAACATCAGTAACGTATCCTTCTTCTTTCAAAAGTTTTGAAAGTTCTAATTTAAACTTTGAATGAGGAACAGATACTGATGGTTTATTAACCATTGAAGCATTTCTTATTCTTGTTAAAAAATCGGAAATAGGATCTGAATTCATATTTACCAAGAAGCTTTCTTAATGCCAGGTAGCTCGCCTTTTAATGCAAGGTCCCTGAAAGTGTTTCTTGACATACCAAATTTCCTGAGTGTTCCTCTAGGTCTTCCAGTAACTTCGCATCTATTTCTATGCCTTGTAGGCGATGCATCTCGAGGCATCTTTGCAATCTTTTTTTGAGCTTCACGCTTTTCATCGTATGAAGTGTTTGGGTCTTTAATAATCTTTAGTAATTCTTGTCGTCTTTCTGAGTAAACAGATATAGCTTTTTTCCGTTGATTATTTTTTGCTATTTTACTTGTTTTTGCCATAATTAATTCTCCCTAAATGGAAATCCTAGCGTTTGTAATAATACATAACCTTCGTTGTTATCGTTAGCAGAAGTACAAATAGTAATATTCATACCTCTTATGTCTCTAACTTTGTCGTACTCAACTTCCGGGAATACTAACTGTTCATTTAAACCAAGTGTGTAGTTGCCATTACCATCAAATGATTTTTTGCTAAAACCTCTAAAGTCTCTAACTCGTGGTACAACAACTTGAATAAATCGATCATAAAATTCCCACATCCTGTCACCTCGTAAGGTTACAGAAGTACCAATTGGCATACCTTCTCGGATTTTAAAACCTGCAATAGATTTTTTTGCTCTTCTAATAACAGGTTTTTGACCTGAAATTGCAGTTAACTCATCCACCATAGATTCTAAAGCTCTGCCATCAGTTGCTGCTTTACCATCACCAATATTGATAATAATTTTTTCAAGAGTTGGAATTTCATTTACATTTTTTAACTGTAAATTAGACATAATTTTTGTCTTCAACTCATTATTATATTGTTCTTTTAGTCTAGGAATCATGCTTCATCACCTGTCTGGGCTAAAACTCTATATTTTTTACCATTTTTATCAAACTTGTAACCAACTCTTCCAGCATGCTTTTTAACTACTAGTGCAACATTAGAGACATTTATTGGCATACTTTTATCAATAACACCACCTTGCATAGTTTGACCTTGAGGTTTTTGATGTTTTTTGTTTATATTTACACCCTCAACCAAAACTGTTCCTTTTTTTGGAAAAGCTTGTAATACTTTGCCTTCTTTTCCTGTATCTTTTCCTGATATAACTTTTACAGTATCGCCTTTTTGTATTTTCATTACAAAACCTCCGGAGCTAATGAAACAATTCTCATAAATTTCTTTTCTCTTAATTCTCTACCAACTGGCCCAAAAATTCTAGTACCTCTAGGTTGTTCTTGTTCATTAATAATTACACATGCATTCTCATCAAATCGTATATAAGTTCCGTCTTTTCTTCTTGTTTCCTTTTTAGTTCTAACAACTACGGCCTGAACAATATCCCCTTTTTTAATCTGGCCACCAGGTATAGCATCTTTAACAGTCGCAACAAAGGTATCTCCGAGCCCAGCATATCTTATTCTTGAACTTCCTTTAACTTTTATACACAGAACTTCCTTTGCGCCAGAATTATCAGCAACTTTGAGTCTAGATTCTTTCTGAATCATCTTGCCCTCTCAACAACTTCGGTTACTCTCCATTTTTTTGTTTTTGAAAATGGTTTAGTTTCCATAATCTTTACAGTGTCACCAACTTTTGCATCAAAGCTTTCATCATGCGCATGAAGTTTTCTCGTTTTTTTAACAATTTTTTTGTATTTAGGATGTGGAAATTGTAACTCTATAGCTACTGTTACTGTTTTTTCTCGAACATCAGAAACAACAATTCCTGTTCTTATTTTTCTTGAAGTTCTCTCTAAATTTGACATTATTCATTTACCTCTTTGTTTAATTCATTTAATTTTTCCGTCAATACAGTGTTTGCTTGTGAGATTTCTTTTTTTATTTTTTTAAAAACAGATGTGTCTTCAAGTTGGCTTGTAGCAAGTGCGAATCTTGAATCCATAAGATCTTTTTTTAGATCGATTATTTTATTTTCTAACTCTTGAACAGAAAGCTCTCTTAAATCATTTACACTCATACTGTATCTCTCTTAACAAGTTTTGTTTTCATAGGCAATTTATGTCCAGCCTTTCGCATTGCTTCTCTAGCAACGTCCTCAGGAACACCAGAAATTTCAAAAATAATACGACCTGGTTTAACTACTGCAACGTAATATTCAACCGCACCTTTACCTGATCCCATCCTGACTTCTGCTGGTTTTTTTGTGATTGGCTTATGTGGAAAAATATTAATCCATACTTTACCACCACGTTTCATGGTTCGAGTAATTGTAATTCTTGCAGCTTCAATTTGCCTTCCAGTTACATAAGAGGTTTCAAGAGCCTGAAGTCCATAATCACCGAAGGTAACAACATTTCCACCTTTTGAATTACCTTTTCTTCTACCTCTGAAAGATTTTCTATACTTTGTTTTTTTTGGCATCAACATAATTTACTCTTCTTCTAAAATTGATTTTTCTTCTAAAATTGATTTTTCTTCTTCAAATTTTGCTTGAGCAGCTTCTTTAGTAATTTTTTTACCGCCACCTGCTTCTACAATTTTTGAAGCCTGTTCTTCATTTGCTTTTTTACCTCCACCAGCTTCTAAAATTTTAGATTCTTTATTTTCACCAACCGCAGCTTCAGCTCTTGATTTAACAGATTTAACTCTTCCTGCTGCGGGGCCTCCACTAGCTAAATTAGCTTCTGCAGATATTTTTTCTTGTCTAAGCTTGTTTGATCCAACTACATCCCCTTTGTAAACCCAGACTTTTACACCTATAGCTCCTACAGTTGTGTGAGCAGCTGCTCTTCCAAAGTCAATATCAGCTCTTAATGTGTGTAGTGGTACTCTTCCTTCTCTATACCACTCTCTTCTTCCCATTTCAGCTCCACCAAGTCTTCCAGAACACTCAACTCTCACACCTTCAGCACCTGCTTTTAATGCTGCTGATACTGCTCTCTTCATGGCTCTTCTAAATGCAACTCTATTTTCTAACTGATCTGCAATTCCACGAGCTAAAAGCTGAGCATCTAGTTCAGCTTCCCTTATTTCTATAATGTTTAATTTCACAGGTTGCTTAGAAAGCTTTTCAATACCTTTTCTTAACCTATCTGCTTCAACACCTTTTCTACCAATTACAACTCCTGGTCTTGCGGTATGAATGTCTACAGTTAATGTTCCACCTTTATCTCTTCTTTCAATATCAATTCGAGAAACTGCTGCTTTAGGTAATTCTCTAGATAGAAAATCTCTAATTTGATAGTCTTGGTTAACTAAAGTTTTATAATCTTTGCTATTGAACCAGCGTGACTTCCAATCATTTACAATCCCTATCCTAAAAGCATATGGATGTGTTTTTTGACCCATTATTCAACCACACTTTCTAATTCAATCAATAAATGAGTTGTCCTCTTATTGATTCTTCCAGCTCTACCTCTAGCTCTTGGTCTAAATCTTTTTAATGTAGGACCCTCATCAGCTATAGCTTTTGAAATATACAAGTCTGATGCATTTAAATTGTAATTAGCCTCAGCGTTTGCAATGGCGCTCTGAAGTAGTTGTTTTATTTCAGTTGCAGCTTTTCTTTTTGTAAATGTTAATACATTTAATGCATCCTGAACTTCAAGTCCCCTTATCAAATTTAAAACAAGTCTCATTTTGTAAGGTGATTGCCTTAGATACTTGCTTTGCGCTTTTACTGTTGTTTTTTCCATTAGCTTTGTCCTGGATGTCCTTTAAATGTTCTTGTTGGTGAAAATTCTCCGAGTTTATGACCAACCATTGCTTCAGTTATAAATACAGGTAAATGTTGTCTTCCATTATGAACAGCTATTGTTAACCCAACCATTTCAGGAACAACAGTAGAACGACGACTCCATGTTTTAATAACACCTTTATTTCCAGTGTTTTGAGCTTCTTCAACTTTCCTTAAAAGATGCTCGTCCACAAATGGTCCTTTTCTTAAACTTCTTGACATATTAACTTCTACCTTTTTGAGATCTTCTTCTAACAATAGATTTGTTACTATATTTATTTTTCTTTCTGGTTTTCTTTTCAGGCTTTCCCCAAGGGCTAACTGGCACTCTACCACCAGAAGACTTTCCTTCACCACCACCAAGTGGGTGATCGACAGGGTTCATTGCAACACCTCTAGTCTGGGGTCTTACACCTTTCCATCTATTTCTACCTGCTTTACCTAATTTTGTTAATTCTGCTTCTGCGTTCCCAACTGTTCCTACGGTTGCTCTACAATCCATTGGTACATTTCTCATTTCGCCGGATGGAAGTCGTAATAATGCTAAATCACCCTCTTTGCTCATCAACTGTACTGAAGATCCAGCTGAGCGTGCCATTTTTGCTCCACCACCTGGTCTTAACTCAACTGCATGAACAAATGTTCCGGATGGTATGTTTCTTAAAGGGAGGCAATTGCCATCTTTAATATCTGCTTTTGAACCTGACTCAACTATAGAATCAACTTCAATACCGTCTGGTGCAATAATATAAGCTTTTTCTCCATCTACATAATGAAGCAATGCTATTCTTGCATTTCTATTTGGGTCATACTCTATTCCAGCTACTCTAGCTTGAATTCCATCTTTAACTCTTTTGAAATCTATTACTCTATATTTTTGTTTATGTCCTCCGCCTCTATGGCGAGATGTAATACGACCTTTGTTGTTTCTTCCGCCAGAAGACTTTTTTGATTGAAGAAGGGATTTCTCTGGTTTCTTTTTGGTGATATCTTTAAAATCAGTTGAAACTTGGCCCCTCATGCCTGGTGTTACTGGTCTAATTTTTTTTGATCCCATTACTATACTCCGAAAGCTTCTATTGTTTCGCCTTCAGAAAGCGTAACAATAGCTATTTTTCTATTACTTTGCTGTCCAAACACATAACCAAAACGTTTTTTCTTTCCTTTTCGATACATTGTATTGACCCTTAAAACATTGACATCAAAAATCTGCTCAACAGCTTTTTTTATTTGAGGTTTATCAGTTTTTGGATGAACAAAAAAAGTATATGAATTTGAATCAGCTATTCTATCGTAAGATTTTTCAGAAATAACAGGAGCAATTAATACATCTTCTAAATATTTCATTGCTCTTCTCCTACATATTGCTTTATTGCATTAGAAGAAAAGATTGTATCGTCAGTTGAAATGATATCAATTGCTGCGAGCTTTTTGACTGAAACTAATTTAGCATCTTTGATGTTTCTAAATGACTTAAATAGAGCCTCATCTTCATCAGAATAAACAAATGTGAAACTTCTTTTAATTCCAAATTCGTTTGTAGAGGACACGGCTAATTTTGTTGATGGTACTTCAAATCCTCCACCGTCAATAACAAAAACTGATTCCTCTGAAATTCTTTGTGAAATGGCCATAACCAAAGCTTTTGATTTCATTTTTTTAGGAGTTCTGTCCTTATAGACTCTTGTTCCAGGACCATGTGCTACGCCACCACCAACAAACTGAGGAGATCTCAATGAACCTTGTCTTGCTCGTCCTGTTCCTTTTTGAGCCCAGGGTTTTGCTCCAGTCCCCGATACCTGTGCTCTAGTTTTTACTGAAGCAGTATTGTTTCTAAAATTAGTTCTACTGCCCTTTACAACTTGATGAAGAAGTCCAATATTGATTTCATCAATTGGATTAAAACCGTACTGTTTTTTGGTAATTTTATTTTCTTTAGTATTTAAAGTATCTATTTTTACACTCATCGTTTTACCTTTACAGCTTTTTGAACTTTTACGATATTACCTTTATTTCCAGGTACTGACCCGTTTACAAGTAAATAATTTTTTTCTTCATTAAGGCCAACAATTGTAACTGACTGAATTGTAGTTTTGTCATTTCCCATTCTTCCAGCCATTTTTTGCCCTTTGAATACATGACCAGGATATGAGGCATTACCAATAGAACCACCTGCTCTATGAACCTTATGTACACCATGACTAGCTTTTTGGCCTGAAAAATTATGTCTTTTCATCACTCCTGCAAAGCCTTTTCCTTTTGATATGCCTGAGATGTCTACTTTTTGTCCAATTTCAAATATGTCAGAAACTTTTACAACTGTACCAGGACTTAATTGAAAATCTTCATCTACTTCAACTTCAAAAACTATTTCACCTGGTTCAGATTTATATTTTTTAAAATGGTTCTGTATTGGTTTTGTTGGATTTTTTTTAGTTCCAATAGTTAACTGTGCTGCGCAATAACCATCAATAACATTATTTTTTACTTGCACAATCCTACAATCGGAAACATCTAAAACAGTAACTCCAAGTGCTTTAGAGTTTTCATCAAAAATTTGTGTCATTCCTACTTTGCGAGCAATTAAAGTATTCATAATTTAATCTCTACCTCAACTCCAGCAGGTAAGTCGAGTCTCATGAGAGAGTCCACTGTCTTTGGTGTAGGCTCAACGATATCAATAAGACGCTTATGTATTCTCATTTCAAAATGTTCACGTGACTTTTTATCAACATGAGGAGACCTAATAACGCAATATCTATGAATTTGAGTTGGTAAGGGAACAGGACCTTTTACTTTAGCTTGTGTTTTAAGAACTGTTTCAGCAATTTTGCGTGCAGATTCATCAACAACATAGTTGTCGTAAGCTTTAAGCTTTATTCTGATTTGTTGTCCTTTTGCCATTTTTTCCTCAAAAAAAAACCGGGAGTTTGAATTCTACTCCCGGTTAATTTTTATTACTCGATAACTTTTGTCACCTGTCCAGCTCCAACAGTTCTTCCACCTTCTCTAATTGCGAACTTCACTCCTTCTTCCATTGCAATTGGGGAAATTAGTTCTACAGAGATGGATACATTGTCGCCAGGCATAACCATTTCAGTACCATCGCCTAGAGTAACTTCTCCAGTAACGTCAGTTGTTCTGAAATAGAATTGTGGCCTATATCCTTTAAAGAATGGGTTATGTCTACCACCCTCTTCTTTTGTAAGAACATAGACTTCAGCCTCAAACTTTGTATGAGGTGTAATTGATCCAGGCTTTGCAATAACCTGTCCTCTTTCAACATCTTCTTTATCTACTCCACGTAAGAGAAGACCGACATTGTCACCTGCTCTACCTTCATCAAGAAGCTTTCTAAACATCTCAACACCAGTACAAACTGATTTGGTTGTTTCTCTTATTCCAACAATCTCGACTTCTTCGTTTACATTGACAATACCTTGCTCAATTCTTCCTGTTACAACAGTACCTCTACCGGTGATAGAAAATACATCTTCGACAGGCATTAAGAATGGTTTGTCTACTACTCTTGTTGGTTCTTCAATATATGAATCAACTTGGTCCATTAATTCTTTAACAGCGTTGATTCCTTCTTCCTTGCCTTCAAGAGCAGCAAGTGCTGAACCTTTAACGACAGGAACATCATCTCCTGGAAAGTCATATTCGTTTAATAATTCTCTAACTTCCATTTCTACAAGATCTAAAAGCTCATCATCATCAACTTGATCGACTTTATTAAGGAATACTGCAATAGCTGGTACACCAACTTGCCTTGCTAGTAGAACGTGTTCTCTAGTTTGTGGCATTGGACCATCTGCTGCAGAAACAACCAAAATTGCTCCATCAACCTGTGCCGCACCTGTAATCATGTTTTTCACATAATCAGCGTGACCAGGCATATCTACGTGAGCATAATGTCTGTTTTCAGTTTCATACTCAACATGAGCAATCTGGATTGTGATTCCTCTTTCCCTCTCTTCGGGGGCTTTGTCAATATCTTCAAAAGCTGTAACATCTCCTGAACCAGCATCAGCTAAAACTTTTGTTATAGCGGCCGTCAATGTGGTTTTACCGTGGTCAATGTGTCCCATTGTACCAACGTTCACATGAGGCTTGCTACGGTCAAATTTTTCCTTTGACATATTTTCTCCTTTTTTTTAATCTAAACCTCTTCAGGTTTAAACTTCTACCTCTACTCCACGAATACTCGCAGTTATTTCTTTCGTTATGCTGTCTGGTACGTCCTCATAACTATCAAACTGCATCGTAAATGTTGCACGGCCTTGAGTTCGGGAACGCAAATCAGTTGCGTATCCAAACATTTCTGATAATGGTACTTTTGCATTGACGACCTTTGCAGATCCTCTTTGCTCCATTTCAGCTATCTTTCCTCTTCTTGAGGAAAGATCTCCGACAACATCTCCCATGAAATCTTCAGGTGTTACCACCTCTACCGTCATAACTGGTTCAAGCAATTTAACTCCAGCTTTTTTTGCGCCATCTTTAAGAGCCATTGATCCAGCAATTTTAAAAGCCATTTCAGAAGAGTCAACATCATGGTAAGTTCCATCTTTAAGTGTTGCTCTTATATTGACTAGTGGATATCCAGCTAAAACCCCAGTTTCCATTGCCGCTTCGACTCCTGCATTGACAGAAGGTATGTATTCCTTCGGAATTCTTCCACTTTTAATTAAATCAACAAATTCATATCCTTCATTAATTGGCTCTAACTCCATAATTACATGACCATACTGACCACGACCACCACTTTGTCTAATATATTTGGCTTCTACATCAGTTTTTTTCTTTAAAGCTTCTCTATAAGCAACTTGAGGTTTTCCAATATTTGCTTCAACTTTGAATTCTCTCTTTAATCTATCAACTAATATATCTAGATGTAATTCGCCCATTCCAGAGATTATTGTTTGACCCGTTTCCTCATCTGACTGAACTCGGAAAGTCGGATCTTCTTCGGCTAATTTTTGAAGTCCTTCTGATAATTTTTCTTCATCAGCTTTTGATTTTGGCTCAATAGCAACAGAGATAACTGGCTCTGGGAACGTCATTGATTCTAATTGAATTAATTGAGATGAATCTGATAAAGTATCGCCTGTTTTAGCATTCTTTAGCCCGACACCTGCAACTATATCTCCTGCACAGATGAAATTGATATCTTCTCTAGAGTTAGAATGCATCCTAAGAATTCTTCCTAATCTTTCTTCTTTTCCTGTAGTGGTATTGGTAACCTTGTCACCTTTATTAAGGGTTCCTGAATAAACTCTAAAATATGTAAGCTTTCCTACATGAGGATCACTAACAACTTTAAAAGCGAGAGCAGAAAATGGTTCTTCATCACTATGAGATCTTGAAAGTTCATTTTCTTCATCTCCAGGTTTAAATCCTGTAACATCTTCAATATCAAGTGGTGAAGGCAAATAGTCAACTACAGCATCTAGCAAAAGCTGGACACCTTTATTTTTAAATGCACTTCCAGCAAGAACTGGTACAAACATTCCCTCAAGAGTACCCTTTCTAATAGCTTTCTTAATATCTTCAACCGTTAACTCTTCGTCAGCAAAGTATTTTTCTAATACATCATCATCTGCTTCAGCTACTACGTCTAAAAGTTCTTGCCTTTTTGATTGTGCTTCTTGGAGCATGTCTTCAGGTATATCACCAATATCCCATTCGGAACCGTCATCTTTAGACCAAGTATGAGATTTCATTTCAACTAAATCAACTACTCCAACAAAATCTGCCTCAGAACCAATAGGTATATGTAAAACTGCTGGCTTTGCCTCTAGTCTCTCTATTATTGACTGAACATCAAAATCAAAATTAGCACCTGTTCTATCTAGCTTGTTTACAAAACAAATTCTTGGAACGTTGTACTTGTCAGCCTGTCTCCAAACAGTTTCTGACTGAGGTTCTACGCCTGCTACTCCATCAAAAACTGCAACTGCTCCATCAAGTACCCTTAAAGATCTTTCAACTTCAACAGTAAAATCAACGTGTCCTGGTGTGTCAATAATATTAACTGTATGCTTATTCCAACTACAAGTAGTTGCAGCTGAAGTGATGGTTATTCCTCTTTCTTGTTCTTGCTCCATCCAATCCATAACAGCAGCACCGTCATGTACTTCACCAATCTTATAAGTTTTACCGGTGTAATAAAGAATACGCTCAGTAAGAGTTGTTTTACCAGCATCAATATGTGCCATTATTCCAATGTTTCGATATTTATCTAAAGAATGAGTTCTTGACATTAATTACCACCTAAAGTGTGAAAAGGCTCTATTTG
>Ga0163179_10002038_pt1 | contig 14163 bp, 36 predicted proteins | sample AtlANTMetagenome_FD_109643 | JGI IMG/M metagenome (GOLD analysis project Ga0163179, IMG submission 109643) | Marine eukaryotic phytoplankton communities from the Atlantic Ocean - Atlantic ANT 2 Metagenome | ecosystem: Environmental > Aquatic > Marine > Oceanic | place: North Atlantic Ocean...
CCAATAAAATCTGGTGTATACTTAATAGGTAGTATACGTTTAGAACCTCTATTTTTATATTCACCTTTACCATTAGTTTGTCTTTCATAACACTCATTTTCAAAATGAAAACCAGCTAATAAAACAAAAGTTTCTCCTTCGTACTTGGCTTTTATTTTAGCTTTCTTTAAAGCTATATACATATAACGTTCTAGACCAGAAGCAAAGTTAATACCATCATATGATACTTTCTTTGCTCTTACTGGCCCACGTTTTTTAGATAATCTTTTATAACCTTTTTTCATTATGAGCCTAAATAAATATCACCAGGGTACATTCTACGTTTCTTAGAATAATGCTCTCCAGTGTTACCGTTTTGTCCAATAGCTTTCATACGTTCTTCATCTTCTTCAAAATGATCTGTATTTTCTTCTACTGAATTAAATCTATTTAACATAGCTTCTTCAATCTCATCTGTTAAACATCTCTTAGCAGACTCAATATAAAGTAAAGCATCCATTAACTCTTCCTGTACATCAATAAGGAAACGATTAAGATCTTTTTTTTGACCTTTAATTTCTTCCATCATTGTAGCTCCGTACTTTTTTTGACCAACTAAACTACGTTCGTCCATTTTACTTAGTACACTTAATACTATTTCGTCTTTAGTCTTTATATTCATACTTTACAAATGTTCCGTTAATCATTTTACCTTTTCTACCTGCTATCTCTGAATAAGCATCATCAATACAATCTTCTATTGTAACACCCTCCATGTGAGCTAAGTTAGTTAATACAACAACCATATCGCCTATAGCGTCATATATTTCAGCATCGTCTCTTTTTAGTAACGCCTGTGCTAACTCTCCAGCCTCTTCCATTAGTTTTATATATTGAGTATTTGAATCACCTCTATCATATAAACCTCTTTCTTCAGCCCACATTCTTATAAGTTCGAATCTACTTGAAATTACTTTTACTTTTTCTTTTTTCTTAATAGACTTAGTAAAAACAATATTTTGATTAAAAAAGGCTTCATAAAAAGCCTTGTTATAAATATAGCTTCGATTAGTGTTATACATCGAGGTTTTTGCGTTTTTCAATATCCAAGGTATTGTTTCTTCAGTTATTTCAAAACTATATCCTGTTGGAGTACGCCATTCTAATCCTACATTATCCATAAGATGCCCTTTCAGTTTACTAACTGGAACTGGAAAAGTACTTGTTTGTTCTGTTGCGTTAATTTTCATATTTGATTTAAATAAATTTTTATAAAGTGTTCTATCTTTTTTATAGCCATAAGACTTTTGAAGTTCTATTTCGCGGTTAGATATATAATCTATATCTTCTGACTGCTCAAGAACTTCATACTCACCCTCCTTATATCCTTGTATAAGGGTTACTCTTGTATTAAGATTACGTGTAACACCAATCTTTTTACCTGGAATATGATATAAATAGTACATATTTTAATTTTTAAAGTTTATTATTATACAGATGCATGTTATGTGCGTGATGATAATACCAACCTGTTTCAATAGATAGTCTGTCTGCAATCATTTCTTGTAATGATGCAAATTGATATTGATCGTTACAGAAACCGTACCAGATGTCATTAGAACGCATATAAACAGACATACAAAGCTTATTATTTATTATTGTAAACTGAACCGCATACGTACAAGGTGTATCTTTTTTATATGATGGCCATTCTTTTGCATCATATATACTTATAGCTGCATGTCTTGTATCAGGATTATCTCTAAGTTTAGCTACAACATAATCTAGTTGATCGTGTCTTTGCCATTGATAACCATAATTAGAATTAACCTCTCCATTACTATCTGCCATGCGTTCCCATATTGGTGGTACTTTTCCATACAACTCACCTAGTTTACTAACGCGCGGATCACCAGACAAGTACCAAGCCCATTCAGCAGCTGCGTATTTTTGACTCCAATTACGCTCAGCGTTTGTGATAAGCTTATCAGAAGGGTTATCTATATAAAACCCACAGTTAAATATAGCTTTAGTATCACCAAATTCTATGCCGTATTGTAATATTTCATCTAAAACAGCTTCATAAGCTTCGTTAGCGTTGTTATATCTTTTTGTCATATTTATCATAATAATATTTGCAATATTGATATAGCTTCTCCCAGACTACGTTTCTTATAAACTCTTCTGGAGATCTATTTTTTTTACCATTAATAGTTATTTCTATTAACCAACATCCTTCAGCTTTAGCTAGTGGTGCTATTATTATATTGTTTCTAATACACCAAGCATAAGCTTTTAATTCCTCTTTAGTTGGGGTGTATTCACCCATGTTCCAAGGACTTTTTTTCTTTCTTAATGGAGACATATTTTAAGTTTCCCAAGGCATCTTTTCGTTTTCAGCCACTAAAGGTTCATGTGGTAAAAAACATCCTGACTTTGGCTCCCATTTGAAATGTGCTTCGGCTCCATTTTCACCAAGGTTTTGGAACTTAACTTTAAGGACCTTACATTTAACAGTCTTTTCCTCGTAATTCCTGTGAACTAATAAACCATGATAAGAAGCATCATACCACTCACCACCACCTTTAATATTATACATAGTAGGTTCTTCAATTTTTCCATCTTTATCTTTGTACATTTTAGTTGGATGAGCTACAATGAATACTAGTACATCATACTTTTTAGCAAAGATTTCAATCTTGCTTAAGTATTCCATAGTATATCTATTAACGTCTTCGGTTTTACAATCTACATCTCTTACTTTGTTAAATGGATCAATAACTAAACATTTAATACCTTTACGTTTAACTAACTCAGCGCCTTTCTTTAATACTGATTCTAATGTGTAACGTTCCATATCTATATGAAAGTAGTTACTATTACAATGATCTGCTACTTGATTCCATCTATCACCACCAATATCATCTCTATTTGGCATACCTTGCCAAGTTTTACGCATTAATTTATGAGCATGAAGATATGTTGGTACGTTCTCCGGTGAAGCAAAAGCTGTTTTCCAACCATAGTTTGCGTTATAGCCAACAACCATTTGATCAACAAAATCTGATTTACCTGAAGACGGTATACCTGTAACGGTAATAAATTGACCAGTATAAGTTGAAAAGATTTCATCAAAGTTACTAAGCCCTACTTGAAAACCTTTTTTAAAACCATTACGAACAAAGTCAGTGATTTCATCTTCTATGTCCCTGAAAGTAGTAACATTTTCCAACGGTACTGGTTTCGCTCCTGTAATTCTGGTTGTAAGTTTTTCTGCACCGTATTTTAGTAAGTATTCATTAGCATCTTTACAGTCATCAAACGTAGCTATGTAACAAACTTCAGATCCTAGTCTTCTTATTAACTCTGCTTGTAAAGCTTGCCCAGCATCATCAGAGTCGACGGCTAATATGATCTTTTCTTTATCTTCGAAATAATCAATACAACTATCTAGATAATCTAAATTGTTTGAGTTAAGAGTTGCTCCATTAGGAACTGATATTGCATTTGTTATACCAGCTTCATGTAGTGCAAGTACGTCCATTTCACCTTCAACAATAACACAATATTCAAAACCAACAGTATTATCTATATTATAAAAAACTTTCTCAGCTCCTTTAAATAATTTAAAGTTCTTTCTTCCATCTCGGTATTTAACATTAGTTAATTCACCGCCCATAAAATAATTGAACTTTATTACATTCTCGGTTTTTCCGGTCTGTGGCATCCATTCAGGACCCTCAGTAATTTTTAAATCACTGAGAGTCTGTTTGGATATACCTCTTGTTTTAAACCATTCTTCAACTTTAGAACCAGGAGCTTTCATAGAAACTTTTTCTGGTTTAACATACACTTTTTCTGCCGAGCCTTTACGCTTGTAAGTGTGTAGTTGAAAAGATTTATTACAATTATGACAAGTACCGAGACCCCGTTCCCAATCATATGAAGCACATTGCTTTTTGTGATTCTTGGGTTGCCTGCACTTGGTAGAATCAGGGCATACACCTTGTTTTTTACCTTCAGCAAGCTTATGTACATTGAATTCATCAATTACAAATCCATTGATCTCTGTTGTCTGCATTTAATTTAATTTAATTATTATTCTCCGTCTAAGCACTCGGGACATATATCGCAGTAATCAAAATCACACTTAGTCATGATTTCACCGCACATTTCGCATTGCTCCATTAAAATGGTAAATCATCTGCTACTAGCTCTGGTGTTTTTGGGGCTGATGATTGTTGTGGTTGACCCTCTCTAGGAGCTGTAGCAACATTATCTCCATTAGTCCATACAACTTGTACGTTACCTAAATAAGTTTTAGCGGTTTTAGCTTCTCTTTCTTCTTTACTTTGAGCTACAACTATAGGTCCTTGATTACCAAATTGATCTGGTTCGTCGTTTAAAGTAATTGTTATAGGTAAGTATTTACCTTTTTTACCTTCAATAATTTTTGATTTATCAATGTTGTTAAGATTGATACTTGCTTTAATAATACTTGCCATATTAGTAAGTTTGTAATTGGTTAAACATTCTTGTTAATTGATCTTTAGTAGCACTAGTTGATCTACGTAAGTTATCTACAGCTTTAACATGTGTTTGATTTGTGTAGAAATTTTCAGGATTTGTTTTCATACCTGTTACCGTGCATACTTTTGTTCTTGCTCTTCTAGCCATAATTTAATTGTTTTTAATTGTTATTTTTATTATCCGTGGTTATTCGTATTTTGTTTGTAATTATTACAAGGTTTTCGTTATACAATATTGAGCTGGATTAAAGTCTTTATTTTTATAAAACAATCTATATTGTTCTATAGCTTTTTCAACTTTATCTTTACCTCTTTGTAGAAACTGAGAAGAACAATCAAATATACCTATTTGACCACTTGTCTTATCAATAGCTACAAATACCATATCCATGTTAAAGTAACTAGAGTATATATAAGCTTGACTATCATAATTATACTCACTTGCTGAATAAGAAAACTTATCTAAATTAGATGTAGTTTTGAGATCTACTACTAATTGCTGAGTATTATTTTTAATGTCTGCTTTTAATTTCCACCATTCACCACCTAACTCTAAAATACCTGGAACTTCATACTCAACATCTATATCTTGCACAAGCTCTTTACAAATATTGTTAGCCATTAATTTATCTCTTAAAACTTGTAATTCATCTGCTTCTTTTTGCAGTAAACACATCTCACCACCACTTAAGTCCTTGTACACTTTTGAATTCCTAGTAGCAGCTTCTATAATTTTGTATTGCTCTAATTTATCAGGTTCAAGAACTAATGTATGAAAGTAACCTCCTTTAATTAAGTTTGGATTACCTACTATAGGCTTTTTAAAACTCATTGGATCTCTTATTAAAGATCTTATGTCTGAGTTACTTAAGTACTGTTTTCCAAAGTCTCCATAATAATCTTCATCATTATCTAGTCTTTTTAATATTTCCTTTTTTTCTTTATTTGTCATAAGGTTTTTAAGGTTGCTGCAGGTATTTCGTACTTGCTTTTAATAGCTTCTAGACTACCTCCTGCTTTTAAGAAGTCTTTTGCTTTTGCTAATGCTTGACCTTCTAATTTAGGTTTAGCTTTTTGAGCTTTACCGTGATCTGCATCTTGCGTGTCATCAATTAGAAATAAATTTCCAAGCGCATACTTTTTTCCGTAACTGGAAGCACTACCAAACTTTTGAGGCATTTGCATACCTTTCTGATCTAGATCAATACCCACGATAGCAGTCGCGTGTATAGCATCTTCACCATCAGTGACTGTAGCCTTTGACTCTAATATTGGAAAAGGATCTGTTGATATTAAGCTTTCACTTATTACCACTGATACTCCTAGTTCTAATAAAAAGGGTTTTGTTGCTTCAAGAATGTCTTCGGCTGATCTGAAGTGGTATTTACCGAAGGAGTTAAATCTAGATTTTTTAGATTTAAACTTAGTTTGGATAGTAGCTAATTTTTCGTTTAGTATCATTCGTTTGTTTTTAAATTTGCTTATTATTATAATTACATATTTGTATTAAGTTTTACAGCTTTTTTTACATTTAACTTAAAGATAATCAATCACTTGCGAGTGATCCACGTGTTCAATTAGTTTTTGTACAGCCGCTTTTTTTAACTCACTTACGCGCACGTAATTACTGGTTCCATCTATTTTTAATATACTTGCTATTTGTTTAGCAGAGTGCTTATCACAATCAAGACCATAACTAAGTCTTAATACTTGATATTCTTTTTCACTTAAATGTTTTTGTAACAATCCTTTTAAATATACATTTAACAACTGTATGTTATATGGTTCAGATTTATCAGGTATTTGATACATTAAATTCTCATCATCATTATTTAGAGGTTGAGCATCAATAGATAAAAATACAGAGTTGAAAAATATTTCAACCATCTTTTTGTCTTTAGGATTTTTACGTATTTCATTTAGCTTATGTTCTGGTATACGCATGTCTCCTCTATTAATGTCTATACGTCTTCTAATGGCTCCTTTTATTCGTTTTGACAGAAAGCTTTTTAACGTTTTTTCAATGTCTTCAGACTCAGCTAATACAACATAATCTAATTTGTCTACAGCTTTAATTAATGCTTCACTACCTATTTGTATTAAATCATTAATAGTTAATACACCTGACGCTTGTTGAGATGTTGAAAATTTTCTAGCTAGGTTTTCTACTAAAGGTAAGAACTTAATTATAAGTTCATCACGATTATACTCAGTAAAATATTTATCAGGTGGCATCGATGCTTTAACATCTTCTTTGTATCTTATATAGTTTTCTATATTATATTTTTTCATTATTATATTTGTTGGTTTAAAAGTTCCTTCTCTTTTTTAAGTTCATTACTCATATTACGATGTATTGTTCTAGTAGAACAGTTTAATGACTTGGCTATGCTTTTTATAGTTATTTTCTTGCTAAGATCATTTATATCTAACATACACTGATATATATCATCTTCGTGTATTTTCTTAGTTTTACCTATCATAGCTCCAACTACAGTCATTTTTTCTTTAACAGATAAACCACAACCATCTTTAAATATTATTTTTCTTAATTTATTTTTTGGTGGTTGATCTAAATCTAACATGCTAACTTCATATAAGATACTATTGAAACTATGGTTATTAATATTAAAAGTAATAAACCCTGTTTTCTTATCGCATATATGTTTAGCTAAATCATTGAAATTATCAGGATCTAATTGAGGGTTTAAATACCATAGCACTAACAAGTGCCATTTTAAACTACGATATGTATTTATCTTAGCTTTACTTCTAAACAATTCATAACATTGATAAGTACCATTTTCATAGTAACTACCCCAAGTATAAACCTCAGTTGGTTGATCTGTTATAGGACCACGTCTGTAAATTATTTTTCTTCGATGTAAATGATCTAGATTTCTTATGTGTGACATTAGCCTATTACTATTTAATACTAAAGGGCTGTTGTCACAGTCCCCTTATTTTTTTAATTATTTCTATTATTTATATTTAAATTGTTAAAACAATTTTTTTATTTTAACTATTTTTTAAAAATGTTATTAGTTTTAAGCGTCTATTGTATTTATGAAATAAATCAACACTGTTACTATTTATTTCTTTGTTTTTTAAAGCTGTGTTTAATATTTCGTATTTTAGTTCAATTATCCTCTTTCTTATTCTTTTTATATGAACCTGCCTTCTTCTTAAGTAGTTTAATTTTTTCGTTAATGTTTGCATAATTAGTCGTTATTATATGTTCGTATAATTTTTTTCTCATCTTTGTTTTTTATTTTATATTTTTCTTGTTCGTAATAATTCCAGTAAGCTGATACACTATCGCCTTCTACTTTGTACTCATCAGGTATACACTGTGGTGGCTCAGACCAGTCATGACCTTGTATATGCTTAGGAGGTATTGATAAAAACTCTCTACATTTAGCTATTGTAAGATGTTCTTTACCATAACGTTTAGTATATTCTTTACCAAGAGCTATCATATGATTGTACAACCACATGTAAGTAGACCTTGATTTTCTTGCCCATATAGTTGATGGATGATTTAGATGTGCTTGTCTATAAGGTACATTAGTTTTTTGTTTATCAGAACCATAACAATGATGTGCTGTACAAAGCATTTGAGCTGATTCTAAGATCATTTTAACTACATGCTTATTGTATTGTATCTGAGCAGCTTTAACTGGATCAGAATTCAAATAAAATATATTCATAATTTACTAAGTTTGTTTTGTACTATTCTTATCTTGCTGTTAATTATAGCAGCTTTTTCATACTGCTCTGATTCTTCGTATTGTGACAATAGCTTGCTAAGTCTTTCATACTCTTTAATTAATCTTTCTTCCTCAGTTTGAGTAACTAACTCATTATCTTGGTTATATACTTCAAAGGTTACATCTTGTCCTGCAGCTTTTAACTGATCGATAAATTGTTTGTCAAACTCAGCTTGTCTTGTTAGTAACTTTTGGAAAATCATTTCCGCTAGTTTTTCCATTTTTTTATCTGTCATTAATCTACAAGTTTATAAAAATAAATAGGTAGTATATATCTATTTATAAATTTACCTTTAGATTCCGAATTACGTAACCCTTCAAACACATGTTTTGGAACGGGTTTATAATCATATGACTTACCGTTTTTAAATTCTAATCTTAACATACTGTTATAATACTCGTATTGAGCTTTTGAAATCACTGTAGAGTTAACTTCTACTGTTTGACTTGGTAATATTAATTTGTTCATAATTGTTTAATTTAATTTAATTTATTATCCTTAGTTATTCGTATTTTGTTTGTAAATTTATTCATCATAAAAATCTGTAATTGTTTCATTATGAAAACCCATAGCTCTTACTATTTCTAGCCACATTTCATGTATATCTTCAAGTGTTGCATCTGAGTGATCTATTTCTGTTGATATTTTTTTATTATAATATTCTAAAGTTATTTTTAATGGTTGCTGTATATTCATTTTTAATTGTTTTAGGTTTACTTAAAGTTAAATATAGAAACTAATAGTTTCTTTAATTATTTATTTTTAAACTAATGAAACACCAATCCTACTTTATTGGTTTTATTAAACCACTTCGTTGCCATCAAGTCAATAGAAGAAGCATCAGTATAATCAGCAGATAAAAGATCGCTGATACTAGAAAATATTTTGGTGTGTCTATGTTTTCTTTCATTTATTAAATGTTTTTGTTTTCCTGAATCAGAAAAAATTATATCATAATTGTCTGGTAATGAGGCTTTTAGCATCATATCAACCATATTGGTGTAACTGTAAAACCGTACGCTAGGGTTGTGTATAGCAACTTCAATCCACTTATGCAGGTATGCACGGGAGTAGTAGTCTCCACTGTCATGGACTCTGACGTAATCAGGTTTCTTTTTACGTATTTCAGCGTTCATAGCTTCAACAAAGTTATCTGTCTTTGTTAGCTCATAACGCTTTTCAAACGCAGGTTTTACATTACTCCAGATGTAGGCTCCTTTCTTGGCGTAACAGAACTTAACACAACTGTCAGCCATGGGGCACGTCAGTTTCCCGCTAGCAGATTTGTAGGCAGGAATACCGAAGTTAAAAACCCGGAGCCCGAGTTCTTTCGATGTTTTTTTTAATTTAGAGTTTTGTGTAAGTAAATTCATTGTATATTATTTTTATATATTATCTATTGAGTATCGTATTTAGTTTGTAAACTAATCAAGTAATACGTAGTAAGCATCAGTATTATTTTTACGAAACCAAGTTAGCGCTTTGTGAAAATCATTAACCTGTTTTTCCGTAACTGTTCTTGGTGCTACTTCAAACACATGATTGCAACCAATTATAAAATCATACATAGATAATTCTAATCCGTTGAGCTCATATTCCTCACCACTGAAAGGGTTTACTACTACTTCTCCCTTATCGTAGATCATTCCTTTAAACCATTTAGGTACTACTTGTTCTTTAGTCTTGTTCTTCATAACCTTCTTCTATTAATTCGTTAACAACTTCTTCTTCAAACTTTTCAGATAAGTATATAAATAAATTTTCAATAGCACCGTCAATAAAGTCCTGATAAAGATCGTCTACATATATTACTTCAGGATAGTCTTCAACACCGTTAGAATATTTAATTTGCTCTTCAAGCACATCAGCGAGATCGCTATCGTAGTAGTATACATCTTCACATATACTTATAGAGTGAGTATCGTTAGTAGCAACAAATACAGAGTAACCATCTTTAGTTGTTTCTTCATATATATAATACTCTGCTTTATCAACCCAGTCATCAGTTAGTTTAACGCCATAATGATTTAATACGTTTTGCCTAGCTGTGTCTTCGTTTTCTTGTTGTTTTTCACCGAAACCTCTAGCTTCTAGACGCTCGTTGATTAATTCTTCTGTTATGTATTTAATTTTACTCATTTTTATTTGATTTTTCTATTAATTCTGTAATAAAATTCCACACTTGTATTTCTTTTAGAGTACCTTTATACATTAGTATTAGCTCTTCTATAGTTATACTACCAGTGTTATCTGTTTTTATATCTTGTTTTAGTTGTTTAGCTTCTATATTTAAAACCGTTAGCTTAGCAAAAGCTTTATCACTAGCCCTGTTATATAATTCTGTATTAGTCATTATCTTTAATTAAAATGTTATCACCAAACTTAAAATCCCAAATAGATACCTCTATTAAATTAATACCAGCAAGGGTGTGAATTAAATCTATGTCACTTATAGTTAGATCACTATAGAAAAAAGTACTATCTAGTTTTTTAAAAATTGATTCTACAGATCTATTATACTCAAGTTTATTTTTTTCAATAGAAGATTTAATACTTGGTTTTAATTTTTGTAATAGTGTTTTCATTATATTATATTTAGTTTGTTTCAATTATATTATCCATTAGTAATCGTATTTTGTTTGTAACTTATTTCCCATTTTAACACCCAATTGTGCAAATAAAATGTTTTTTACTGTGCAAATTTGTAACTAGTGAGGAATCGAACCTCATACCCGTCGGTAGTCACCACGGCTCGCTTTCGCAGCTCGTGCCCATACCTAGTTATTATTCGTAGTAACTAGCTCGTTAAAACGTTTACTAGTTCAACTACAAAAATATTTTTTTATTTTTCTTGTAATAATTTGTTTAACGCTGTATTTATTACATACTGTTTAGCATTGTAATAGTCTTCACCACCTAGTAGAACTTCTGACATTGCCCAATGAACACTGTCTTCAATAATTTCTTTCATGTGATCTGCAAATCCTTGTGCTATCTCATCTAGTTGTTTCATTTTACTCATTTCTAATTGTTTTATTTTACTCATTTTGTTTTTTCTTTTAAATATTTAATATATGTTGTTTTGACTTCGTCTAATACTTGTGTTAACCCTAGTTCATCATAATCAAACCTAGAGACTTCCATCCAATTAGCTATAGCTTTAAGTAATTCAATTGCTGTTTCTTTATTTGTCATTTTAGTGCGTTTTGTAATTCTTTACAAGCTTTTAATCTAATTGCTACATTTGTTTCATCACTTATAGCTATAAGATGCTCTTCCATATGATCTAGAGAAACTTGTAATACATTTCTTTCTGTTTCGTTTAAAATTAATAACCCTGATCTATTCATAATTAAAATATTTTTATTTGTTTACATTTATATTATCCGAAGTTAATCGTATTTTATTTGTATCTGTCGTATCTATGAGTTGCTTCAAAATATATCCACATTACTTTATCTATAAAATCTAGTTCACTCATATCAACTCTTAATTTTATAAGATCGTTTTTCATAAGGTCATAGAATTCACTCATACCTCTATCCATCCCAAACCAATTCCAATTCTTTAAGTATTCATACTCGTCACCTTGCATATAATTTAAACCTAAGTACCCACTTGCATATCGTTCGATGTATATCCACCGATCCGAATCTTTATGCCATATATGTTCTACCGCATTTAATCTATCATTTGTCCTCATATTAATCTCCTTTATAATGATTAGTATTGTAAAATTCCGCTACAGCTTTGTTTGCTTGTTGTTGTAGTGCGACGTTATTTGCTTTGTTGTCGATGTAATTATCAATCTTAGCGTGCATCTCGTCTAGATTTGTTGAGCTAAACGATGTAGTATCTAAACCTTCTAATAGTTTTTCATCACTACATGTATAACAACATGCTAATCTACTGTCCCAAGTATACCACTCCTTATACTCAAACTTCGTATCTCTGTACTCTAACATAATTTGTCTTTATTTTTGTTTAATTTATACAGTCCTAACTCTTTGTCTTGCTCCATCATTTTTAACAATAACCTTTTCCTTCTACTAGGTATTATTAAATTCAAAAACTTATTCCAATATTTTCTACTTAGCTTCATCATAATAACTCCATAATTTAGTATGTGAATATTTTCTACCATGACTACTTGCACCTTTTACTTTAGTCTTAATACTTTTGTATTGCTTTTCCGTAACCCCGCTACAAGCTCCGTCGATAGCAACGATATTGTTACGATGTATAGCATTCACTTTCTTTTGGTTTTCAACACATGCACACGCTTCTTTCATTGTCATCATATACTAATGTATTTAGGGTTATGGTCTCTATCTTCATAGTCTAACACGGAATGTACTTGATTTGCATTTCTAATAGCGAACTTTATACATTCTTCTTTTGTTTCAAAGTCATAATGATCTTCTATATAATCATCACCGTCTTCGGTATATCTTCTTAATTCTACTGAATATCTCATAGTACACTTTATTGTTGGTTAATTAAAAACATTAGTTGGTTATACTCTTCATACTCTGTTTCACTTGAAAACTCGTAATACTCTTTCATATTAATCACTCCAAACATAAGTTAAACCTTTATAATTAAACCATTCTGTAATACCATCTTTTTCTTCATTCTCGTCATATATGAATGCAAAACTTTTAGGTAAGTTACCGACATTATAACCTTTATAGAGTTTGTTATTAAGTAATAGAGATGTTTTTGATAAGAATTTAATTGTTTTCATTGTTATTATATTTTATATTCATTATTATTATCCAGAGTGAATCGTATTTTATTTGTAATTAATATACTTGTTTAACCTTTCTATTTTTACTATCAATACCTGCAATCTCTTCGAATTCTGCATTGGTAATTTCACCTTTCATTAACTTTAGATAATCTGAAGTTATATCTCTCCTAGTTTTTCTGTTTAATACTATCATATTTTAATTATATATTTGTTCTATTAAGTTATTTATTAAATCTTCTTCTGTTTCACCTTCTTCAGGTACACAATCACACTCAACAAAATCCTTCACTGACTCTCTCATTTGTTTCTCGTTAATGTAATTACTCTGAAACCTAAAGTGTTGTATTGTTTCTTTATTCCAATTAAACTTACTCATAGTTATACTATATTTTTATTTATTAATTCTAATTGAAGAAGATAAAGTGACTTTGCGTAATCTTTATCATTATACTTTATATTTCCGTATACTAACATAGTTATTATTGTCTTACAGAGTGAATCGCTTTTGAATATTCTTTTAATTCTGATTGAATTACTTTTACTATTTTAATTATCTTGTTTACCATTTTTGTTCTATTTTTTCTTTTATTATTTTACTATTATTATGTACCATCCATTGAACGTCACTTAAACTAAAACCTTCGTTATCTATAAACTCTTCAAAGTCTTCCACTACGTTATCTATTTTATATTGGTGCACTGTACCGTTTACAAAATTTAGTATTGTTAGATATTCCATATTATACTTTATTATTATTGATTAACTACATATTTTATTCTAATACCTCTCGAGCGATTACTGGTACACTTGTACTTGAAGTATATGATTTGTACTTTTTAAAACAATTCATTTGTTCTAGTTTTGACTTCATTACCTCATACACTTTATCGTGATTGTAAGTGACTGTTTTACCATTTTTGAAGTTAACTGTTATTAGTTGATTTTTACCGATTAGAGACTTTCTTATTACAAATCTCTTTGAAATTAAATTTGACATAGTTTTATATATTTAAAGTTATTATTTATTTACATTATTATTATCCATTTACTACTGTATTATGTTTGTAAAGAGTGTAGTTTTATTTATTTGTTTAAAAGGGGTTAGAGGTATTACACTGAGTCTCCATCTA